>ENA-OQCW01000172-OQCW01000172.1-human-gut-metagenome-genome-assembly--contig:-NODE-172-length-48848-cov-4.497055_pt1 | contig 48848 bp, 40 predicted proteins | sample MGYA00242767_ERZ504593 | MGnify/ENA primary metagenome ERZ504593 (study PRJEB26092, sample SAMD00036307) | human gut metagenome | host: Homo sapiens | study: EMG produced TPA metagenomics assembly of... | reverse complement strand
GGCCTTTGTAGCGAGAAAGAGACTCGACTCTTGACTACGATTATGAGTCGTACGCCTCTAGCCAGCTGAGCTATCCCGCCAGAGAGCCCCGAGTGAGATTGGACTCACGACCTCTTCCTTACCAAGAAGTGCTCTACCACTGAGCTATCGGGGCGTGGCGGATAGTGGATTCGAACCACTGAAGCACGAAGCGGCGATTTACAGTCAGCTCCCTTTGACCGCTTGGGAAATCCGCCATGGCTGCTTGTCGAGGCTGTGGCCTCAACCGGCAACTTGGCTATCTAAACACAAGTCGCCGACTTTTGCAACTCGCGTGTCGCACACGGCATGTCGCAAGTATTTCCAAGGTATCACGGCATCTCACCTTCGATACTCGCATCATGTTTTTCTGCGCAATGACGCCGGGAACAGCCATCTGAACATCCGCCAGACCGCATTGCCGCGTCGTTTCGCGGCGACGGTGCACCGGGCGCACAACCCGCGCAACGGTTCCGGCGACGGCGCGACGGACGTCGGACGCGCCGGCTGTCACATGGTCCGCGAGTTCGGCCAGATACGCGCCGAAATCGGACTCCCCTTCCGGCGTCACGGCTTCCAGACATTCGGCGATGCGACCGGCAATACCGCGCTTAGTGTCGACAGGCGACCATCTCACGCCCGCGTCCCATGCCGAATCGCACGCCTCGCGCCACGCCGCACGCCAAGCCCACCCCATGCCGTTAGTCGCGTCCGGCGATCCGGTCTCTCCGACCGCCTCCATCAGGCCGAACCGCATCCGGCATCGACGCTGGCGCACACTCGATGGGCGAGCACCGGGACCACCACCGAGCGCACGTCATCCGCCATCACGAAATCACGACCCTGCATCAGCGCCCGCGCACGGGTCATCGCCGCCACGTTGAGGCTGCCTCGCGGCGACACTCCGAACCGCACGCCCTGCGCGTCACGGGTCGCCGCGGACAGCGCCACGATATACGACGCCATCTCAGGCGCCAACGTCACCCTGCGGCATGCCGCACGGATATCACGGACCCTTTCGATCGAGCGAATCTGCCGCAGTCCGTGGGTATGCCCGTCCACGCTGATCTGCCCCTCGCCCATGGCCTCCAGCATGGCGGACTGCGCCTTCGGATTCGCACGGTTGACCTCGTCGGCGATGACGATATTGGCGAACAACGGTCCCGGATGGAAATCGACGAACCGGTGGCCTGCGAATACACGCTGACCACCGGTCAGATCGCTCGGCAGCAGATGCCCTCCCGCGACCAGCGTCATTACCGCAAGCTCAATCACCTCGCGGGAGCACGACAGCACACCGGCAAGTGCGTCGATGATGTCGCCGATGACCGCCGCCGACATGGCGGGAGTGTCGATCGCGATGTCTTCGTCAGCTCCACCGTTGCTTTCGATACCCGTTGCGCGTACCACCCCAGTCGGCCCCGCCGACAGTCCCCGTCAGCGGGTGCGGCTATTGTGCGGCGTCCCATACGGCGCGGGACAGTTCGGTGATCTGGCTTGGGGCCACGGCTGAGGAGATGTCGCTGCTCATCACCGCGAGCACATACGGATGGGTACCGAACACGATCGCCACGTCGTTCTGAACGGCCGCCAGCTCGCCGGTCTTGTTGGCGACCTTCACACCGGACGGCACGCCCGCGGGAATCTTGGTGCGCCGCGTCTGGCCGAGCAGCAGCTGCATCATGCGTTCGCTGGCGTTTTTCGACACCAGCGTCCCGGCGTACACCTGAGAGAGGAACGAGCCGCAGTCGCGCGTCGAGGTCCAGTTCTCCACCGCGTTGCCCGAGGCCATGCCGGTCAATGTGCGCAGCTCCTCGCTGGAGGTGAAGCCGTATCGTTGCGCGGTCGCGGTGACGGTGGCGATGGCGGCTTTGCCGTCGCCGTTGCCGATGCGCGACAGCAGCCCGTTCGCAGCTTCGTTCGAGCTGACGGTGATCATCTGCTTCAGCAGGGCGTCCACGTTCGCGTCATCGGTGATGGTGTCATGCTCGATGCCGTCGAACACGGCCAGCATGATGTAGAGCTTGACCAGTGACGCCGCCACGAGTTTCTCGTCGTTGACTGTGACGTCGCGGCCTCTTTCCAGATCGATGTAGGGCGCCGACCATGTGCCGCCGTACTGCGCGAGCTTGGTATCGAGCACCTGTTTGACGGCAGCGACACGCGTCTCACTCGGGTCGGGTTCTTTCGGCGATGCGGGCGCGGGCACGGCCGTGACCTCCCGCGCTGATCGGCTTGCCGCAATTCGGACATACCATCATGATTGCCTGCCTCATCGGAATTCCCTTGTATCGTCTTCCCTTCCGCACAGTCTACCAAACGAGTGCGGCCAGACATAGGAAAACCCCGGCGCATATCATGCGATCCGGGGTTCCGTGCTGACGGCGCTGTCGTGCAGCGTTCACTCAGCCAAGAATGGCGAGCACGTCACGAGAGGAGACGATCAGGTAGTCCTCGCCCTCGTAGTGCACTTCGGTGCCACCGTACTTGGAGTACAGCACCTTGTCGCCGACCTTGACGTCCATGGGGATGCGCTCGCCCTTGTCGTCACGACGGCCGGGGCCGACGGCCAGGACTTCACCCTGCTGCGGCTTCTCCTTGGCGTTGTCCGGGATGAACAGACCGGACGCGGTCTGGGTCTCGGCAGCGGCCTGCTTGACGATGATCTTGTCTTCCAACGGTGTGAGCTTAATCGACACTGTGGGTCACCTCGTATTCTTGAAATCCAATCGTATGGTCCCGCGATGGAATGCCGCCATTCAGAGGCTGACGATCACTTCGGGCATCATCCCTTCGCGCTAGCACTCATCGTAGCGCGATTATTAGCACTCTGCCAACTCGACTGCTAACGCTCTGAGAGAAAATCACACGCAATCACGACGAGCGGCGCGCAAGAATCGCCTCAAGGCCGGTTCCCAGCGAGTCGGAGGACGCATCCGGGGCATCCACGCTTGACCGCACCTCCGTCTGATGGAACGCGTCGGTATCGTTCACCGAGGCGTCATCCATGACCGCGGCGACGGTGGCATCCGCATCCGACTGCCCTGCATCGCCGCCGTCCACGATGGTGGGCTGCTCGGCAACCAGTGCAGGAACGGCCTTCGCGACCTGCTTCGTCGATTTGATCTCCAGGCTCTCCGGCGCGGGCGCATGGCGGTCGACGCCATTGCGCGGCTCGCCCAGCGAGAACGAAATCAGATCCTGAGACGCGGCCACTTCGAAGGCGTCCAAGGCCGCGGCCGGGTGCACCCGATCCAGTTCCGTGGTCATGTCGCCGCCCGAGGGGGCGCTCCCCTCCTCGACGACCACTTCGGCATGGGAGTCCGCGGGCTCCACGACATTCGTCGCGGACTCGTCCGCGGACGGCTGCGCGACGGCATCCTGCCGCGGCTCAGGCTGCACGGCCGACGTTACGGCCGCTTCCGGCTGTTCCGATGCCGCATCCACATCATGCCGGCCGTTTTCGGACGCAGCCATCGCATGGGCCTTCTGCCGCGCCTCACGGGCGGCCAACGCGCGATCCTGCTCGATACGTGCGCGGTGAAGCGCCTGACGAATCTCCCGGCGTTCCATCACGTCGGTCTTCACTTCGGTCTCGGCAGAGGGATTCGCGGTGGCGGTTACCTGGTCATCGGCCGTATCAGCGATTGCCTTCGCCGCAGACTTGTCTGGGGCACGTGGACTTTGCCTGAGACGGGGACTTTGCTCGCGGGCGGGCACTCGCCCCGGCCCGTTTCGCCAGACGTTCCCTGCGCCGCGCCTCGGCCAGCGCATGCTCCCAGCGACGGGCCTGACTGGAGGCCCGCACGCCCAACGCCAACACGACCGCCAGCAGCACGCCCGGAATCAGCGCGAACAGGGCGCTGAAAGGCAGAACCATCGACAGCACCAGCACCAGCACCGTGATCAGCAGCAGCGATAGCGCCAATATGCGCCGACGACGGACCGCCGCACGCCGAAGCTCGCGAATATGCGCCACTTTCGCCGTGGTCGGCGTCGTGGTGCTCGTTTGCGCCCGCTGCATAATAGCCCCTTTCGGCTGCGGCGTATGCTCGTCGGAGAATCGAGTACCGCTGTCGGCATCCACCAGATGCAACGACGACGAGTACCTGTCCTGACGGTGCTCGGCCACCTTTTTCATGCTGTTGACCGTCCGCCTGGGCAGCCAGCCAACCGCGATAACCATCAGAATCACCAGCACCACCACGGTGCTCAGCGACTCATAACCCATGTCCTTAAGAATAGGAGACTCCCCTTACGATTGCACTGATTCCGGCATGGCGTGTCGAGCTATCAGACGATGGATGAACCCGTCGCCGGCGTCCTCGGCGAACAGGCTGTAGGTCTCATGATCGCGCCACTGCCCGTTGACGAACATGTACCGGGGCCGCACGCCCTCATAATGACACCCCACTTTACACGCCACCCTGCGGGAGCGCTCGTTTTCCGGCAGTAATGCGATTTCCATGCGGTGCAGCCGAGGGCCGGTCGGATCACAGAACGCCCAGTCGGCGAGCAGCGCCACCGCCATCGGCGCGAAGCCATGCCCCGCGTACCGCTGATCGACCCAATACCCGATCACACCGGTGCGCATGGATCCCAGATCTATCGCTCCCAGCGAAATCTGGCCGACGATATGCTCATGATAATCGATGGCGAACACCACTCCGCGGCCGGTCTGCTCGTTGTGACGCATCTGCTGCATCCACTGGTTGTAGGTCATCGGCGAGCCGTGCATGGGATCGCCTGACTCCCATGGATGCAACCACGCATCGTTGCGCCACCGCACCTCGTTCCACTCCTCTTCGTCGTCCGCCGTGATCGGCCGCAGCTTTATCGGGCATTGCGGAATGCCGATCCACCGCGGCACGCGGATGGATGGCGCTGCCGGCTGCCGGAACACGGCGCATATCGATTGCAAAACGGACACGCACCCATTGTGCCATCGTCGCGTCTCCGACACGGCGCACCGTCCGCCGATGACGGACATTCGTCCGTGATAGAACGTAACCATGAACCTTTGCCAACGCCGGCAGACGACCGATGCCGATATGTCGGACGATCTGCGCAAGAGACAGCTGAGACGGGACGCCATCGCGCGGCGTAAGACCGTGACGCGGCAGGAACGGGACGCGGCCGCGGCGGCACTGGCCGAACACATTGTGCCGTTGCTGGACTTGGTCGGCGTGCAGGCCGGCACGTCTGGCGTCATGTCCGCGCCACACGGCCGCGGACACCGGCCGCCGACCGTGGCCGCCTACGTGTCGATGGGCAGCGAAATCCCCATGCGGCCGCTGCTGTCCCTGCTGCTCGACCGCGGGCTGCGCGTCCTTGTGCCGCGCTTGGGCTCCGGTCTGGACGTGGGATGGGCTCTGCTGCCCGACATGGCCTCATTGCATGGCGTGACCTGCGAGGGAACCGGCATGGCACAACGGCCGGATGAGCCGGATACGCAGACGCTTGGCCCGGCGGCCCTTGGCGATGCCGACCTGATCATCGTGCCCGCGCTGGCCGTGGATGCACATGGCGTCCGGCTTGGGCGCGGCGGCGGCTGGTATGACCGCGCGCTGACATACCGACGCGGAGGCGTGCCGGTCGTCGCCGTCTGCTGGCCGTGGGAATGCATGGCAGACGACCTGCCCCGCCAGTCTCACGATATCCCGGTCGACTGGGTGGTCACGCCGCAGGGAGCCCGACGCCTGTAGTTCGCCATCCACGCAAGTTCGCGGAGGGAACAAAACGAGACGTCGAGCGGCGCGGTGTCCGCGTGACGACTAGGATATGAACGGACTTGATGCGTATGCCGGGCATCGCATACGTGCCGGAATCATATAATGAGCTTCGACCAGGGAGGAACCGTGCCAACCTATCATTACCGTTGTAAGAACTGCGGATACGATTTCACCGAGCAGCAGTCGTTCGAGGACGACCCGATCACCGTGTGCCCCCAGTGCGGGCAAGAGCAGGTGCGCAAGGTGTATTCCGCCGTGCCGATCGAGTTCAAGGGGCACGGCTTCTACCGCACCGACGGGCGCGGCGGCTCCGGCAAATAAGCAGCTGCCATTGGCGCGTTCGCCGTCTTCCGGCGGCCAGTGCTCGGCCCGAGCATGTGCGACACGCCCAAGATGTGGATAACTGCCGAGCCTTCGACCACATTTTCGTCACGGCTTGCGCATCGGAACAACGTTCAGTCACCATGCTTGCATGGTGACTTTTTCTATATTGGAGAAGCTGAAGCGCCCCACGTTGCGCCAACGTCGGATGCTGCGGCTCACACGGCGGCTGATGGCGGCCTGTTGCACGGCCATTGCAGCATTCGCGACACTGCAATGCGTGACGGCGAGCATCGTCACGCAACCGGTCGTGGTGGCGGCACGGCTCATCCCACGCGGCGCGCGTATCGGCGCGGAGGACGTGGAGATCCGGCAGATGCCCGTATCGGATGGTTGGGATACGGCGCTCGATGCGGCGAATCAGGCGGCGGGAGGCATCGCGCAGACGGACATCGCCGCCGGGCAGCCGCTGTTCGGCGCCATAGTTTCGCGGCGGCCGGTGGCGGAACCCGGTCAGACGGTGATCGATGTACGGGTCACCGGCACGGTGGACGGCATCGCGGCCGGTGATGTCATGGATCTGGTATCCGGCACCCCTTGCGACGCTTCGGCTGGTACGACTTCATCGCGTGACGAATCCGCAGGCGGCCGGTCATGCGTTCTCGCGCGATCGGCCACGGCGATGGATGCCGCCCATGACGATGCGATGACCGGCGGCACGCTCATCACGTTCGCTTTGACTCCCGACGAAGCCATATCAATCATCAACGCACAGGAACTCGGTCCGATTATGGCCGTCACTGCGCAATAGCTGCGGTTGCTCAGCCGCAGCAGCCACCTCCAGTCTCGCTGTTCGCGCGACAGCCCCCGCTGGCGGGGGCTGTCGCGAAGCGACTGGGGTGGTCACCACACTCAACGTTTGTCGTTGAAGATGGCCCAGTGGGGTGGCAGTTCGCCGAGGATGCGTTTGTCGTCGTCGGCCTCGCGCTGCTGCTCGGTGCGCATATCACCCGGTTCGAGTTTCACGCCGTCTGCATCGAAGCGCTCGGTTCCGTGGAACACGACGCGTTTGTGCTCGCGCCGCGTACGACGCGAGGCACTGTACGGCCTTGGCTCCGAAGCATCTGCGGCCACATGATCCCCGTCACCAGTAGTATCGCCGCTCATCGCACATCCCCGTAGATCTCGCCGATGCGCGACACGATCGCATCGACCTCCTTGTCCGGGTTGACGAATGCGCCGACACTCCACACGCTCATCACCGACCAGCCCAGCGACGCAAGGTCCTGCATCAGGCCGCGATGCCGTTCGCGCGTGGACTGCACGCTCATGAACTGCGCGTCGTCGGTCAGCACGGCCAGCGCGAACGGCTTGTCGGGCAACCCGACGACCATCGGAATGTGCAGGCCGCGGTCGAACCCGTAGTCGACGGCGGCGTTCAGTCCGCGGGACCGCACGCGCTCCGCCAGATCATTGAACAGCACATTGTTCGACCGGGTGATGGTCACCGGACGCACCACGTGGTCGTCCAGCTGCTCCACCCAGCGCAGCATGGCATGCAGCAGCTGCGGTCCGGGCTGGTGAAGTCGCTCATCGTCCAGATCAGATTCGTCGAACGCCGAAACGATATCAAGATGACGGTCGCACAGCGCCAGCGCATCCAGCAGCATGGCACGTCCGCCTTCGCCCTCCAGCACGCCGAACTGCTGCAGCAGACGCCCATGCACGGTCTTCGCGTAGCACAACGACAGAATCACGTCCGTCGACTGGGCCCCGGCGATCTCCGGCAGCGCGACGATGCGCACGTGGCGCAGGAACTGCCCCATGGTCTTGTTCTTCGACGCCAGCGATTTCAGTTCCGCACCGAGTCGCGAACGGAACGCGTCGGTGAGCGTGACCACGGTCAGCGTGTAGCCGACCGGCACCACGTTGAAACTCGCCGCGCGTTCGGTGATGATGCGGACGACCTCATCGATCTCCTGCTGGCTGCTCTCGACCAATCCGGTGGCCATGACCGGTGTTCCGTTCGCCTCGACCTTGTGGAAGGCCACCCGGCCTTGCGACGGCTCGGTCGTGACGTCATAGCGCACCTCGCCATACCCCTGGGATTCCAAGAACGCGGCGAGCCTGGGCGCGCGCCGCACGGGGTGGGAGCGGACCTTCACGCTCGGCAGCAGCTCCATCAGCGCCTTCACGCTCGGCGAGGTCACGGTGGACCGGTGGGCCAGCACGGCCACCTGCTTCGCGCGGCAGACGATGGTCAGCAACTGGATGGCCGGAATGTGCGCGGCCGCGTCGATGATTGCCACGTCGGCGAGGGTCGTCGGATCGGTGAGCGCGGCAAGCGTGGCCGGGGTCGCCACGATGATGGGCTTGGCCGCGGCCAGGATCTCGGGGTGGTCACGGCGTATCCGGCTGAGCGGGATGCGGGTCTTGCCGGCCAGCACCGTGTGCAGCTGGTTGGATTCCTGCGTGCGGGAGAACAGCATTTCACACAGGCGGCGCATGGATTCCTGCGCGACCATCGGACCGACCGAACGCACGTGTTCGGTGTCCACCTGCGCGAAACGATCCGCAGCGGACTGCAACGCCGACCCATCCTGATTGGAGATGATCGCGGACGCCCGCACGATGTTCTCGAACACCGTGGTCCACCATGCCAGCTGCAGTTCGGCATCCACCGATTCCACCGGCACACGGCGCGTGTGCAGGTCCTCGACCAGTTCGGTGAGCCCGGCCGTCTGGAATTCATGTTCGAGACGGCAGCGCTCCGGCAGTGTGTCCAGCGCGAGATGGTCGTCGAACAGCGCCTTCAGACGTTCCTCGACGGCGACGAAATCCTGCGATTCCAGATCGCCGCCCTGCACGGTGGTGGACAGTACGGCGTCCAGCGCCGTCAGGTCGCGGGCCAGCTCCTCCTGCGTGGCGATGATGTCGTCGAGTTTGTTCGGCAGCACCGGCCACCCGCCGTGAGGCACGAACATGCGCCATTGCGCGGCCTGCTTGGCCACGACCTGCAGCGCATCGTGCAGGTTCTCGACCTGTGCGCCCACGCGCAGCAGGCTCTTGGCCTCCTTGATATGGCGGCGACGCTCCCAGAATCCGATAGTGGTGCCTTCGGCCTTGCGTTCGGCCTTGGACTTGCTCGACTCGATCATCGCGTCGATGTCGCGCTCGAAGATCTCCGGCTGGAACACGTCGAGCACGCGGCGCAGGTTCTTCAGCACCTGCACCTGACGGCCCCACTCCTGCTCGGTGTTCGGTATCGGGAACCCGCATGTCTGCACGGTGGACGACACCTGTTCACGGGTCAACGGCAGCAACTTGCGCAGCAGATCAACCACACGCTGGTAGACGGTCACAGCCTCGTCCTCGGACGTAATGGAGGCCTTGAACCAAGCGGTATCCTCCGGTCCGAGCGTGAATTCGCCGAGCTCGCCGGCACGCCTGAGCTTCGCCGCCCATTCATCCAGATGACCGCCGATCTCACGCGCGGTCTCCTTGCGCAACCGCACTCGGGTGGCGGGATGCGCGGGCAACGTGGCGATTTCGGCGAGGTTCTGTATGGTCTGGTACGCGGACACGCCCCACTGCTTGTCAGTGCAGTGCAGGTCCCCCAGATACCGGGTGAGACGGGAACGCACGCCGACCAGCTCATCGGCGATCTGGTCGAACCGGGAGCTGGCGACGCCGGGCTGGAATCCGACCGCGGCGATCAGCTGATGGTCGATGCTGTCATTGCAGCGCTCGTCCGAGACGTCGAGCACTTGGCCGCTGAGCTCATTGGCGCTGATGGCCTGACGGAAACGACGCTTCTGATCGGCGATACACGGCACGTACAGTACGCTGCGGCCGTTCATCACGCAGCGCGACGCGATGGCGGCGGCGTAATCGGCGGTGTCACGCCCGTTGACGACATCGACTCCGAGCGAATGCCCGGCTGCGACCATATCGGCCGCGTACCGCACGGCGTTGTCGACATCGCCGACTTCGAACTCGTTGTGCGGATCGGCGTCGAATGGGCTGAACGCAGGTGCGCTGGAGTCCTTGAGCGCTTCGGCGGCCTCCTTGCTGCCCGCGAGCGCGTCCAGCACCGTGTTGCCGGTCGCCCCTCGGCCAGCGTATCGATGATGTGCTGGCTTTCGGCAAGAATCAGCGAGCCGGGCGACATGAAGCAGCCCAGGATAATCTGCCGCTCGATGGTGAAATCGGGGAACACCTTCTCCGCACGCTTGGTGATCGCCGCGAACACCGCGGACGTTTCGGGCGTGCCGCTCTCGTAGTTGGCGCCGTTGAACAGCTCCCGCTCGTCAAGTTCGACGTGCTGCTCGCGCATCACCGTCACGAACGCGGGGTTGAGCCGGACATGCCCGACGAACCGGATCACCGCCACATCGCCTTCATCCTGGGCGCTTTGCACGGATACCGGATACAGCAGCACCGGCATGGCACCGTCGTCCCATGTGGCGACTCCCACGGTGAGAGACAGTTCCGCGACGCCGCTGACGCGCAGTTTCGCGGCCTTCTCGTCAAGCACCCGCTCCAGTCGGCGGTTCGCCGCACGCAGCATGCCGTTGTCGCGGAACAGCAGATCCAGCGACGCGCGGCCTCCCGCGAACAGCTGGGCGATGCCGGAGGGATGCGCATGGGTCAAATCGAGCTTCGCCCCAAGCTGGTTGATGTCCTCCAATGGGGACGGCACCAATCCGGCGCGGTACTGCTCATGCCATTGACGCATGCGTTCCAGCGATTGGGGCGCCTGTTGCATGCTTTCGCTCATGACCCGACTCACTTCCCTACCGCTTTGCGGTAACTCTTGTAGCCCTCATTGTTCTCCAGCGCGGCGTCGATGTCCGATTTGCCCTGATCTTCCAGCCAATTATAGAGGTCATCGTACAGCAATGGATTCATGGCAAGGAACGGCAGCAGCTCTTCGCAATTCGCGATGGCGAACTGCTCGGTGTAGTCTTCCGTGGTCTTCGCCTGGTCAGAGGTGTACCCGTTGACTTCGATTTTCGGTTCGGCGGCGGCAAGCCTGCCTTTCGACACGAGCTCGAACACCGATCCCGGCTCGAATGCGGGTCGGAACGAACCGGTCGAGTCCGCCTCGTCGTCGTTCGGTTGCGCGAACCGGCGGTGCTCTTCCGGAATCTCCCCGTGGGCGATGTCCGTATCGGCTTTCACGACGCCGTCGCCTGCCACGGCGCCGGCGGTGACTTCCACACCGGCCGCGTTGGCTGCGACCTCGTTCACCGCCTGACGGATGTCGTCGTGCGCCTCCTGATCGGATGACGCCTGCTGGAATCGGTCGTCGGACGGCTGTCCGTTCGCCAACTGATCCGCCTGCTCTGCGGGCGCGGTGGACTGCCCGGCCTCTTCGCTGTCCTCGGCGAGCGCGTCGGCGAACAGGTCGCGGGGCAACGCCACCACCGGCTTAGCATCGGCACCGGCCACGTTCAACGGCATGGAATCGGGCTCGCTCGGCTCATCGTTGGTCTGCGATTGGGCCGCGGTCACTACAGAATCAGATACAGCGGAATCAGCCGGTACCGTATCCGCGGCGGACTCGGATGCCACGGTTCCAGAAGTCACGGTTTCAGGCGATGCCGTATCGGATGTCGCAGTCTCAGTGGATACGGCCGCGTCCGCGGCATCAACGGCATCCGCAGGCGCCGCATTCTCGGAGGACTCGGCGGCTTCCGGAACCTTGGTCTCGGCATCGCTCTCGGCAGCGTCGGCCTCAGCCGGCGACACGGTTTCGGCCAGCACCGCGGCCTCAACGGGCATGGCAGCATCCGACGAAACGGCAAGCTCCGAATCCAGCTCAGCGGCGCCGGCCGCGGAATCCGCCGCCAATCCATCCGCCGTGGTCGTCTTCTGCGGCGGGAACGTCTGCGATGCGGCGGCATTCAGCTCACCGACACGCTTGCGCACGGTGGCAGCGCTGATCGCGGCGGTAGGTTCCCCGGCACGCAGGTCAAGAATGTCATCCACCGACATGTCGGCCACATCCGGCTCCTGCTTGACGGTCTCCAAAGCGTATCCGAACAGGTCGGGCACGACAAACGTGTCGCTCACCGGCTGCTCCACACGAATGAAATCGACGGGGACATCGCCGAATTGCAGGCGCATCGGTGAAGTCGGCAGCAGGAAATCGACGTTCGCGGCGACGACGCATGAGATCGCCATTGCCCGCACCGCATGCCATCACTGACCCGCTTGGTCGAGCCCAGATCGCGCACGGTGCCGCCGCCGTTCTGACTCACCGCGAAGGTCGCAGGCGTTTCGACATGGACCGCGTGCCGTCCGCTATCTCCAGGCGTTCGGTGCCGTCATCGGGCAACGGCTGCAACGGCTGCGCCCGATTTCGATGTTGTCTCCCGGCTTCACGGTTTTCTGATCGATGCCACCGATTCTCACCGTCCACTGCTGTATCGTCCGCTGATCGCCAGTCACGTGCCGCCCTTCCTTTCACGCTCGTTCGCATACTATGTGCCATTGTGTCATGTCCCGCTGTGTTTTCAGGGATTGATGACCGATGAATTGACAACATTATCGCATTGATGCCGGTATTTCGGATTGTAGCGCACACCGGTGCGGAACGCCCATGTCAGGCCGTGTCAGGCGTTCACAGAAGCGGTCTCGGCTCCGGTGCGCGGACCGCCGCATACGCGCAGACCCTGCGGCCGCATGTGCGACAGCAGGGTCTGTGAAAAGCTGCAATGTGCGGGTTTCACTCCCGCGATCATTACTTGAGCTCGACGGTGGCGCCAGCCTCTTCCAGCTGAGCCTTGGCCTTCTCGGCGTCTTCCTTCTTGGCCTTCTCCAGGATGGCCTTCGGAGCGCCATCAACCATGGCCTTGGCGTCAGCCAGGCCAGCGTTGGTGATGGCCTTGACAGCCTTGATGACCTGGATCTTCTTGTCGCCGACAGCGGTCAGGACGACATCGAACTCGGTCTTCTCTTCCTCTTCGGCGGCAGCGCCGGCAGCCGGAGCGGCAACGGCGACGGCGGCCGGAGCGGCAGCCTCGACGTCGAACTTCTCTTCGAAGGCCTTGACGAACTCGGAGAGCTCGACGAGGGTCATTTCACCGAAAGCTTCCAGCAGCTCTTCGTTGGTGTACTTAGCCATGATGGCTTCCTTTCATTCTGGCGGCGGCCTTCAGCGATTGCCGTCCGCCTGATGTGTGTTGTTTTCCGATTGTGGTTCATGCGGCAAGCCGCATGAGAATCAAGCTGCCTTTTCCTGCTTCTCGCGCAGAGCGTCGATCGTACGCACGGCCTTGGTAGGCACAGCGACGAACAGGTACGCGGCCTTGGCGGTCGTGGCCTTGAGGTCGCCTGCGAACTTGGAGAGCAGCTGCGGACGGGACATCATGTCCGCCAGCTTGGTAGCACCCTCGCCGTCGTAGACGGTGCCGTCGGCATAACCGCCCGAGATAACGAGAGCCTTGTTGGTCTTGGCAAAGTCACGCAGCGTCTTCGCAGCCTCAATGAAGTCGCCCTTCACGAAGGTGATGGCGGTCGGGCCCTTGAGCAGGTCGTCAAGACCCTCAATGCCCGCTTCCTTGGCGGCGATGCGCGCCAGCGTGTTCTTAGCCACAGTGTAGGAAGTATCGCGGCCTAGCTTTTCGCGCAGTTCGGAAACCTGCGGAACGGTAAGCCCGCGGTACTCGGTCAGGTAGACAGCGTCGGCGTTACGGAACTGTTCCGTAAGCTGAGCGACTACCGCTTCCTTTTCGGGCCTCTTCATGGCGTTCCTTCCTAGATCGGCCATTGATCCTGCGAAGTCCCGCGCACCCTGCCAGGGCAATAAAAAAGCCCTGCGCACAGGCAGAGCAACATACAACCGTTTCCGGCGAGCCGTATTACAGGCACATATTTCTCAACCTGCGCTGGCTTGGCGAACCAAACTTCGTGAGTGCTTGCACACTCCAACCAACGGTCTGTGGTTTACAAGTCATATAGAATACGGCCGCGAGCGGACACCTTCAACCCGGGCGTGTCGCGACCGTCCGCCCAGCACGAGCGCCACTCCGGTAATGCCCGCCGACAGCATGGCTATGATGGCCACGACGGCATCGGAGCCGCGCAGGGCATCCCGTTTCCCGTTGCCATCGGACGAATCGCCGGCGTTCCCGGCGGCGGTACCCTGCGAGGTAAGGCCGAATTCCACGCCGGCTCTTTTCGTGGCGCCGTTCTCCGTCTCGTTTGCGATGACCCGCTCCCTTCCGGTGGAGCCGATGATCTGCGCCGACCGGTGCATGACGCCTGCGATCTGCTCGGCGAGGAACCGGTACCCGTCGTCGTTGAAGTGAACGCCGTCGGCGTCATACAGCTGCCGCCGGTTCGCGGTCGCCGCGTACAGGTCGATGGTGTTCCAACGCTCGTCACGGATCAGCGACTCCTGTACGGGATGTAACCTGTTCACGGAGTTGACGGAGACATATTTGGTACCGGGGGCGACCCGGTATGAGTGCGGTGAACTCGCGAAATACACGACCGGTCGGCTGGCGAGATCCCGGTACACCCTCACCAGCTCCTTCGCCTCGGTCCTGTACAGTGTCTCGTTCCAGTAGGCGTCCTTGGAATCGTTGGTGCCGAGCATGATGATGACGATATCGGGGGCGAACTCCTTGCTCTGCCGGAATTCGGCCGAATCCCAATATGACCAGCCCGTGCCCCGCAGCAGCGTGTCACCAGCGGCGCCGAAATTGCGCACGTCATAGCCACTGCCGAGGATGCGGCCGAGCCACGCCGGATATGCGGTGTCGCCTTTCTTGCCGCCACTGGATTTGGAGCCGTCCGTAAGGCTGTCGCCCACGCATGCGACCTTGATGGGCGCGGCTGCGTGCGCTTCTCCCTCGCACGGCACCATAACCGCCAATAAGGTCAACGTCAGCACGGCGAGCGCCGCGGCGAGCAGACGGAACGGCGAATCGCGATGAATCACACGGTTCCTCATGTCGCAGACCTCGCTATCCCTTCACGGCGCCAAGCATTATCAACGCCACGCTGCCAATACCATAAGTTTCTCACGGCAATCGTGGCCATAAGTGAGGATTTGCCAGCGAAGACCTATGCGGCTCGCGTCGGTCCGGAATGTTGACTAAACAGGCGGCATTCCATCGCGACACGCCCGGAGTGCTCAGCAAGATCGGCATGCCGAATTTCATGAAACGCCGCCATGGAGCCGATTCCCGCAAACGCACGCGACGATTGTGCTACGCACTCCGGGCGTGTTGTGGTCGGAGGCTGCAAATAATCGGCCCGCCGGACGAAAATTCTCCGTCCGACGGGCCGACCGCCCCATGTCGTCTCAGCGCTTGGCCAGTGCGAGCGCCGCACCGGCCATGAGCGTCAGGGCCGCGACGGCGATCGGAACGATGCCGGCACCGGTGGCGCTCAGCCCGCCCTTCTCGCCGGTATCGGGCTTGGTCTCGTCGCCCTTGCCCGGCTTGCCGTCGCCGGGCTTGCCGTCACCCGCGCCGGGCTTGCCACCATCACCCGGTCCGGGCTTGTCACCGTCATCCTTGGCCTTCAGCCCGTCGATGGCCGCATCGATGGCGGCGACGAGCGCGTCAACCTGCGCCTGTTGCAGGGATTCGTCGGCGTCTCCGGCCTTCGCGGCCTTCACTGCGGCATCCATCTTCGCCCACGAGTCAGCCGTGTAGTCGGCCGCATTCAGCGCCTCTGCCCGCTTGATTGCCGCCTTCAGTCCGCTGCGGTCGATGAGACCGTTCGCGTATTCGACCTCGCCGAGCTTGAACTTCGCCTGCTTGATATAGCAGCGGTCGGTGGTGACGCCGCCGGGCCAGTTCTGCGAGAATTCCTTGTCCCAGTGACCGTACGTGTCCATGATGAACGTACCGTCGTCGAGCACCGCTACGCCCGCGTAGCCGGTGTCGCCCGACTTCGCGTTGTTCGCCCAGTCCTCGGCCAGCAGGATGCGGTATTCGCCGTCCTCCTGGTTAATGAGCTGGTCGTAGGTGCCGACCCAGGCCACCCAGTCGCCGGCGTTCCAGTCGCTGCCGCCGTCGAACCGGTTGTTGCCGTTGAGATCGTAGTTGATCTCGCGGAACGTGACCAGCAGACGGCCGGAAATCGGATCGTAGGCAATCTTGTGCCGTTCGCCCGCCAGCGAGCCGGGCAGATCCATTGGCTTGCTCCACGTCTCGCCTTCATCATCAGAGTAGATCAGTGTCGCCGGGTTGTTGTGCGACTGGCTGCGCGCCAAACCGATGATCCGCTTGCCGTCGGGAGAACGGAACATGCCGATCTCGCACATCTGGTATGCGCTTTCGATGCTGCGCCATTGCGCAAGATACGGCTCCGATTCGCTCCACTGCTCGTCGCCGTTCTCGTCGAAAGTGAGGTACGTCCTGAAATTGACGTACGCGTAGTTGTGGTAGACGCCCATCCATTTCTGGATGTCGTTGCCGTCGGAGTCCTTGAGCTGCACGAGGCTTGCCATGGCGACGATGGCATCGTTGTTGGCGTTGTCGTACGTGCGGTTGGACTGCCAGTGCCGGTATTCGGTCCAGGTCTCACCGTTGTCGTCGGAATACGATGTGTTCCATCCGTACCTGTTGCCGGCGGAGTCGGTGCCCCAGCCCGGGCAGGCGGTGATCATCATGATGCGTTCGGTGCCGTCGGCCAGGTTGAGCACGTACAGGGTCGGCGTCTCCTGCGAACCGGCCCACGACGCGGGGATGTCGGTCTTGCGCGTCCAGGTGGCGCCGTCGTCGTCGCTGATCTTCATGATCAACGGTCCCTTGCCGTGCCCTTGCGGGAACGAGGTGATCAGACGGCCGCTCTTCGTGCGGATCATGTCGGGCTGGCCGAAGTACTGGTTGGACGTGTCGAGTGACTTGTGCACGTCCATGACCTTCGTCTGGTCGAGCTTGTATTGCGGCAGCGTGTTCTTGATGGTGAGTTCGCGGCTCACGTTGACGGTCACCATGTCGGTGAATCCACCTCCCCGGACGGTAATGACCGCCGTTCCGCGGGACACTCCGGTAACGGTGCCGGAGGCGTCGACCTTGGCGATGGTCGGGTCGCTCGACTCGAACGTGACTGTACCATCGCCGTCGCCGCCCTGCAGGTTGGCGACGATGGTGTACGTCCCGCCGATGTACATATCGGTCTCATGCTCGGCGAGGTTGAGACCGGGCAGCAGCATGCCGGCCGCGATCTCGGTGTCGGAGAGCACGCGCTTGTAGATCTTCACCTCGTCGATCAGGCCAGTGAAGCCGGGGCCGCCGATCACGTCGATCGGGGCGACGACATCGTGCATCTTCGTCCACGTGTTCGTCGCGCCGATCTTCGTGCCGTTGACGTACATGGTCAGTCCGGCTGCCTTGTCCTGAGTCCACGCGATGTAATACCACGTGCCCGGCTGGAAGTCGTACCGGAAGGTGAGCACGTCGCCGCTGGCGGTGCCGACACGGAAGCCGGATTCGCGGTCGGCGTCCATCTTGAGGTCGGCCGAGTACTTGCCGTCCGCGCTCGTCATCACGGCCGAGCGGCCGGTGAGTTCGGCGTCGGAACGCACCCAGTAGCCGATCGTCCACGGATCCGTCTTCGCGATGTCGTTGCCGCCGGCCAGGGTCACGCCTTTGCCGTCCGTGACCTTGAGCGCCTTGCCGGACTTGCCGTCAACGTATTGCGCCGTGGCGTCGGCGGTGCCGTTGCGGGTGCCCCAGGAGTCGTTGGCGTTCGAGTTGTCGAACGAGTAGTAGTGCAGCCCCTGCGCCACGACCTGTGGCGTCACGGTGAGGGTGATGCTCGCCGATTTCGTCGGGTCGGCCTTGGATGTGGCGGTGATTGTGGTGGAGCCCACGCCGGCGGCGGTCACCACGCCCTTGGCGGATACCGTGGCGACGCCGGTCTTGGACGAGCGCCATGTCACGGACGCGTTCAGCAGGTTCGCCGGCTTGAGTGTCGCGGTCAGCTGCTTCGCCGTGCCCAGCATGATCTCCTGGTCGCCGCCGTCGATGGCAACGGATTCCACCGTGCTCGTGCCTTGCGCCTTGAGGGATATGTACTTGTCGGTGAGCGTGTCGAGGTCACCCTTGAATCCGCTCATCTCATTGGCAAGCTGTGTGACCTGCGCGTCGGTCAGATACGAGTGCGAGGTCGTCACCGTCGTTCTGATCTTCGCGTACATCGCGTCGGCATCGGCCTGCAACGAGGGGATCTCGGTGACCATGAGCCTGATCTTGTTCACGTCGCGCACGCCCTCGGCGATGCGCTCCAGGCGCACGGACGACTTGGACACCTTGTCTCCGCTCTTCTCGCTCGGATAAATCAGGAACGGGTCGCCGGGCTCGAAGGCGTTGTGCGTGGCGTCGTTGAGCGGGTCGGCCACCCATGCGTCGTACGCCCAGCGCAGGAAGCCGCTGGTCTGCTCGCCCGCGTTGACCACCGACCAGTAGCTTTCGACCGGGGCGGACAGCGAGAAGTTGCCGGGCTCATGCTCGGTGCAGGAGTACAGCGTGGTGCGAAGGTCCTTTGCCTCACGCGCCTCGATCAGCCGGGTGAAGTCGGTGGGATGGGCCGCCGCCGCGGTGTCGCCGACGTTCAGGTCGGTGACGCGCAGCGCCAGGTCGAACTTGTTGACGAAGCCGTCCATCGCGCCGGCGGTCTTCAACGGCACGTCGTGGATATTCCGTATCGAGTCGATCAGGTCGAACGCGTCGGCGCTGAAGCCGCGCTCGTCGATGCCGATGTACGACTCATCGAACCAGCCCTTGTCCATCAGATGCTCGATGAGCTTGCGCAGGAAGTCGGTCCACACGCTCCTCCAGCGCTCGGATCCGACCGTGTATCTCTCGGACTTCATCGTCCCGTTCTCCCAGTACGTGAAGTTGCCGTGCCAGGGCGCGATGCTGTATATCACGATCTTGTCGCCGATGCCGAGTCCCTTGTTGAACGTCACCCACTTGTCGAAGTCGGTGAAGTCGTAGGTGAACCCGCCCCCGCTCTTGGTCCACTTCACCATCGACGGGTAGTGGATGGCGTTGGCGCTGTAGGTCTGGCCGGACCATGCGTCCTCGTTGATGGTGGTTGTGATGGCGTGGCCGCCGATGGACTTGTACAGTTCCATGCTTGATCTGAGGATCTGCAGGTGCTCGTCCGAGAACGGGGTGACGCCGTAGTATTCCGCGGAGGAATACGGGTACTGCCACAGTTCCACGTCGAAGTTCTTCTCATACTCTGCCGGATCAGGCAGCGTAGCGGCCTTCACCTCGATGGTGTAGGTGAATGTGAGCGGCGTTTCCATCCCGTCTGCGGTGGCGGTCAGCGTGGTGGTGTAGGTGCCGGCCTTGGCGTCCTTCGGTATGGCGAACGATACCCAGATGTTCTGCACCTGATTGGCCTTCACCGTGATCGGGCCGCTTTGGTAGAGGATGTCGTTGCTTTCGGAGCGGTTGGTCTCGGTGGCGGCGGGCACCTCGCGGTTCGGGTCTCCGTAGCCGAGATAGCTGCCGTTGTATGCCTTGGTGGACTTGATGAACGTGGCCGTGACGTTGCTTTTGGCGATGACGTCGCCGCCCTGCGACGTCAGGTCGCTTGCGGTGACCGTCAGGTTCGAGACGGTGGTGCCGACCGCGGCGAGCGAGATCTCGCTGTTGACCTTGTCGTTCTTCCACGCTTTCAGCGCCCGGTTGTTCGTCGTGAGGGCCTTCACCTCGTCGAACCGCTTCTGCGTGTATTGCGTATCGGGGTCCACGATGCCGCCGGTCAGGTTCGGTGCCATCCTGGCGACGGTGACGTCGACGGTCTTGCTGATGCCGGCCGCAGTCGAGGCCACGGTGATGGCGGTGGCTCCCGGCGCGACCGCGGTGACCGTGCCATCTGCGCCGACTGTGGCGACACTCGTGTCGCCGCTCGTGTAGGTCATGTCATCGATGGTCGCGTAATCGGGCGCCACCGTATACGAGATCCGCTTGCTGTCGCCAACGCCCAGCGTCATCGAGGTCGTGTCGAGTGTGACGCCGGTGACCACGTACGGCTGATGGGTCACGACGACCTTGGCGCAGTCGATCAGCGCGTTCGTGGAATTCGTGTCCCGCTCGCCTGTGGCCACCGCCTTGAACACGTGCTCACCTTCGTCAAGCCCGGTGAACGACGCGATTTTCGTCTCGTTGATGTTGGAGGCGTTGTACAGGCTGTACGTGCCTTTTTCCGCTCCGTCAATATAGTATTTCACCTTGCCCATGGGCCTGTTCTTGCCTGCATAGACGTCGATTGCGCTGCCGAAGAATCGGACCGTATACCAGATGTCCTCCGCCGGGAGGCTGTCGGATGGCGCCTTGGACCACGTATGCACGTCGTTGCCCGGATCCCAGGCGTTGTCGGCGAACGTGAAGTAGTTGCCGTCGCCGGTGATCTTGGTGTGCGAGATGGTGGTGGTCTGCATGGGCTCGACGGCCTGCGCCCGCATCCCCGCGAAATGGGGGCCCATGACCGTCGCCAGCATCATGGATACCGTGGCGATCACGGCGGCGGCAGGTCTCCATGGAGAGCCACGACCGCGCAACCACATAGATATTCTTCGGTTCATTTATGGACATCCTTTCTTTCACCTTTGAAAATCGGCCACCCTATTGTGTCCCAGCCTTTATCTTTGCCAGCTGTTTCTGATTGTCCAGTATGCCAATCGCGACCTTGCGCTCAGCATCCACTCAGTCTATGTGTTATGAAAGACAACGGCCTCGATCTTATCAGGACACAAGCTTGGCGAGATCGTTGCCGTATTCGCCGAGCCTCGGCAGGTCGACCTCGCGCCCGTTGAACGGCTCCTGCTGCCATGAGCTGTAGGAGCATGTCACCGTGACGTCCTTGCCGCGCCGGTACTGGCTGTCGAGCAGCTGGCCGCTGATGTAGATCTCGCAGGCCACGATCTGATCGTCGTCTGCGGACGGATCGCCGCCCACCGTCAACACCATCGTCGCGACGGGTGGTACAGGGCAGTCCGTTCTGTCCCTTACATCCATCGTATTGCCGAGAGAGCAAACACACAAGACGGCACGATACGAATCCGGCCCCCGCTGGAAAACCAACGGGGGCCGGGATTCAAGGCAGGGCAGATGCCATTACAGCACTGCCAGCAGGATGAAGTTGAGGATGAAGAGCAGCGAGACAATCCAGATGATCGGGTGAACGCTCTTGGCTTCCTTCTTGCAGGTCTTGACGATGCAGTAGGTGATGAAGCCGGCGGCGATGCCGTAGCTGATCGAGTACGCGAGCACCATGAACACGGCGGCGAAGAACGCCGGAATCGCCTCGGAGATGTCGCTCCACTCGATCTCCTTGAGGCTGGAGGCCATCATGCAGCCGACGATGACCAGCACGCCGGCCGTCGCTGCGGACGGCACCGCGGAGATCACCGGGGACAGGAAGATCGACAGCGCAAAGCAGATGGACACGACCACGGAGGTCAGGCCGGTGCGGCCGCCCGCCGCGATGCCCGCGGAAGACTCGACGTAGGTGGTGGTGTTCGAGGTACCGCAGATCGCGCCGATGGAGGTGGCGATCGAGTCGGCGAACAGGGCGCGATCCAGCTTGGAGGAGAAGCCCTTGCCGTCCTCCATGTGCTTCATGTCGTCATCGGAGAAGATGCCGGTGCGGCGGCCGGTGCCGATGAACGTGCCGAGCGTGTCGAACGTGTCGGACATCGAGAACGCGAAGATCGTGACCAGCACGAGCGGCAGTTTGGATACGTCGGAGAACAGCGCCGGGAAGCCATCGGCGCTGAAGATCACGCCGAAGGTCTGCGGCAGCTGGGCGAACGTGTCGGAGATGGACACGGAGTTGGACATGCTGGTCAGGCCCATCGGGATGCCGATGATCGCGGTGATGACGATGGTCAGCAGCATGCCGCCCTTGAGCTTGAGCACGGTGAACACGATGGCGAACAGCAGGCCGATCAGGAACAGCCACAGGGTCGGGGTGTTCAGCGTGGCCAGACCAGGCGTGGCGCCGGTGGCCAGGCCCTTGCCGGCGGCCTTGGTGTCCTTCGGGGTGAAGGTGACGAGGTTGACGTTGAGCATGCCGACGTAGGCGACGAATATGCCGATGCCGCCACCGATGGCGTTCTGCAGCATGGGCGGGATCGCCTCGATGATCATCTTGCGGATCTTGGTGACGGTGATGATGATGTTGATGAGGCCGCACAGGAACACCATGCACAGCGTCTCCTGCCACGTGAACTTCAGACCGAAGCACACCGTGTAGGTGAAGAACGCGTTGAGGCCCATGCCGGCCGCCTGCGCGTACGGCACATTGGCGAACAGGCCCATGACGAGCGTGCCGATGATGGCCGCGATGATCGTTGCCAGGAACACGCCGCCCCACGGCATGCCGGTCTGGTGCAGGATCTGCGGATTGACGACGATGATGTAGCTCATCGCGAAGAACGTGGTGAGGCCGGCCACGATCTCCGTGGACACGGTCGTGCCGTTCTCCTTCAAATGGAAGAACTTCTCCATACTTTCTCTGCTTCCTTGAATGTGCGAGGCCATCCGGCCTCGGCGAGACAAACTGCTATTCGCCCGGTTTCCCGAACACGCCCACCATAACATCTTCATAAGTCATGGATGTTATGGTGTCGGACGGCCTGTGGATATATGTGGATAACCCGTTCTCCATCCACATATCCACAGAAATCCCGCCGTCGGTGGCGCGCGGGCCCCCGACCCGCTAGCGTTGCGCCCATGAACGATTACGAACCGATACCGGGCGAGCCGACAGCCACCATGTTCCAGTCATTGGAACAGATTAGGCGGCAGACTCTGCAACGCTGCACCGCCACGGTAGGGCAGTCCGACCGCCAGCTGCTCTTCGGCATGACCACCGCTCTGGAACTGCAAGGCGTGCCGGTGCCCTCCCACTGCAATCTCGACACGGCCGCGCTGCATGTCACGGTGCAGACGCGATCCGGCAGGCCTCATATTCGACCGTTGAAATCCGTCCCGGTCATTGTCCACATCTGGAGCCATTGCACTCCGCAATCACTCATCCACATATCGAATGGCGTGCACGCATTGCACGTGTTTCATGTGTGGGCGCAGCTGTCCCCATATCTTTCGACAGAGGATCTTGTTGTGCTCGGAGATTCCATTCTCGCGATGCTGGTGCGCAATGGCGCGCCGGACGCGGACAAATTGTATCTGGAGTTGCAGCGTTTCATAAAAGAGATGCCGCCGTTCCGAGGAAAAAGCATTTGCAGGCAAGCCATGACACTGGTACGCCCCAATGTATGGTCTCCCGCCGAAAGCTCGCTACGGCTGGGCGTTCAACGCCACGGAATACCGGATGGACGATGCAATGTCGTGGTTCCTGGAATCACCTTTCGTTCAGGAGCAGCCATTTCGCTGGACATCGCATGGGTCGAGTTCAAGGTCGGAGTGGAATATGACGGCGATCATCATCGAACGGATAAGGTCCAGTGGCGCCGAGACAACGAAAAAAGGGAACGGTTGCGGGCCCACGGCTGGATATTAATCATCGTGACCGCTCAAAATCTGATTGACGAGATGTCGATTGCGGAACTGGCCCTGCGTATAGCAAGACGACTCGCCGAGCGCGGAGCGACGATAGAATTCGAGGTCATCGCAATCAGCCTAGAGGAACTGGCGAGGAAGCACGGGTATCGGTATGACCGAAGACGATAGGCGTCGAATCATGCTATGACCGGGAACAACGCGAACGTTCTCGGGTGGAGCGGAGCGTGACAGTCAAGAATGTCGTTGTACAACATCTGCAAAATCGCACAACGCGGCAGTTGTCCAGCATCGTCGTCGCTTCTTCTATTCCGGAGCTCCCCCTCACAAACGCGAAGACCCCGCGCGGAGGCGGGGTCTTGTGGCGATGGACGCGCGGGCGGATGCAACGCATGCGATCCGCCAGCGCGCCGCCGATCAGCCGAAACGACCGGAGATGTAGCGCTCGGCTTCGGCGTTCTGGGGGTTGTTGAACATCGTGGTGGTGTCCGCGAAGTACTCCAGGTGGCCGGGCTCGCCGACGGCCTTCAGGTTGAAGAAGGCGGTGTAGTCGGCGATACGGGCGGCCTGCTGCATGTTGTGGGTCACGATCACGATCGTGTAGTCGCCCTTGAGCTCGTTGATCAGGTCCTCGACGGCCAACGTCGAGATCGGGTCGAGCGCGGAGCACGGCTCGTCCATCAGCAGCACCTGCGGGTGCACGGCCACGGCGCGGGCGATGCACAGACGCTGCTGCTGACCGCCGGACAGGCCGATGCCCGGGTTGTCGAGACGGTCCTTGACCTCTTCCCACAGGTTGGCGCCCTTGAGCGCCCACTCGACCAGGTCGTCGGCGTCGGACTTGGAGATGCGGCGGTTGTTCAGGCGCACGCCGGCGAGCACGTTCTCACGAATCGTCATCGTGGGGAACGGGTTCGGGCGCTGGAACACCATGCCGACATCGCGGCGCACGGCGACGGGGTCCACGTCCTTGGCATACAGGTTCTTGCCTTCGAGCTCGACCTCACCCTTGACGTGGGCGCCGGGGATGATCTCGTGCATGCGGTCGAGGGTGCGCAGCACCGTGGACTTGCCGCAGCCGGACGGCCCGATGAACGCGGTGACCTTGTTGGGTTCGATGTTGATGTTGACATCCTCCACGGCCAGGAAGTCGCCGTAGTAGATGTTCAGATGTTTGACGTCAATGCGTTGTCCCATATGAATTCCTTTATTGATGTATATACAGTGTACGGCGGCTTACCGTTCGGACTTCACGGCGAAGACGCGAGCCACGACACGGCCGATGAGGTTGAGGATCAGCACGATGATGATCAGCACCAGGGCGGCGGCCCAGGAGCGTTCCATCGGGATCGTGGTGACGCAGGAGGAGCCGGCGTTGGGCGGGCAGTTGGCACGCAGCTTGCTGTATTCCTGGTAGACGAACACGGGAAGCGTGGTCATCTCGCCGCTGAACAGGTTCACGTTGGTGAACGTCGCGTAGCCTGCGGTCATCAGCAGCGGCGCGGTCTCGCCGATCACTCGCGCGATGGCCAGGATGACGCCGGAGACGATGCCGGGCAGGGCGGTGCGCAGCACGATCTTGCAGATGGTGCGCTGCTTGGAAACGCCCAGCGCGTACGAGGCCTCACGCAGGTCGCCGGGCACGACCTTCAGCATCTCCTCACTGGTCTTGACGACGGTCGGGATCATCAGCAGCGAAAGCGCGACGGAGCCTTCGAAGCCGCTGATGGTGCCGGGGCCGCCGATGAGCGAGAACATCGAGTAGGCGAACAGACCGGCGACGATGGACGGGATGCCGCTCATCACGTCGACCAGCAGGCCGATGGACTTGGCGAGCTTGTTGCCGCGGGCCGCGTACTCGATCAGGTAGACCGCGCACATCAGGCCGACCGGCACGGAGATGACCATGGCGCCCAGGGTGATCTCCAACGTACCGATGATGGCGTGCAGCACGCCGCCGTATCCGCCGGAGGGCGTCTGGCTGCCGCCGACGACGCCGGACATGTTGTACGAAAGGAAGTTGAGGTTCAGTCGCTTGATGCCGTTGGCGACGGTCGTCCACAGCACGGAGATCAGCGGGATGCACGCGATGATGAAGGCGAGGCAGATCAGGCTCTTCATGAAGACGTCCTTGCGCTTGCGGGACGCGGCGAAGGAACGGCTGGTCTTGAACCGGTCGAAGTCGATGTCGGGCAGCTGCTTGTCGTTGCGTGCGGCGGGCGTCTTCTTCACGGCGTTCGCGTCGACGCTGATGGTGCTCTTTACAGTTGCTTCACTCATCATGCGCTCGCTTTCTCGGTGATCTTACGGGCGACGAAGTTCACGAGGAACGTGATAACGAACAGCACGAGGCCGGTGCCGATCAGCACGGGCACGCCGATGTTCGGGTCGGCTTCCGGGTATTGCGCCGCGATGTTCGCCGCGATGGTCTGGTTCTGGGATGCCCGCAGCAGCTTGATCGAGTACGTTAGGCCGGGGGAAAGAATCATGAGGACGGCCATGGTCTCGCCGAGCGCGCGGCCCAGGCCGAGCATGGATGCGGAGACGATGCCGGACTTGCCGAACGGCAGCACGGCCAGCTTGATCATCTCCCACTTGGTGGCGCCCAGGCCGATGGCCGCCTCTTCCTGCAGGCGCGGGGTCTGCATGAAGATGTCGCGCGACACCGAGGTGATGATCGGCAGGATCATGACGGCCAGCACGACGGCGACCGTGGCGACGGTTCGCGAGGGGCTGTCGGCGACCGACGGGTCATTGAGCGATCCATCGAAGATGTAGGTCCACCTCAGGTACTTCGCGAACCAGTTCCACACCGGCTGGATGGCCGGCACCAGAATCAGGCCGCCCCACAGGCCGTAGATGACGGACGGGATGGCGGCGAGCAGGTCGACCACGTAGCTCAGCGCGGTCGCCAGCTTCTTGGGTGCGTAATGCGAGATGAACAGGGCGATGCCAATCGAGATGAAAAACGCGATGATCAGCGACAGCGCGGAGACAAGCACCGTGCCGAACACCAGCGGGCCCACGTACTGCCAGAAGTTGTGCGCGCGGTTGCCGGTGAATGATTCGAATGGTGGCGGTGTTCGCGGCCTGATCGCCTCCGATCAGCGGCCACGCCTGAAACAGCAGGAACAGGAACACCGCCGCAAGCGCGACGAGAATGAGAATGCCGGCAGCATAGGCGATCGTCTTGAACACGACATCGCCGGTCTTGCCTGTACTGGCCGGACTGTCTGCCGCTTTGTCTTGCGAACTCACAGGTTCTCCTTCGTATGCATTTTCAATGGTGGCTTCACGGCCGTGTACAACCGACAGAAGCCGCAGACACCTTTCATTGTGTCAGGTGTTCTGCGGCATCCGCCATACGGCGTGTCAGCTCACGCTGATCACTTGGTCTTGATGGCCTCGATGGACTTGGTGACCTTCTCGACGATGTTGCTCGGCAGCGGGGCGGAGCCGGCAGCGGAGGAGGCGGTCTTCTGGCCTTCGTCGCTGGTCACGTAGGTGAGCCAGCTCTTGACGAACTTGGCGGTGTTGGCGTCCTTGTAGGCGGGGCAGGCGATGTCGTAGGAGACCAGCACGATCGGGTAGGCGCCCTTGGCTTTGGTGGCGTGGTTGATCTTCACGACCACGCGGTTGTCGCCCTTGACGGACGTGTCGATCTCGGAATCCTCGATGACCTTGGAACCGGCGTCAGCGGAGATCTCGTTGTAGTTCTCGCCGACCTTGATGGCCGCGGTGCCCAGGTCGCCGACCTGGGAGAAGTCGGCGTAGCCGATGGTGCCATCGGCCTGCTTGACGGCGGTGACGACGCCCGAGGTGCCCTTGGCGCTCTGCTGGCCGGGGATGTCAGGCCAGTTCTCGGAGAGCTCATGGGTCCAGGAGTCGGGGGCCTGGTCCTTGAAGTAGCTCACGAAGTTCTGCGTGGTGCCGGACTTGTCGGAGCGGTGCACGACGGTGATCTGGGTGTCGGGCAAGGTCAGGTCCTTGTTCTGGTTGGCGATGGCCGGATCGTTCCACTTGACGATCTTGCCGTCGAAGATCTTGGCGGCGGTGTCGGCATCGAGGTTGATGTGCTTGCCGGCGTCGGAAACGCCCTTCAAGTTGAAGATGATGGCGATCGGGGAGATGTAGACCGGCACGTCGAACGCGGTGGTGCCGTTGGCGCACGCCTTGTCGGAGGACTGGGTGACTTCGTCATCGGAGAGGGCCTTGTCGGAGCCGGCCCACGCGGTGGCGCCGCTCAGGAAGGTGGTGACGCCCGCGCCGGAACCGGTCGGGTTGTAGGTGACGTTCGCGCCGGAGTTCGCCGCCATGTAGGCGGAGATCCAGGCTTCCTCGGCCGCCTGCTGGGAGGTGGCACCGGCGCCGGAGAAGCTGCCGGTAATCTTCTCGGTCGAGGTGGAACCGGAGTTGTTGCCGGCGGACGAAGTGTTGTCGCCACAGGCGGCGAGCGACGCCAGCATCACGATGCCGGAAACCGCCGCGATGGAACGAACGAAGAGATTCTTACGCATTGTTTCTTTCCTCTTATCAACTGTCATAGCGGCTCGTGTCATACGATTCAGAGCCGATTCCTTTTCATGACAGTTACAAGCCTATGGGCTGTTCGAGGGGTCGGAAGACAAAATCGGTAAACAGAAGATGAATAGTTGCCGACCTTGCCACGTAGTTGGAATGCGCGGTTTGCGGGATATGGTTCGGCCCGCCTGCACCGGGTGGTTCAGGCGGGCCGAGGGCGCTTTATACCGGGTGCGGGCCGGTCACTGCTGCGGGCTGTCGATCTTGTAGCCGAGGCCGCGCACGGTGGTCAGGTACCGGGGATGGGCCGGATCCTCCTCGATCTTGGAGCGCACGCGCTTGACGTGCACGTCGAGGGTCTTCGTGTCGCCGACGTAATCGGAGCCCCAGATGCGGTCGATGAGCTGGTGTCGGGTCATCACGCGCCCCTTGTTCTGCATGAGGTATTCGAGCAGTTCGAATTCCTTGAGCGGGAAGAACACGCTTTCGCCGCGCACGGTGACCTGATGCTGGCCGACCTGCATGGAGATGTCGCCGCACACCAGCGGGATGTCGTCGTCGACCGCACCGCTGGCCTCGACCGCGCCCTGGTTGCGCCGCAGGACCGCGCGGATGCGCGCGAGCAGCTCGCGGAACGAGTAGGGCTTGGTCACGTAATCGTCCGCGCCGATCTCCAGACCGACGACTTTGTCGATCTCGGCGCTTTTGGCGGTGAGCATGATGATCGGCACGCGGCTCTGCTCGCGGATGCGCCGGCACAGGGCCGTGCCGTCGATGCCCGGCAGCATCAGGTCGAGCAGCACCAGGTCGATGCCGCCCTTGGTGAACAGCTCCAGGCCCTCCTCACCGCTGGCTGCGGCGGAGACGTCGTAGCCCTCGCGCGTCAGCTGGTACACCAGGGGCTCACGATATGATTCCTCGTCTTCCACGATGAGAATGCGTGTCATGTTTACCTTTCACACATACTGTGTTCAATGTCCGTACCGTCACCATCGTAGCGTGTTCCGGCACCGCCCGCATTCGGCTCCGAAGACTACGTTGCTTTCCGCGGGTTTCACGATGGGTGGCCGACGTGCCGGGGAGACCGTGGCGGCGGGTCTACTCCTGCGTCGCGGCGTCGCCGCCTCCCGGCGCGCCGACGGTCTCGCCGGGCGCTTCGCCGTCATCCGCCCGCTCGCCGTCATCGTCATCCGGTTCGGGGGCGACCGGCAGCTCGATGGTGAACGTGGAGCCTTCGCCCTCGCGCGACCATACGGAGATCGTACCGCCGCACTCCTGCACGCAATGCTTGGTGATGGCCAGGCCAAGCCCCGAGCCGCCCGTGGCCCGCGACCGCGCCGGATCGACCCGGTAGAACCGTTCGAATACGCGGTCCAGCGACGCCGAGGGGATGCCGATGCCCTGGTCGATCACGCGAATCGTCATGGAGCTCGGGTCCTTGCACAGCGAGACGCTCACGCTGACCGTCGTGTATTCGGGCGAGTAGCGGATGGCGTTTTCGACGAGGTTCTTCACGGCCATGGTGAGGGTCTCCCGGTCGACCATGATGGCGATGTCGCGCTGCGCCTCGTCGGCCGCGGCGGCGTCAGCGTCGACCGGCGCCTGCTCGCCGCGCAGCGACAGCCGTATGGCGATGTGCTTCGCACCGGCCTGCACCAGGTTCTCGCCGACGGCCGCGCGCACCACCGATATGGCGGATATGCGCTGCGCTTTGAGCATCGCCGGCGCGTCCTGCGCGCGCTGCAGTTCGATCAGGTGGGTCACCAGTTCGGTCAGCCGCGCGGATTCCTTGGTGATGCGGCCGGCGAAATACCGCACGGCGCCAGGGTCATCCGCCGCGTCGGAGACGGTTTCGGCGAGCAGCGAGATCGCGCCTGCGGGGGTCTTCAGCTCGTGGGAGACGTTGGTGACGAAGTCGCGGCGCATCCGCTCGAACCGACGCTGCTCGGTCACGTCGTTGATGAACACCGCGTACAGACCGTCGCAGATATGGCCGACGCGTACGCGCAGGTAGCTGTCGGAGGGCGCGGAGCTGCCGGCGGTGACACCTCGTCCGGAAATCGCGCTCGACATGCGGGTCAGGTCGAGCGAGACGCGCATCTCGCGTTCCCGCACGCCCCCGTTCTCCACCACGACGTGCAGGATGTCGAGGATCTCGTCCTTGACGATCCAGCCGTTCTCGATGACATCGACGTTCACCTGGCTTTTGCTGGAGCACCGCACGGAACCGTTGCCGTCGCAGACGATCACCTCGGACGGCATGACGTCGATGAGCCCCTGTTCCGCCTCGCGCACCGGCACGTCGGTGCCGAACAGCGAGCCGGAATCGCTCCCCTGTCCCGCCAGCGTGTCGCGTTCGCCGGACTCGCGCCCCAGCGCGTACGACCTTGATACGGCAATCACCAACACGATAATCGTCACCAGCACCGCCAACGCCACATGCACCCATGTCATCGGACCCGCCCCGCTTTCCTCGGCCCTGCACCGTCTCATCCACCCGCACCGATGATGCGGATGCGGATGGTTTCAGCCGTAACGGCTCCGCACGTCCCGCCGCCAGCGCGACTACGTAAGTTTGCCAGTTGTTCAACTTGCCGTGTCCTTCCGCGGCGCAGCCCGTCGGAGCGAGCCGCGCCCGGCGTCACATGCGCCGCAGGATGTCGAGCACGATGCGGGCCGCGGTATCCGCGTATTCGGAGATGTCGAAGCCCTTGAACTCCTCGTAGTCGGTGTCGGCGTTGTCGCTCAGCGCGCGGATCACCAGCGCGGGTACTTCGTTTCGGGCGGCGACGTGTGCCACGGATGCGCCTTCCATCTCGACGGCGTCGGCGCCGGTGTCGTGGATGACCTTGGCGATCTGCGCCGGCGTATCGACGAAGTAGTTGCCGGACGCGATGATGCCGATGATGTGCGTGACGCCCATGGCCGCGAGCGCCTGGTCGGCGAGGGACAGCAGACGGTCGTCGGAGTGGAATTCCTCGACGGGCTGCTGCTCGGTGCCGGGCTTCCATTGGCCGACGAGTCGCATGTCGGTGTCGAGGTAGCGCAGTGTGCCACCGAGCACCACGTCGTTGATGTGCAGGTTCCGGTTGAGGTTGCCGGCGATGCCGGAGAAGATCACCGCGTCGGGATGGTATGTGTCGATCAGGTGCTGGGTGGTGGCGGCGGCGTTGACCAGCCCCATGCCGCCGACGGTCGCGACGGCGGTGACGGTGCCTCCGTCGTTGGTTCCCAGCGTGCCGCGCGTCACGTCGAGGCCGGCTTGGCGGTCGTGGGTGACGTCGTTCAGTGATGCGGCGATGAGTGCGACTTCGTCGTCCAATGCGCCGATGATGGCGATGGTGGTCATGGGAATCCTTCCGTGTGGTTGTTCGTGAAGAGTGATGGACGCCGTTTCAGCGCCAGCGCCGGGCGGACACCGCGTCGGCGAGCTCGTGCAGCAGCCGTTCCGTCTCGTCCCAGCCGATGCAGCGGTCGGTGATCGACTTGCCGTAGACCAGTTGGTCGAGCGGGGCCGCCGGCTGGTTGCCGCTTTCGATGAAGCTTTCCATCATGATGCCGGTGATGCCTTCCTCGCCATCGGCTATGCGCCGGGCGATGTCTCGCACGACCTCTGCCTGCCGGTGCTCGTCCTTGCCGGAGTTGCCGTGCGAGCAGTCGATGATGAGCCCGTGAGTGGCGGCGGATTCCGCCGGCATCATCGCGCGCACGTCGTCCATCGCACGGCGCACGGATGCGGTGTCGTAGTTCGGCCCGTGGATCGAGCCGCGCAGCACCACGTGGCAGTCCGGGTTGCCGAGCGTCTCCACCGCGCAGGCCCGGCCCATGTGGTCGATGCCGAAGAACGTGTGCTGCTGCGCGGAGGCGTAGCAGCCGTTGACGGCGGCCTTGACGGACCCGTCGGTCGCGTTCTTGAAGCCGATCGGCATCGACATGCCGCTGGCGAGCTGGCGGTGGACCTGCGATTCGGTGTTGCGGGCGCCGATCGCGCCCCAGCTGACCGCGTCGGAGATGAACTGGGGGCTGGTGGGCTCCAGGAATTCCGTGGCGGCGGCGAGTCCTTCGCCCAGCACGCCGATCAGCGTCTTGCGCGCGAGCAGCAGGCCCTTGCGGATGTTGTGGCTGCCGTCAATGTCGGGGTCGTTGATCAGTCCCTTCCAGCCGACCGTCGTTCGCGGCTTCTCGAAGTACACGCGCATCACGATGAGCAGTTCGCCTTCGGTCTCCTTCATCACCTTCGACAGCCGGTGCGCGTAGTCGAGCGCGGCGTTCGGGTCGTGCACCGAGCAGGGGCCGACGATGACGAGCAGACGGTCGTCCTGCCCATACAGGCAGGCGCGTATCTCGTCGCGCGAGTAGGCGACGATCTCCTGCGCGGCGGAGTCAAGAGGCAGTTCCGCCAACACCTGGGCCGGGGTGGGCAGCGGTTCGAGCTCCAGCACACGGCGGTTGATGATACGGCTGACGCCCACCTGATCCTCCCAGCGCGGCACGCCCGTGGCGAGCAGCGGGTTCTTGCCCTCGTCCATGGCCTGCCGGATGGCCCGCAGCTCCTCCGGCGTGTTCAGCGGCTTCGGGCCGGCGTGACGCGGCGTGCCCTGCGGCGTACGCTCTCCCATGTTCTGCTGCTGCATGACGTGATGTCTCCTTGCCTTGTTCTCTCCCCCAAGGATAAGGCACGGCCCTGTACTTGGCCATACACGGGCCGCGCCAGCCCGTATCCGCCGCGCATGACGAACGCCCCCATGCCCCGCGTCGAACGGGCACGGGGACATTACGATGTTCTGGAGCGCTGCCGTCTCGCCGGCCGCGGCGTCCTTGTAGTCGCCGGCCGCGATCGCGACCACCGGCAACACCGCCAGGATCGTCTTCCAGGGAGTTTTGCGCCCTGAGTGCCGTGCCGATTCCGCCATCACGCGCCCTCCTTCACCGACGCGAACAACGTCACGCCTTCGCCCACAGTTGCCGTGCATTCATCATGATGAGCCATGCCCTTTCAGTCTTCTCTGACTTGCGCCACGCTGCGGTCGCGCACTAATACCCCCCTGCCCGCGCTGGCACCTATGCCAACACGCGCCGGTATCCGCGGTGTTTCTTGAAGGAGAGGAACCACCGCTTGAACTCTTATGCGAGCCTAACATGAAACGGGAAAAAAACGGGGGCACTTGATTTATACAAGAGTTGTTGTACAATATTTCTTGTCAATTGGATATCGCTTCATAACATGAGCGCAGCATCACACGCGACAGGTGTCATGAGGCACGGAAGGAACGGACATGGCACAGGCTTCCGACACGGCGCAACCGCAGACGCCGCCCCGCCGCGACAACCCCGCGACAGTCACCGACACGAACCGCCTGAAGGCGCTGTCGCACCCCACACGACTGCGCATACTGACCGTGATGAGCGACACCGAACCCGTCACGGTCGGCCAGATCGCCGAACAGCTCGGAGAATCGGCCGGAACGGTCAGCTATCACCTGAAACAGCTCGAAAAGGCCGGATTCGTCACGCAAACGCCATCACCCGACGGAGACAACCGCAGAAGCTGCTGGCTGGCCGCCCAACGCAGACTGGAAATCAACGCGGACGCGGCCGTCGATTCGGCAATGGCGACGACAATGGATCAGGTCAGCTCCACGCTTCGGCAAGAGGCATGGCAGCGATACAGGTCGGCCTCTGACAACCTGCCCAAACAGTGGACGGACCCAACGGTGACGAGCAGCAGCGTGCTGCGGCTGACAAGCGAGGAATACGCGCGCATGTCACAGGAGTTGCGCGAGCTCTTCAACACATGGACATCACGCGACCTCGCACACGAGGAAGGGGACGGCTCGCAACCCGTCATGCTCAACATCGACGCCTTCAGATGGCTGCCATAACGGCGGCCTGACATACCCTCTCACCCCACGCCCTGCGCCCACAATGCAATGGGCGAGCGCAAGCATACGCAATTTCACCCCTCGACGCACAACACCCCTCAACTTATTCAAAGGAAACATCATGCCCGAATCATCGCAGGCGCAAACCGCGCCACACCGCGAACGCACTTCCCCGCAACGCAGTGAATCGCTGTGGGGCAACCCCACATATCGTCAATGGTTCACTGCAGACACCGCCTCGACGATCGGAGCCGCGATGAGAGGCTTCGCGATCTCGCTGATCGCCTTCTCGCTCACCCAATCGGTGGTGCTCGCCGGATGGCTCGCCACGTTCAGCCAAATTGCCACGCATGTCAGCGACGTGTTCGGCGGCACGGTCGTGGACCGGCACAACCGCAAAGGGCTCATCATCGCCAACGCCGTGTTCGGCACGCTGCTGTGGGGAACGGTGTTCGTGCTGATCGCCCTGCATGCGATCGCATTCCCGATATTCGCCATCGTGACGGTCGCGGCGTCAGCGGTCAACGGACTACTCGCCAACGCGACCAACGCGATGCTGCGCACGATCATCCCGACCCGCGAATATCCGAAGGCGCAAAGCCTCAATCAGGGGCGCGATTCCGTGGTCAGCATCGCGGGATCCCCGCTCGGCGGCGTGCTGTACGCGGTCGCGCCGTGGCTGCCGTTCGCGGTCGCCTCGCTGATGTACGCGATCAGCGGTGTCAGTGCCGCCCAGCTGCGCGTCGACGAACATGTCCGCGACATGGTGACGACAGATCGCAAGAGCAAGCGTCCCGACACCGCGTCGCAAGCGGGCTGCACGTCCGATGCCGTCGTCGCGCCCGACGCCGATGCGACAGCAGAGCCGGCGCACACCTCGTTCTTCGAGGATTTCATCGAAGGATGGCGCTGGACGCTGCGCAGGCACACGCTGCTGGCGATCTGCGTAATCGCCGCGCTGGTGAATTTCGGGCTCAACGGCGTGTTCGCCGCGGTGAACCTGCAACTGGTGAGCACCCACGTGGACTCCGTGCGACTCGGTTTCGTCAACACCGTCATGGGAGTCGGCATGCTGATCGGCGCGGTGATCGCCGCACGGGTATGCGAGCGAGTGCACATGGGCACCGGTCTGGTCGTCCTGTCGGTGACGTCGCTGCTGACATTGCTGCCGATGCTGTTCAGCAGCGATTACCTGGTGATACTGGCGTCATCGCTGATCGTCGGGCTGCCCATCCCCACCATCAACTCGCTGCTGATGGGATTCGTGTTCGCCAAAGTGCCGAGCGAGATGCAGGGACGTGTCGAGTCGGCGAGCGACATGCTGTCGATGATACCCACGCTGTTCTGCTCAGCGCTCGCCGGCTCCCTGCTGCCACGCATCGGGTTCGGCGCCACGATTGGCCTGTTCCTGGCCGTGCTTGCGGTCAATGTGGTCATCGCGCTGCTGATGCCGTCGATCCGCTCGCTCCCCGCCGCCGACCACTGGGACGACGCGTCGCTGTGACGATGCATCACTGAAGCAGCGCCAATGCAAAAAAAAAACGGTTCGGCGCGGCCTCTCGAACAGACAAGGCCACGCCGAACCTACGTATATGCTAACAGCCATGTATTGTGGCATGCCCCACCTAGCGGCCTAGGCCGGGCACCGGATCAGAGCGCGCGACGCGCGTCGATGGCGTCGGCGAGCGTGTGCAGCAGCTCCTCGGTACGCTCCCACGGCACGCAGGAGTCGGTGACCGACTGGCCATACACCAGCTGGTCGAGCGGTGCCGGTTTCTGATGCCCGCCCTTGAGGAAGCTCTCCATCATGACGCCGAGGATGCCCGGCTCTCCATCGGCGATACGCGAGGCGATGTTCTCAATGACCTCGGCCTCGACGTTCTCGTCCTTGCCACAATTGCCGTGCGCCGCATCGATGACCAGACCGCGTTCGCTCGGACCGCTCGCCTTCGACGCGCGCAGCGCCTCAAGCGCGGCCGCCACGGAAGCCGCATCGTAGTTCGGGCCGGTGTTCGACCCGCGCAGGATCAGATGGCAGTCCGGGTTGCCCTTCGTCTCGGCGGAGATCACGCGGCCATCCAGGTTGATCGACAGGAAATGGTGCTCGAACCCGGCCGCGAAACACGAGTCGGCGGCCGGCTTGATCGAACCGTCGGTCGCGTTCTTGAAGCCGATCGGCATCGACATGCCGCTCGCCAACTCACGATGCACCTGCGACTCCGTGTTGCGCGCGCCGATCGCCCCCCAGCTGATCAGATCGCAGATGTACTGCGGTGTAATCGGATCCAGCCATTCGGTCGCCGTCGGCAGCCCCAGGCCAAGCACGTCGGTCAGCACCTTGCGCGCCAGCCACATGCCCTTGCGGATATCGAAGCGGCCATCCAGATCCGGATCGTTGATCAGACCCTTCCAGCCGATCGTCGTGCGCGGCTTCTCGAAATACACGCGCATCACGATCATCAGTCGGTCCTCAAGCTCGCCCTTGAGCGCCGCAAGACGCTGCGCGTACTCGTGCGCCGCTTTCGGATCGTGAATCGAGCACGGGCCGACGATGACCAGCAGACGATCATCGCGACCGTGCAGGATGTCGCGGATCTCCTGACGCGATTGCAGCACCAGGTCGCTCATATCATCGGTGAGCGGCAGTTCCCTGAGAAAATACCGCGGTGCCGGAATCGGGTCGAGCTGGCGAATGTTCACGTCCACCGTTTCAGGGAACACGGCATTCCCGCCCAAATGCCGCTCGTCCTCGGAACTGTCCGGACCACGAAGCCCTGCCATCGCTCTGCTCTCCTTCCGCACCGCAGGCCGGCGTCTTTCGACCCGCGCCCTCACGTCGCATACCAATACCGAACACACAATAGTAGATGCCGTCGGAATACGGAAAACAACGGCTGCAATGCGGGCACGGCGGAGCTGCGAAGCCGTCACCCGGCGAAAGTCCCATTCCGGCGGCTGCGGATGGGACTTTCGCGGGATGGAGATGGGGCACTATTCGCAGGCGACGCCGTCGCCGTCGCGATCGAGTTTGGCCGAGTAGCCGGGCTGCCCTTTGTATAGCGGAGCTTTGCCGGCTGCACGCACCGCGGCGCAGTTCTTGTAGTAGACATCGGAACTGTCGCCGTCAGGCGGAGCGGCCGGCTCCACCACCGTGCTCGACTCGGACTGTTCGCCCGATGAACCGTCCTGCGATGAGCTGCCTTGCGACACGTCCTCCTGCGGCGCCACTGATTCCGCGCCGTCGCCGGTCGGAACGGTCTGGGCCGGGCAGGACGACAGCACGCGCGACATCGCATCATGCTCGGCCTGCGTCACCCACAGCGAGTACTTCGCCTTCACGCCGATCTGCCGAGCCACGTATGAGCAGCGGAACGATTTGTTGGCGGGCAGCCAGGTCGCCGCGTCGCCGTCGGACTTGCGCTGGTTCGACGGGCCGTCCACCGCGAGCAGGTTGTACGGGTCATTCGCCAGCTGCTTGCGCCGGTCGGCGATCAGCTGCTGCGCGCCCTTCTGCCATGCGTCCGACAGCGCCACCACATGATCGATCTGCACGGCCGCCGAGGTGCTTTGCCCGCGCACGAAATCAATCACCGCGGCGGTGTACGGGTCGACGAGCCGACCGCTGGTCACCACGCAATTGTGCGTACCGGCCTTGTGAGTCTTGTTGGTGAGGTCACGGTTGAGGATGTCGTTGCGTGTGTCGCACCCGTTGTGGTCGACGTCGGCCCATGCCGCGCCGAACTGGTCGCGCGAATAGCCGGTTTTCGGTGCACGTCCCTTGACCGGCAGCGTCTCCAGCACGCTCGTGGCGAGCTGTCCGCCGGACGCGGAAGCCGAGCTTGACGGTTTGGACGACTCAGCCGATTCGGATTGTCCGGACGACTGCCGCTCAGCCGACCCCGCATCGGAGCCGGGAGTTCCGCATGCGCCGACGGTCAACACGAACGCGATCGGGATAAGACACGTCAGTATTCGATTGAATGTATTGAATGATGTGCGGCTTCCGGCCGACGCTTTCTTCATCATGAAGCTTTCTCTGGGCTTATTCCGCTATGCCGCAACCGATGCGCGGTCCTCTGGCTAGAGACATCATTGTCATCCAACAATAGCGGAAGACCGCCGTCAATGACGATTCCCCACATCGAACGGCACATTCCTTTCGTAAAATGTCCATCCGACACGGGGAATCGACGAAATCGGTCATTCAGTCTCGTGCTCGACGCACGGGCCGATACCTCGCTCAGGCCAGCGCACCCATCGGATCCCATGCGGGGAGCATGGTGGCGGGCTCGGCGAGCGCGGCCTGATACTCGGCCGGGAGCATCGCCTTGGGCACGGCCACCTCGTACACGTACTCGGTGAACCAGTCGTCGCTCATCGTGAAGTAGCCCTTGTCGGCAATCTTGTCGCCCCAGGAGTTCTCCACGCGCCAGCGACGGGTCGTGGTGCCGTCATCGGCCACGTCCACGCCGACGAACGCCATCGCATGGTTCATCGCGGAGTCGCCGAAGCGTACGCGCGACTCCTTGTCCATGTCGAAGTCCACATCGTAGACGCTGCCGTACTCGAACAAGTCAGTCGCCCACGCGCCGCGTTCGCGATCCATGAACGGACCGCAGTCCGCGCCGAACCACACCGGGATGCCCTTTTCGGTCAGGATCGCGCGCACGCAATCCTTCATGAACTGGTTCGGCACGTTCAGGTACTCGGTCGGGTTGCCGCCGGCCACGTTGCCCAGGTGCTCGATGCCGATCTTCTTGCCCTTGGCGTGCTCGCGGCGCGGATCGTCCACGAGGCACACGTAATCCTCAAGGTCGGCGGTGCCCACGTACTTCTTCCAGAACTCGACGGGCGTGATTTCGCCGTCGCGGTGGAACATGCCCTCGGAGTCGGTCCACTCCCAGTCGAAGCTCTTCGGCGGCTCGCCCAGGTGAATCGTCAGGATGCGGTGGCCGGCGGCGACGGTCTTGGCGACCTCGTCGTCGATCGACGCGGGGTCGGAGTACATGTGCGCCACGGCAGTGTGCAGCAGGTGGCGCAGCTGCGTGTTCATAGCGCCCGTGTTCTTCGAGGATTCGGTCTCCGGGAACAGGTCCTTCGGCACGGCACCGTACTTCTTGTACACGTTCAGCGCCATCGTCCACTGGCCTCCGTCACCCATCACGTCGGCGAGCAGGTGCTGGATCAGGCGCGAGTCGGACGGCTCTCCGGCACGAACCAGCGCGGCGACGTCCTGCAGGAAGTAGTTGACACGCTCCAGCTTGTCGAAGTACATCGCGTAGTTCTGGGAGAACTCGAACTCCTTGACGCCGAGGTTCTTCTTGGCGACGAAACGGGCCACATTCAGCGAGCTGAACAGCCAGCAGCGACCGGAACGGTCCTGATGGGTGACCTCGCCGTTGTCGACGGTGACGGAGAAGCGGCGCTGCAGCAGACGGGAACGGTCATAGTTCAGCGCGACCTTGTCGATACCGGCGGCGGTGACGGCGTTCATGGCCAGACGGTTGGACTGGCTGGCATCGAATGATGTGACCAGATCGTTCAGCTGCTCGCCGGACAGCGGTGTGATTTCAGACGATGACGTGTTCTCGGTCATGCTGCTCCTTTGACTTGGGACGTGCGCGGCCGGTTTTGTGGCCGCAATGAAATGTGGCATCCAGCGTTTGACCGGATGCCACGACGGGTCTCTAATGAGTGTAGCGGCGACAGCGGATTCCCGCCATCGAACCGGTTCAATACCTTGATTCGGCAGGAGCCCGGCGACTTCTACAGCCGCCTGCGGGCCGGACGGCGAAGCCCGGCATCCGACGCTTCGGAATCCCGGCCGACTGCTATTCGGCGGTTTCGGCCTCGCCGGCCTCGGTGTGCTCGGCCACATGCTCGGCGACCGGCTCGGCGGCGACCGCTTCCGCATCCTGATTGTCGGCATGCTCCGCGACGGCATGCGACTCATACGCCGGTGCCAGCTCATCCTGCGCGGCGGCATTGTACAGCGGCACATCGGGCGCTCCCTGATGCGACGCGGCGCCAGGCTGCTCCGCCCCCTGCTCGTTCATGAACCCGAATCCGCTGAACGCCTTGGTAAACATCGAACGCAGCTCGGACACGCGCTGCGTGATGGCCGCCTCACGCGATTGCAGCTCGGCGATGCGCCCCTGAAGATCCTCCAGCTCGACCTGCGCGGCCTTGCGGCGATCCTCGATCTGCGACGCCGCATCCTCGCCGGCCTTTTCCAGGATCTGCGCGGCCTGATCGTCGGCCTCCTTGCGCTTGCTCGCCGCATACGTGTCGGCATCCTCGCGCACGGTCTTCGCCTGGCCGATCAGCTCGTCGGATTCCTTCTTGGCGGCCACGCGACGCTCTTCGAGGTTTTCGAGCAGCTCGCTCACCTTCTTGGTCGCTTCGTCCTGCTGGGCGGCGATGTCAGTGCGAATCTGCTCGACCTCGGCGTTGACCTGGCTCATCGTCTGCGTGTGGCGGACCTCGGCGTCGTCGCGAATCTCCTGCGCCTTCGCCTTGGCCGCATCGATAATCTCGCCCGCCCTGCGCTGCGCGTCGGCCATCATCTTGGACACCTGCTCGCGCACGTCGGACAGTTTCTTGTTCGCCTCCGCGAGCGCCGCCTGAATCTGGTCGTTGGACTCGGACTTGAGCTTGGCAATCTCCTCGTTCGCGCTCCTGCGCTGCGAGGCGATCTGCTGGGTCGCCTTCGCCTGCATCTCGGCGATCTCGCGCTCCTGCTTGGCGCGCTCCGACGCCATGCGCTTTTCATGCTCCTCGCGCGAATTGGTGAGTTCGAGATCGACGGACTGACGCTGCTCGGTCACGATCTTCGCCGTTTCGGCGCGCAGCTGGGCGGCGTCCTGCTGCGCGCTGGTCGTAATGGTCTGCGCCTGATTGGTGGCGTTGCCGGTAATCGTATCGGCCTTGGCCTGAGCGTCATCGAGAAGATGCTGCGCATCCAGCTTCGCATTGTTGATCAGCGTCTCCGCCTGAGCCTTGGCGGACGCGCGAGTCGAGGCGGCATCCTGCTTGGCACGCTCCAACAGCTCGGTGCTGGTCTGCTCCGCGGAGGCAAGCATCTGCTGGGCGTTGGCGCCCAACGAGGCGAACGTGTGGTTCTTGGACGACTGACGGTTGCGCTCCTCCTGCAGCTTCGCCTGCAACTGCAGCAGACGATCCCCGTCCTGCTTGATCTGCGCACGCAACGCGGCCAGCGTCTGCTGCGCGCTGGCAAACGCCCGGTCCACCTGCTCCTTATCGTATCCACGTATCACAATCGGGAACTGGTCCGCCATGTTCGGTTCCTTTCGCCATTACACCTGCTCGTTAGCACAACCACACACGACTGTACCGCATGGCGTCAAGCCCACGCCAGAAACGCGACGAACCATACGCGAACGTACACACATGCCGGCAAGAAACCAGCTGCATCCCAGCAAAACGTCAGGCGATGAGAATATCCCCGGACGACGGCTGCAGATAATAACGGACCGTCTCGCGCACCACATCGCGCCCGGCACGCACCTGCTGGCGCAGATCCAGGCCGTTCTGCAGCCTGCTGCCGCCATTGATCGGAGGGAAGCTGACGAAGCCGGCCAGCACACGATCCTGTGTCGCCGTCCAGTGCAGCAGCTGGTAGAACAGCGAATTGCATACGAACGTGCCCGCGTCGGAACTGAGCGTGGCGGGTATGCCGTCGCGCGCGAAATCGTTGATGATGGCCCGCAACGGCAAACGGGTCCAATATGCGGCCGGGCCGTCCTTGATGATCGGCTCGAACCGCGGCAGCGCGTTGTCGGCGTCGGGGCGGGCAGCATTCATCAGGTTCGTGGCGCAGCGTTCCATCGCCACGCTGTGCGCCGCATGCTTGAGACCGGTCGCGATCACGATGTCCGGCCGGGTCGCATCCAAGGTCTCCAGCAACGTGGGCCAAGCGTTGGCGAAGCTGACCGGGAGCGCCACGGTGTTGATGGACACGTTGGCGTCATGCAGCGGATCGTCCACGTCGGACGGCTCCCCGATGCCGTCGCGGACGAGCGCCTCGGGCACTTCGTACGACGGGTTGACGTCGATGTTCTCGTAGTGGTCGAACCCACAAATCACGACATTGAGCTGCTGCATGATGCCAGTGTACCCCGCGAACGCCTGCCGCTGCTATTGCTCGCGGACCTGGGCGAACACCTGATGCATCCGTTCGCGTGCGAGACGCTTGCGGATCTCCAGCGAGATCTGCTCGGCCTGGGGCAGGTCGTCGCGCGTGGTGATCTTCATGTTGGTCCGGGAGCCGGCCACGATGGCGACCGGGACGTCGGGCAGGTAGTCGACGACCACGCGCGTATCATCGGTCGGATGGAAATCGGGGTCGCGCGAGGCTAGCTCGTATGCGCGGCGGATGGTCTCGAACCGGAATGCCTGCGGAGTCTGCGCCCGGAACATGTTCGCGCGGTCCGGGACGGAGCGCACGACCTTGCGGTCGCCCAGATCCTCGGTGAGCAGCATCGTGTCGGTGGAGGCGAATGCGACCGTGGCTGCCTCGAACTCGTCCAGCGCGGTGACGCATCCGTCGATCGAGGACTGCTCGACAAACGGGCGCACCGCGTCGTGGATCAGCAGTTTCGCGCGGGGCGGGATGCCAGCTGCCCCCAGCGCCTGCAGAGCCGCCGCAGTGCTGTCGGCGCGTTCGGCGCCGCCGTCGATGATCATGCGCACCTTCGGGTAGCCGGCCTCATCGACCAGGCGTTCCACTTCATCGCGCACCTGCGGGTTGACGACGACGATGGTGTCGGTGACATGCGGGTTCTGCTCGAACGCCTCGATAGACCAGCAGACGATCGGCTTGTCGTCGACGCTCACCAGCTGCTTGGGGTTGTCCGGATCGAAGCGCGTGCCGAAGCCGGCGGCCAATACCACGGCGACGACCGGTGCTTCGGGTTCTCTGTCATCTCTCTGAGTCATACCGCCCACCGTATGCCCCGCCCTGCCCGGGTGTGACGGAAGCCACACTCTTCTGCACGGAATTTTTTCTGATTCGACGACGAACAGGCCGCCGACACCGGTGTCGGCCCCGCCGCAACGGGCTATCTCGCTTTCGAGGGGTTGATTTCGGCTCCGCCGAACATCTATCTGCGTTTCAAGGGGTTGCCAAAACACGATACCGCGAGTATTAAGCGCCAAACGCCATTGGAATCATGCGGCTTAGGGCCTTGGGCTACTTGGCCATCAACCTCACGAAACGAAGATAGATGTTCCCGACCGGTGGAATCAACCTCACGAAACGAAGATAGCGGCCCGATTCGTCACAACCGAGGCAAATCGGGGTCAGCCGCGCATGATCAGGGCGAGCAGGCGTCCCTCGTGCGTCTTGCCGGCGAGCGAGGCGCGGCGGTGGGAGTACCACAGCGGATTCTCCAGCGTGCACATGCTGTGGCGCACGGTGCTCCAGCGGTCGGCGAGCGCAGGCTCGCCTTCGCCGTCGGCGGCGCACAGCGAGGCAAGCTCCTCGTCTTCATACAGGTATTGGGAGGCGGCGTTGACGCGCGGGCGCGAGTCGACGATGCTGTCGGCGGGAACACCCGCCTTGGCGAGCTCCATGCGGGCGGCCTTGGCGATGTCGATGCCGGGGCCTCCGAATCGCGTCAAGGTGAACGTACCGGGGAATTGCGCGTCGAACCCGTCGGCGATGGCGTCGCCGACCTCGTAGCAGTCGCCGCAGATGCACGGTCCGAGCGTGGCCGCGATGCGCTCCGGCGCAGCGCCCTTGGCCACCATCGCATCAATCGTGGCACTGATGATGCCGCGCTGCAGGCCCTTGCGCCCGCAGTGAGCGGCGCCGATCACGCCGGCCTGGGCGTCGGCCATCAGCACCGGCAGGCAATCCGCAGCGAACATGCCCAGAGCCACACCCGCGCGAGACGTGACTTGCCCGTCCGCCTCCACGACGGTCGCGGCCTGCGCCTCGCCGTCGGCGGTCACCTCACCGGGCGTGCCGGACACATCGAAGCCGAACGGGGTGTTCAGATGCCATGATGCATCCACGTCCACCGCGCGCCCGGAATGCACCTGACTGACCAGCGAGAGCCCGCAGCCGACGGATTTCGCGAGCGACACGCGATTGGCGAGAATCGCCTGCGGGTCGTCGCCGCCCTTGCCGCCGAGATTGCAATCGCCGAAATCGCCGTGGCTCACCCCGCCCAGGCGCGTGGTGTAGACGACAGTGACACCAGGCGCCAGCGCGATCGGGATCGTCACCGGAACCGGGTTGCCCTCCTCGTCGGTGGGGCTGATGGCGTTGCTGTCCAGAATCTCATCATCAAACTGCGTATCGCTCATGATTCCTTATCCTATGTGATTGCGTGCTCTTCGGCTCGGCGATTGGCGTCAGGCGGCTTTGAGGGTGGGGTGCTTGGTGCGGGAGCGGATCGCGGCGTTGACCGGCACCTCATGCGGGCACGGCATGGAGAACACGTGCGCCGGATTGTTGATGGCTTGCACCCAGTTGCCGTCGGCGTCGCGAAGGCCGTTTTCGGGCACGGTGTAGATGAGTGGCGCGTCGCCCGGCAGCAGGAATTCGATCTCCTGGCCGGGTTCGATCTTGTTGCGGCTCATCAGCGTGACGCGACCGCCTTCGTCCGGGCTCCACGACAGCACTTCGCCGACGACCAGCCATGAGCGGAAGTAGCCGCTGCGGTTGGTGTTCTCGGTGACCTTGCGGTCCGGGTAGTAGAAGCCGGTGGAGTATTCGCGGTGAGCGACCTTGTAGGGTTCCTCTTTCAACCATTCGGGCAGTGTGACGGGCGGCGCGGGCGCGACGGCCGCATGCTGCCAGCCGTTCGTGTCGATCGGGGACTCGTCGCGCGTGTTCGATTTGCGGCGCGTGCTGCGGGCCTGTTGTTCAAGATCGGAGATACGGTCTGGGGCGGTGGGGCTCTGGCCGACTTCCAGGACGCCGTCGTCGCCGGGGACGCCGGCGAAGGCGACGTCGGCCTGTTCCATGATGTGGTCCGTGAGATCGGCACCGGACAGTTCCGCCGCGTACGGGTCATCGTTCAGCCAGACGGGGGCGGGCGCGTCGGTGCGAATCACGCGGTCGTGGAACGGGCGCAGCGTGTTGCCGTCCGCGGCCTCGAAACCGCGCTGCACCATGTATTCGTTGACGGCGGTCTTGTAGGCGTTGGTCATCGCGGCGATGTAGTACGCGCTTTTGGCCCGGCCCTCGATCTTGAGGCTGGTGGCGCCGGAGTCGATCAGGTCATCCAGGTGCTCCATCATGCACATGTCCTGCGAGTTGAACAGGTACGTGCCCTCTTTGGTCTCCTCGACCGGGAAGTACTGGCCGGGACGCTTCTCCTCGACCAGCGAGTACTTCCAGCGGCACGGCTGCGCGCATTCGCCGTGGTTGCCGTCGCGACCGGTCAGATAGTTGGAGATCAGGCAGCGTCCGGAGAACGCCATGCACATCGACCCGTGCACGAAGCATTCGACGTCCATGTCGTCGGGAATGTTGGCGCGGATGTCTCGCACGGCCTGCAGATCCATCTCGCGGGCGAGCACGACGCGTCTGGCGCCGAGGTCGTACAGCGCGTTGGCGGCACCGTAGTTCGTGACGCCCGCCTGCGTGGAGACGTGCAGTTCCAGCTCGGGGGCGACGCTATGCGCGGCCATGAGCACGCCGATGTCGGTGACGATCAGCGCATCCACACCGGTGCCGGCCAGCTGGCTGATGTATTCCTGGATGGCCCTGACCTCGTTGTTGCGCGGTAGCACGTTGCAGGTCACATATACGCGGGCGCCCCGCGCATGGGCGTAGCGGGCGCCCTCTTCGAAGTCCTCCAGGCTCAGGTTCTTCGGAGCACTTCTCATGCCGAACGCCTTGCCGCCGCAATATACGGCGTCGGCCCCGTAATCGACCGCAGCCTTCAGCCCGCGCAGGTTGCCCGCCGGAGCCAGCACTTCCGGCTTACGCCGGGCCATTCGTTGTTGAGATTCAAGCACCCCACCAGTGTAGTGCATGGAATCTGGTGCCAATGTCGCGCCTCTGACATCAGGCGTCAAGTACCCCCCCCCTTAACAAAATCCGCTCGGCGGGTTCTAGTGATCGTTGCAACACCTGACCTACCGCAAGGAGGGTCAGGTGACCAGAAGCCACCGAAACGAAGACCGTGGCGGGGAACACCGTTGGACGTTCAACGGCGTCGAATATCCGACGAGGAAGCTGATGTGCGCGGCGAGGTGCGAGGAGTACGTGCGTCTGCCGGACGAGGAGGGCATGAACTTCACCTAAGCCGCCCATGCGGTCGGGGTCTCCAAGCGCACCGGCAAGGTATGGCGCAACGGGCGCACCCGCGCCACCGGGAGGAACGAAAAGGCAAGCATGGACCGGTATCGTTCCACCATGGACAAACCCAAACGGATCCACGCGCGCTACCTCAATCAGGAGGAGCGCATCCTGATCGCCGACCGGCTGCGCCTGGGCGATTCGATCCGCGCCATCGCCCGGCTGCCGGGACGCGACCCCGGCGCGGTCAGCCGCGAGGTCGAGCGCGACAGGAATCCCGGGACCGGCGACTGCGAGCCCTGCCGCGCCCAGCAGAAGGCGGCCGGCCGGCTCAAACGCCCCAGACCGCGCAAGGCGGCCGACGGCACGCCGTTGTGGGCGGAGATACCGGCCGGGTTGCGCAGGCATTGGAGCCCGGAGCAGATATCCGGCAGACCGAAGGCGATGTTCCCGGATAATGGTGACATGCACGCAAACGTCGAAACCATCCACCAGGCCATCTACCTGCAGGCCAGGGACGGACTCAGGCAGGAGCTGAAACGCGCCATGAGGCAGGGGCGAACCGCCCGCAGACCCCAAGGCGGCCAAGGCCGCAAACCCCGTTTCCGCGAACCCATGGCCATGATCTCGGAGCGACCCCCGGAGATCGAGGACCGGGCGGTCCCGGGCCACTGGGAGGGCGATCTCATCACCGGCAGCCGCAACAAAAGCGCCATCGGCACGCTCGTCGAGCGCACCACCAGGTTCACGATCCTGCTGCACCTGCCCGACGGGCACGACGCCGAACACGTCCAGCAGGCCATCATCGACAAGATGCAGCACCTGCCCAAACTCCTGCGCAACAGCCTGACCTGGGACCAGGGAGCGGAACTCGCCCTGCACAAACGGATCGGCGCCTCGCTGGACATGGCCGTCTACTTCTGCGACCCGCACTCCCCGTGGCAGCGCGGCACCAACGAGAACACCAACGGGCTGCCGCGCCGGTACTTCCCCAAAGGCACCGACCTATCCGTCTACCCGGAGGACTACCTCGACGCGGTCGCCGAGGAACTCAACGACCGGCCACGCAAAACCCTCGGCTTCATGAAACCAAGCGAGAAGATCATCGAACTGCTCGACGCCGCGTGATAACCTCAACAACCGACAACGTGGCCATGGAAGGCCGCTCAAACCTCAGGTGTTGCAACCACCACTAGAATCCACCTCATGCAACGCATGACTGGGGTGGCCATGCCCTGGAGTCGCAAGACTCCAGTGAGACTACAAAAGCAGGCTCTCAAAACTCGCGGATAGACAAGGAAAACCGCTATTCCACCGGTGTATCTGCGAGTTTTGAGAGCCTGTCGCTTTAAAGCCTCACAAGCTCGTCGGGGGTGAGCTCCAAATCGCCGGCATGCAGGCTGTCGAGGATGGTCTCGGGGCGGTGGGCGCCGGGGATGACGAAAACATGGTCGCCCTTGGCGAGCTCCCACGCGAGCACGACCTGCTGGTAGGAGACGCCACGAGCCGCCGCGATCTCGCGGAACGGGTCGAACTTGGTTTCGTCCTTGGGCTTGCGGAAGCCGCCCAGCGGGCTCCAGCACACGAAGTTCAGACCAACATTGGCCGTGTATTCCAGCGTATCGGCGGTGTCGAGGTAGATCGGCGAGTACTGGTTCTGCACGGCGATGAGCTTGTCGCCGAGGATGCCGCGCGCGATGTCGATCTGCTCGATGGAAGCGTTGGAGATGCCGGCCTCCTGCGCCACACCCTCGTCCACCAGCTGCTTGATGGCTTCGACGGACTCGTTGTACGGCACCTTCGGGTCGGGGCGATGGAAGTAGAGCAGGTCAATCGTGTCGACGCCGAGCGCGAGCGCGCTCTCCTTGCCGCGCTTGATCAGGTTTTCGGGACGCCCGTCCACATCCCAGGTGGGGCGGCCGTCGGTGAAGTTGCGGAAATGACCGACCTTGGTGGCGATGGTGACCTCGTCCTTCGGGCCGTTCCAAGAGGCCATGGCCTCGCGGATCAGCTTTTCGCCGGTCTGCTCTTCGCCGCCGGAGCAGTAGTAGGCCCAAGCCGTGTCGAGGTGACGGCAGCCGGCGTCGAGTGCGGCGTGGATGGTCTCGATGCCCTTATCGTGGCCGAGGTTGTTCTCGATGGTCAGCGGCATTTCGCCGAGGCCGATGGCGGTGGTGCCGAACGGACCGAGGTTGCGGTGCAGTACCATGTGCATCTCCTTGATGGTCATATAGTGTCGCCCTCCACAATACGCCGAGGCCGCGGCGGATACGCCCCCGGTAGCAGCGAACGGTTCTCGATAAGAAACATGCGAGGATTCCGCACAATTTCGCACAATCGCACAAATAGACAAAGTCCCGGAATTCCAGGGCTCAGCCGATTTTGATGTTCATTTCGGCCGACAGCAGGCTCGCACCTTTCTTATTGAGAACCGTTCGCTGCTACAAATCCGCCCGGAGACCGCTCATGTGACTATCCCCACATTTCACGCCGACACCAAAAATCCACCATCGCCCAAAATCGGCATAATCCCAACGAAACACTACATATAGTGACCACACACTGCGTGCGACACGACTTGTAGTGG
>ENA-OQCW01000165-OQCW01000165.1-human-gut-metagenome-genome-assembly--contig:-NODE-165-length-49822-cov-7.708924_pt1 | contig 49822 bp, 40 predicted proteins | sample MGYA00242767_ERZ504593 | MGnify/ENA primary metagenome ERZ504593 (study PRJEB26092, sample SAMD00036307) | human gut metagenome | host: Homo sapiens | study: EMG produced TPA metagenomics assembly of... | reverse complement strand
ACTGAATGCGGCATATGCAGGAGCAAAGGAAGTCATCGGCGTTGATGCATCGGAGCTCGGTGTAGAGCAGGCACGGAAAAACGCAGCCTTAAATGGCCTGGAAAACGTAGCATCTTTCGTGTGCGAGGATGTCTTTGAACTGTTGCCGCGTCTTGAAAAAGAAGGTGAAAAATTCGATGTTGTTATCCTTGATCCGCCGGCTTTCACAAAATCAAGAAACTCCATCAAAAACGCAATCAAGGGATATCGTGAAATCAATTTGCGCGGCATGAAACTGGTCAAAGACGGCGGCTATCTGTGCACCTGTTCGTGTTCCCACTTTATGGACTACGAACTCTTCACGAAAACCATCAACCAGGCGGCTCACAACGTCCACAAACGTCTCCGTCAGGTAGAATACCGCACCCAGGCCCCGGATCATCCAATTCTGTGGGCGGCGGATGAGTCCTATTACCTGAAATTTTATATTTTCCAGGTTGTGGATGAAAAATAGAAATTCTTCCTCTGCCGGAAGCACCGAAACGGAGAATCGAAGTGTAAGAAATGGGAGGAATTGCCATATGACAGAACCAACACCCCATGCACAAAAGAAAAAGCACTCCCGCCAGATGGCCACAAGCTGTGAGTCGTGCGGCAATTTTGTGTATGATGAGGATTATGAGTGCTACACCTGCGAGGTGGATCTCGATGAGGATGAGATGGCACGTTTTCTGCAGGATAAATTTTACAACTGTCCGTACTACCAGCTCGGCGACGAGTATCGGATTGTGCGGAAACAGATGTAGGCAGGCAATGCGTCCGGTATACAAAGCTGCGGCGTTTGCGATAAAAACAAAAAAAGAACAGGAGGATTTTTACCATGAACAACGAAGTATTAAATGTAATCAAAACAAGAAGAAGCATCCGCAAATACAAAGCGGAGCAGATTACGGATGAGCAGCTTGATGCGATTCTGGAGGCCGGAACGTATGCGGCAACCGGCATGGGAAAACAGTCGCCGGTGATTGTTGTGGTACAGAAACCGGAGCTGATTGCAAAGCTTTCGAAAATGAATGCGGCTGTTATGGGTACAACATCCGATCCGTTCTACGGCGCACCGACCGTTCTGATCGTGCTTGCTGACCCGGAGCGCGGAACTTATGTGGAGGATGGTTCTCTTGTCATGGGAAATCTGATGCTGGCAGCACATGCCGTTGGTGTGGATTCCTGCTGGATCCATCGTGCAAAAGAAGAGTTCGCGAGCCCGGAGGGAAAGGCCCTCTTAAAAGAGTGGGGACTTTCCGAAAATTATGTTGGCATCGGACACTGCATCCTCGGTTATCGCGACTGCGAGTACCCGGAGGCAAAAGAAAGAAAAGCAGATTATATTGTAAGAGTATAATCATCTGCGAAAACGGCTCCGGGAGCGGCTGTGCGTTGAAAACACCCGCCCGGAGTCTATGTTTTTAACCGAATCAAGCAAGTAGCGAAGCGGATTGTGAATATCCGCTTTGCTAGAGACAACAGAGGAACAGCCATGTATCGAATTATGATTGTAGAAGATGATGAAGTCATCGCCCGCGCCGTGCAGCAGAGCCTGGTTTCCTGGGGCATGGATGCGTTCTGCGTACAGGATTTTTCCGGCGTTCTCGCCGAATTTGCCGTGAAAAATCCGCAATTAGTGCTGATGGACATTCATCTTCCCTTTTTTAACGGATTTCACTGGTGCCAGGAGATTCGAAAAGTCTCTAAAGTGCCGGTAATTTTTCTTTCTTCTGCATCGGACAACATGAACATCATTATGGCCGTTAATATGGGCGGCGATGACTTTATCGCGAAGCCGTTTGATTTAAGTGTCCTGACCGCTAAAGTCCAGGCGATGCTCCGCCGCACCTACGAATTTGCCGGAGAAACGAATTTCCTCGAGCACCGCGGTGCCATGCTCGATACGGGAAGTGGTGTGCTGAATTACCGGGGAAAGCGGATTGAGCTGACAAAAAATGAGTGGCGCATTCTGCAGTCCCTTCTCGAAAATAAAGGAAAAGCCGTCAGCCGCGATATGCTGATGATGCATCTGTGGGAGTCGGACAGCTTTATAGATGACAACACGCTGACCGTTAACGTCACGCGCCTGCGGAAAAAACTGGAGGAGGCAGGACTTACAGACTTTATCCAGACGAAAAAGGGTGTCGGCTACCTGATCGCATGACGGAAGCAGAACAGGAGAAAAAGGATGGAACAACAGAAAGAGGGAATCCGGCAGGAGTTTATGCTTATTAACTGGTATTTGAAAGAGCATCTTGCATCGGCCGTGCGGATTGCCGCTTTTATAGGAGTATTTTCACTCCTCTGTTTTCTGCGTAATGTGCCGCAGGATGTCACCGTTTATATGATCGTGCTGATGGCTGCTGTCGGAGCCGCAGGTTTTTGCTTTCATTATGGGAAGTATCGGAAACATCATCTGGTCTTAGCACTCCTTGCCGCCGAACCGCAGGGCAAAACAGAAGCGCTTCCGGAGGCGGACGGGCTTCTGGCGCGGGATTACCAGCAGATCATCGCATCCTACGAGCGGCAGTTTCAGGAAGAACAGATTAAGATGGAGCAGAAATACCGCGATATGATGGAGTATTACACGATGTGGACCCATCAGATCAAAACGCCGATTGCGGCGATGCGGCTGCTTCTGCAGGAGGAGGATACGCCGCTTTCGCGTGAAATGCAGAGCGAACTTTTCCAGACGGAGCAGTATGTGCAGATGGCGCTGCAGTACCTGCGCATGGAAAAAATGACATCGGATCTTGTCTTTGCAAGGTACGATTTGGATGCGCTGATCCGCCAGGCTGTGCGGAAATATGCCCCGCTTTTTATCCGCCGGAAAATTATCCTTTCCTACGAGCCGGTGCACTGCGAGGTGCTGACAGATGAAAAATGGCTCGTCTTTGTGCTGGAGCAGATTCTGTCAAATGCGCTGAAATACACGAAAAGTGGCAGCATTCACATCTATCTGTCACCGGATGCACCAAAAACGCTGGTGATTGAGGACACCGGCATCGGCATTGCGCCGGAGGATCTGCCGCGGATTTTCGAAAAAGGCTACACGGGCTGCAACGGCCGCGCAGACAAGCGGTCAACGGGCATCGGACTGTATCTGTGCCGCCAGATCATGGAGAAACTTTCGCATACCATCCGCATCGAGTCGGAGATGGGAGTGGGAACGAAGGTGTATCTTGGGCTGGATACCGTATCCCTGTAGTACATAGAGAGCTTCGCCGGGAATCTTACAGAAATGTAAGGTTGCCGGTCTTTTTGTAAGATGATCCTAAGGCAGAAGAGGGCGCGGACGGGTATAATAAGCCTTGTCAATTAAGAAAACAGTTCAGACAGAAAGGAAAATGTGACATGGCAATTCTGGAAGTAGAACATCTGAAAAAAACATATACCACGCGCCTTGGCAGCAACCGGGTGGAAGCGTTGAAAGACGTTAATTTTACAGTGGAACGGGGCGAATTTGTTGCAATCATGGGTGAATCGGGAAGCGGAAAAACGACGCTTCTGAACCTGCTCGCAGCACTCGACAAGCCAACCGGCGGACAGGTGCGGTTAAATGGAAAAAATCTCGGCGAATTAAAAGAGAAGGAGATTGCCGGATTCCGCCGCGAAAACTTAGGTTTCGTGTTCCAGGACTTCAACCTGCTCGATACCTTTTCCCTGCGTGACAACATTTATCTGCCGCTCGTGCTGGAAGGAAAAAAATATGAGGAGATGAGTCTTCGGGCAGAGCCGATTGCGAAAAAACTCGGCATCACCCAGGTCCTCAATAAATACCCATATGAGGTGTCCGGCGGACAGAAGCAGCGTGCAGCCGTTGCGCGTGCGCTGATTACCAATCCGGAGCTGGTTCTTGCGGATGAGCCTTCCGGCGCGCTCGATTCCCATGCAGCGGATGGCCTCATGAAACTGTTCGGGGAGATCAACGAGGAGGGCCAGACGATTGTTATGGTAACGCACAGTGTGAAGGCGGCCTGCTCGGCGAAACGTGTGCTGTTCATCAAGGACGGCGAGGTCTTCCACCAGCTGTATCGCGGTTCTTTAGGGCGCGATGAGATGTATCAGAAGATCTCCGATACGCTGACAATTCTTGCGACGGGTGGTGGGCGGGATGAATAATCTGCTGTATGCCAGACTGGCAAAAACAAATTTGAGCAAAAACCGTCAGAATATTCTTCCGTATCTGCTGTCATGCATCGGCACGGTGGTGATGTTTTTTATCATGGATACACTGGCGCAGGGAAGTGGCTTTGATTCCATGATCGGAAAAGATACGATCCTGACAGTGATGGGGATGGGAACCTATATCATTGGCCTGTTCGCGGTGATTTTTCTGATCTACAGCAACAGTTTTCTGGCAAAAAGAAGAAAAAAGAGTTCGGTCTGTTCCAGATTCTCGGCATGGAGAAAAAGCATCTGGCGAAGATCCTCTTTTTTGAGAGTCTGTATTTGTGGGCGGCATCGCTTGGAATCGGTATTCTGCTCGGTGTGTTGCTGTACCGCCTGCTGTTTCTGGTGCTGATGAAGCTGACCGGACTGAACGGAACAATTGGTTTTGCGTTCAGTGCAAAAGCCGTGGGAAGTACGATGCTGCTGTTCGGCCTGACTTTTGTGATCAATTTTCTCTTAAGCCTTCGCCAGATCCACGTCTCACAGCCGGTCGAACTGCTGCACGGCGGCGCGCAGGGTGAGCGGGAACCGAAAACGAAGCTTTTGACGGCGGTTCTTGGATTCATGCTTCTTGGTGTTGGCTATTATCTGGCTCTGACCAGCCAATCCTCGATGGACGCACTTGATAAGTTTTTTAATGCAATCGCCTTGGTTATGGTGGGAACGTACTGCCTGTTTTCTGCTGGAAGTATTGCATTTTTGAAAATTCTGAAGAAAAACAAGAATTACTATTACCAGACACGCCATTTTACAAGCATTTCGGGCATGCTGTACCGCATGAAGCAAAATGCGGTCGGTCTTGCGAATATCTGTATTCTGTCAACGGGTGTGCTTCTGGTTATCTCCATCAGCACATGTCTGTGGACGGGGATTGAGGAGGTTACCTATACGCGGTTTCCGCATCAGATTTCGATTGAAGCAAATACTGGCGTGAGCGGCATTATGAAGACGGTGGAACCGGTCAGTCAGAAGATGATAGAGGAAGTGAAAACGGGGATTGATCAGCATCTGGAAGAAAAGCAGCTCAGAAAAAAGTATGAAAGTGATCAGAGATACTATGTTATGCTTGCTGCTGTAGATAGAAACAAAGTAGAAAAAACACAGTCAGATGATGCTGCGGCGAGTACACTGATAAAGATTATGGAAGAGTCGGAGTACGAACAGGTAACCGGCGAACAGGTAGAGCTGGAACCAGGGCAGGCTCTGGTTTTTCAGGCAAAACAGAAAAATTATGGATATGACACGATTGAACTGGGAAATCAGACGTATGAAGTAAAAAAATGGAATACCGATAAGAAATCGTACATTCTGGATGAGAAGACGCAGGTGTATGAGACAATGACGGTGGTGACGCGGAACCATGAAGCAAAGGAAGCGTATGCGGCTGTGCAGGGAAAGGAGCCAGAAGGATACAGTTGGGAATATGCTCTGGATCTTATCGGGGATGCCGGCGAACAGATCACAGTTGGAGATGAGATTGAGACGATACTGACGGAGTCATCTTTTAACGGATGGGTGGAAGTGCGCGAAAAAGAGCGCAATACGGTTTACAGTCTGTATGGTTCACTTCTGTTTTTAGGTGTTTTCGTCGGTGCGCTGTTTTTGATGGGTGCCGTTATGATTATCTATTACAAGCAGGTTTCAGAAGGCTTCGATGACCGAAAACGATTCCAGATTATGCAGAAGGTCGGCATGAGCCGCAAAGAAATCCGTCAGACGATTCAGTCACAGGTGGTAAAGGTCTTTTTCCTGCCGCTCGCGGTGGCCGTGGTGCATACAATGGTAGCGTTTCCATTAACCAGGCGTATCATGGCAATGCTGAATTTCCCGGACAGCAATCTGTTCCTGGCTGCAACAGCGATTACGATTGCGGCGTTTGCCGTGGTTTACCTGATCGTCTATGTGCTGACGGCGCGGGCGTATTACAAAATTGTGGAATAAGAAGATGTACTTTTTTTAATACATCGAAGCGTTTTTGAAAAAAACTTAACAAAAAAATAATAAGAAAAAGACATCCGGCGCAGACGGAAAATCTGCGGGGGATGTCTTTTTGGTTGTTCTATTTATAAATGCCGTTGATGGTAACTTTGAAAAGAGCTTCCTTTCCATTGAGTTCGTCTTTTCCATAGTCTTCCGGGAAAGTGACGGTTACATCTACGCTGTCGCCCGGGTGATGGCCGATGAGCTGTTCTTCAAAGTCATCGATGTAAGTGTGGGAACCGATCACAAGATCAGCGCCGTTTCCTTTTGTGTTTCCACCTTCAAATTCCACGCCGTCAATGGAGCCGACATAGTCGATATTGACGGTATCACCGTCCTCAATGGTGAGGGAAGTGTCGGTCTGCAAAGAGGCAGAAGCTGAAGTGGAGGCTGATGAGGCGGATGCGGCCGATGAGGCTGTGGAGGTATCCTCCGAGGCACTTTTGACAGAGAGTCGTTTGGAATCGAGTACGCTGGCGATGATAAGGCCGACGATCACAACGACAATCAGAGCCGGTCCGGCCCAGCTCCAGATCTTTTTGTAATGCGCTACTTTCGCTTCGTGCTCCCGCTCTTTGGCACGCCGTTCCTTGGCAGCTTTTCTGTTTTCTTTGTTCATAAAATGGATCTCCTTTGCGCTTTTTATGACTGCAATCGTATTTTATAATATCAAGTATATCATAAAAATATGGTAAAAGTGTGAAAAAAAATAACACGATCCAACATTGTCAATGCTCAAAAATGACGATATAATGAGTGCAAGTGAGCCAAATGAAAATTTATTTTCAGTTGGCGAACGACGAATGTCGCTTACGCGATAGCGTAAGATTGAGTGCAAGTGAGTCAAACGAAAATTTATTTTCAGTTGGCGAACGACGAATGTCGCTTACGCGACAGCGTAAGATTGAGTGCAAGTGAGAAAACGCGGCGAGTAAGGGAGTGAATAAAATGGATGACTGGAGTAGTTTCAGAACGACGACATCCGAACAGCAGCGCCTCCGGGCTGCACTTTCCGGCTTTTGTGAATCGCAGGATCTTCCGGAAGAACAGCGAGCCGCATATACCGCATACCTGCGGAAACGCATTCGTCCCGCTGTCGAAATGCTGATTTGTGAGGATGATTTTTCAAAGCTGGAACGTATTCTGCAGACCGGATGGCTGTCCGATGCAGACCGAAAACGTTTTCTCAACCTTGCTGCCGACCAGCAGAAATGGCAGGCCTTCCGCATTCTCCTGAACCGGAACTCACAGGATCCGATGCAGGAGAATACGGAAAGCAGAAAAACAGAAGCTGCGGTTCAAAAAGAAAAGTCCACAAAAGAAAAAGAAGCGCTGGCGCTCCGGCTTTTCGAAGAAGCCCGCAAAAACCTCTGCTGGCTGTACCCGGAACTTGGTGAAGCGATTCTTTTCTTTCGTCATCAGCCGTCCGACAGGACAAAAGCCATCACATCCGACGGTCATACGATATATTTTAACTCCGATTTTGTACTCCGCATGTGTGCCGAAAATTCATCGTTCCTCAAGGAAGGCTATCAGCACCTGCTGCTGGAATGCATCCGCCGGTTTGGGAAAGAAACACCGGAGCCGGAAAAAAAAAGAACAGCCCCCGGTTTCATGGCTGATGCCGGAAAAAGAAAAACAGTCTCCGGTTTCATGGCTGGTGCCGGGAAAAGAGCCGGAACTTATCGAGTCTTTTCAATCAGTCTGGGAACGTGCTTCCCGCAAGTTGGCGGAAAACTACGGCACCGGCGGCCTGCGGCGAGGCCAGAACTGCGGTGGAAAAAAAGAAACTCTGTCCGAGATCGAAAAAAGAGCGTACAATTACCGCAGCTTTTTAAAACAATTCACCGTCACCCGTGAGGAGATGGAACTGGATCTCGACAGTTTTGACCCAGTCGCCTACCATTACGGCCTGGAGCACTACGGCAGTCTCCCTTTCATCGAGCCGCCGGAGACGCGGGAAGGAAACCGCCTCGAAGAGCTGGTCATCGCAATCGACACATCCGGCTCGTGCAAAAGAGAAATTGTAGCAAAGTTCCTTGGTGAGACGCGCAGCATTCTTGAAGAAAAAGAAAACTTCTTTTCCCGATGGAACGTCTGCCTGATCCAGTGCGACAGCTTCGTGCAGGATGTCACGATGATCCATTCTCCGAAAGAATGGGAAGCTTACCGTGAAACAATTACCATCAAGGGCCGAGGCGGAACCGATTTCCGTCCTGTCTTTCAGAAAGTGGAAGAGTTGCGGAAACAGCATGTATTCCGAAACTTAAAAGCGTTGATCTATTTTACCGACGGAGACGGAATTTATCCCGAACAAAAGCCAGATTACGAGACGGCATTTGTCTTTGTCAGACAGACCGAAAAAATGAATCTTGTCCCAAAATGGGCAAAAAAACTGCTGACAGAAGAATGTACTCTTTGAACACAACTGACAAAAAAGCACCTCGCAAAATCAAACACAGAAAGATTTCGAGAGTACATAAAGAGTGCACAAGATAAGAGAGAACATATGAACATACAAGAAGCAAAAGAGACAATTGAAAAAGCCCTGCGCGCATACTTTGCAAGAGATGAAATTGGTTTTCCGCTGGTTCCGCTCCGGCAGCAGCGTCCCATTCTCCTGATCGGCCCGCCGGGCATCGGAAAAACGGCAATTATGGAGCAGATCGCAGAAGAGTGCGGTGTGGGGCTTGTCGCCTACACGATGACACACCATACGCGTCAGAGTGCCATGGGCCTTCCGGAGATCTGCACACGTGAAATCGAAGGGAAAACGGTACATACAACGGAATACACGATGAGTGAGATCATTGCCTCGATCTATGACTGCATGGAGCAGACCGGAAAGAAGCGGGGTATCCTCTTTCTCGATGAAATTAACTGCGTCTCCGAGACCCTCGCTCCGGTGATGTTGCAGCTTTTGCAGGATAAAAAATTCGGCAATCAGCACATCCCGGATGACTGGCTGATCGTGGCCGCCGGAAATCCGCCGGAATACAATAAATCTGTGCGGGAATTTGATGTGGCAACGCTTGACCGTGTGCGGAAGATCGAGGTGGTTCCCGAGCTTTCCGTGTGGCTTTCCTATGCAGAGAAAAATCAGATCCACGGTGCTGTGACAACGTACCTTATGGCACACAGTGACCATTTTTATTCTGTTTCGCAGGAAGCGGATGAAAAGCGTTTTGTAACGGCACGCGGCTGGGAGGATTTGTCGGCAGTGCTGAAAAGTTATGAAATCCTGCATTTTCCGGTCGACGAAGCACTGATTGGACAATATTTGCAGGAAGAAAAGACGGCGGAGGAATTCAACTCGTACTACAGGATTTACGAAAAATATGGACAGGATTACGGTGTGGAGGAGATTTTGACCGGTGCATTTTCCGGAAAAATCATGGCAGAAAAACAGCAGATGGCGGCAAATGGTTCCGCAGAAGAGCGATCTGTACTGCTGTCTCTGTTTCATGCGGCACTTCAGAAAGAGGCATCCGCCTGCCAGAAGCAGGAGCGCACGGCAAAGGAGCTTTCCGAGTGCTTGCGCCAGTTTACCGGACTTTGCAGGCAGAAAAAAGAAGAAACGTATCGTTCCTGGCTGCGGCAGAAAGAGCAGGGATTTGCAGTGTGCAAACAGCAGGGACTGCTGAAAAAGGGCGAGGAAGAAACGAATGCGCGGGTCTTGAAAAAGTTAAAAAAACTCGAGGAGACCGCTAAAAAATGTCGCAAAACCGATTCAGATCAGATGAAAGAGCTTTTTGAAACGGTATGTGAACTGGAACAGGAAAAAGTGGAGAAGGAAGTAAAGGATGTGAAACTGCAGATCCGCCGTGCCGCTGAATTTTTACAGAACAGCTTTCCGGGCGGAGCAGAAGTGGTGCTGTTTGAAGCAAATCTGGCACGAAGTCCAGCGTTACGAGGCTTTTTGATTGAAAAAAGCATGGATGCCGAATAATAAGCGGCCACTTTGGAAAGGAGAAAAAGATGAATTATAAAATGATCCTGCAGTACGACGGCACGCGCTATAACGGCTGGCAGAAGCAGGGAAATACGGACAACACGATTCAGGGCAAGCTCGAAACGCTGTTGTCCAGGATCGCAGGAGAGCCGGTGGAGATTCACGGCGCGGGCAGAACCGATGCCGGCGTCCATGCGGCAGGACAGGTCGCAAATGCAAAGTTCCATACCGATCTATCCGATGAAGAACTTCTGCAGACAATCAACCATTATCTGCCGGAAGACATCGAAGTCACCAGCCTCGCGCGGATGCCGGAGCGCTTCCACAGCCGTCTGAATGCGGTGGACAAAACATACGAATACCGTATCGTGATTGATGGCAGAAAGCATGTTTTCGAGCGGAAATACGTGTATTTTCCGGAAGCACCGCTCGATGTGGAAAAAATGAAAGAAGCATCGAAAGCGTTTATCGGAACGTATGACTTCAGGAGCTTCTGTGCCAACAAACGTATGAAAAAATCGACAGTACGGACGATTACCGGAATTGATTTCTGCGAGAAAGACGGGATTCTTATCATTTCCTATACCGGAACCGGTTTTCTGTACCACATGGTGCGGATCCTGACCGGAACACTTGTGGAGGCCGGGATGGGAAAACGGGATATCGCATCAATGACGGAGCTTCTCAAAGCAAAAAATCGCGAAAGTGCGGGTTTTCTTGCACCGGCATGCGGACTCCTGTTAAAAGAAGTCCGATATGAATAACCGGAATAATCAGGGCAATGCACCAGCCTTTTTTGCATAAAAAACCGAAAAAAGGCTGTGAATTGATAAATGCAGCATAGAAAAGAGAAAGGATGAGGTGAAAAGCATGTTTCAGAAGAAAAGAAATACTTTTCATGGCGGCGTTCACCCGTACGAGGGAAAAGAGCTCTCCAAGGACAAACCGATTGTCAAAGCGCAGCCGGGCAACTTATTGTATTACGCAGTGTCACAGCACATCGGAGCGCCTGCTGTGCCGATCGTACAAAAAGGCGACCATGTAAAAGCGGGACAGAAAATCGCAGAAGCGGGAGGATTTGTTTCGGCTCCTGTTTACGCATCGGTTTCCGGCACGGTAAAAGGAATTGAGAAAAAAGTTTCCGCGGCCGGTTCTCCGGTAGACTGTATCGTTGTGGAGAACGATGGGTTGTATGAAAAAGAAACATTTGAGGAGTGCACGCACTGGGAAAAACTCGACGCAGATATGATCCGGAACAAGATCAAAGAGGCCGGAATCGTGGGAATGGGAGGTGCAGGCTTCCCGACACACGTCAAAGTATCCCCGAAAGATCCGTCAGCGATTGACCACATTCTCGTCAATGGAGCAGAGTGTGAGCCGTATCTGACGAGCGACTACCGCAGAATGCTCGAAGATCCGGAAAAGGTGATCGGAGGCTTAAAAATCATGCTGCATATGTTCCCGAAAGCAAAGGGAATCATCTGCATTGAGGACAACAAACCGGACTGTATCGCGAAGTTCCGTGAGCTGGTGCTTCCGGAGGATAACATTGAGGTTCTGGAGCTTAAAACGAAATACCCGCAGGGTGCCGAGCGTATGCTGATCTATGCAGCAACGGGGCGAAAGGTAAATTCTTCCATGCTGCCGGCGGACGCGGGCTGTATCGTGGATAACATTGATACCGTGACTGCTATTTACCAGGCAGTCCGCTTCGGCGAACCGCTGATGAGCCGTATCGTTACCGTGACGGGAGATGCAGTACAGAATCCATGCAACTTTGAAGTGCCGGTCGGCATGCTCTTGTCCGAACTTTTAGAGCAGGCAGGCAGTCTGAAACATGAGGCAGCTAAGATCATCTGCGGAGGCCCGATGATGGGAAAAGCATTGTTTACAATGGATGTTCCTGTTACCAAGACAACATCTGCACTGACCTGCCTTACGGAGGATGAAGTATCTGCGCTGGCACCATCTGCCTGCATCAACTGCGGACGCTGCGTTTCCGTCTGTCCGGGTCAGATTCTTCCGGCCCGCCTTTCCGTTTTTGCGGAGCACGGCGAGGAAGAGAAGTTCCTGAAATACGGCGGAATGGAGTGCTGTGAATGTGGCTGTTGTTCCTTTATCTGCCCGGCAAGACGTCCGCTGACGCAGGAAATCAGCTCGATGCGTAAAGTGCTTCTGGCAAAGAGAAAGAAGAAATAGGGGGATCTTACATATGAATGGATTATTACACGTATCATCTTCCCCACACGCGCGGTCCAAGGTGACGACGGATAAAATCATGTTTGCCGTCCTGCTTGCCCTTGCCCCGGCAGCCTGCGTGGGAGTCTGGAATTTCGGCCTTCGGGCACTGCTTTTGATTGCGATTTCGATGGCAGTCTGTCCCCTGACGGAATATCTGTATGAAAAAGGAATGAAGAAACCGGTGACGATTGCCGACGGCAGTGCACTGGTAACCGGCCTTCTGCTGGCCATGAACATGCCGGTGCAGGCGCCTCTTTGGATGCCGGTGATCGGCGGTGTGTTTGCAATTCTCGTCGTAAAACAGCTTTTCGGCGGTCTTGGCCAGAACATTATGAACCCGGCGCTTGCAGGAAGATGCTTCCTTTTGATTTCCTTTCCGGGTCATATGACCAACTTTGCTGCCCCGGCAGCCGCACACCTCGTGGATACCGTATCCGGTGCGACACCGCTCGCCGCAGCAAAAGCAGGAGAGCAGGTGAATCTGCTGTCCATGTTCCTTGGAAATACGGCCGGAACGATCGGTGAGACTTCCGCACTGGCCCTTTTGATTGGCGGCATTTTCCTTGTCTGCATTCATGTGATTGACCTCAATATTCCGCTCATCTACATCGGAACAGAGCTTTTGTTCGCCCTGCTTTTCGGCGGCCACGGTTTTGATATCAACTTCCTTGGCGCGCATCTTTTGGGCGGCGGTCTGATGCTCGGCGCATGGTTCATGGCAACCGATTACGTTACCCGCCCGATCACAAAGAAGGGACAGTATATCTATGCGGTCATTTTAGGACTTCTGACCGGCGTGTTCCGTATCTTTGGAAATTCGGCAGAGGGCGTTTCCTATGCCATCATCTTTACCAACCTTCTGGTTCCGCTCATTGAGCGTGTGACCGTGCCGGTTGGATTCGGAAGAGGAGGCAAGAAAAAAGCATGAACAAAATTATAAAAAACGCACTGATTCTTGCGGCGATCACGCTGATTGCCGGATTGCTTCTCGGGGCGGCACATCAGGTAACCCTGGAGCCGATTCAGAAGCAGCAGGAGAAAGAAAAACAGGAATCCTGTCAGAACGTATTTCCTGAGGCAGCTTCCTTTGAAGAAGTAACGATGAGCGATGCAGAAAAGGCAGAGCTTACGGCAGCACTGATCGGCCACGGTTTTGAAGCACAGACGATTGACGAACTGCTGCTTGCAAAAGACGCATCCGGCGCGACGATCGGCCTGGTTGAGATCATCTCCACAACCGAAGGCTATGGCGGCGGCATGCAGTTCTCGATGGGAATTGCATCGGACGGAACGACAAAAGGAATCTTTTTCCTGTCACTTTCCGAGACGGCCGGCCTTGGTATGCGTGCCGACACAGACGATTTCAAGAATCAGTTCAAGGATAAAAACGTAGAAGCATTCTCCTACACAAAATCCGGCGCATCCGCGGATGATGAAATCGATGCGCTGAGCGGAGCAACTCTGACAACGAACGCTGTAACAAACGGTGTCAATGCAGGAATCTGCTGTTTTAACTACTGCAACGAATCCGGTCTGCTTTCCGGAGAGGGAGGGAACTCATGAGAAAAGATACGCCGCTGGAACGGCTTTACAATGGTATCATAAAAGAAAACCCGACCTTCGTCATGATGCTGGGTATGTGTCCGACGCTTGCGGTTACCACTTCTGCAAAGAACGGTATCGGCATGGGCCTTGCGACGATGGTCATCCTGACCGCCTCCAACCTGATGATTTCCCTGCTTCGGAAAATCATCCCGGACGGCGTGCGTATGCCAGCATACATCGTTGTTGTGGCATCGTTTGTAACCATCGTGGAATTTTTGATGGAAGGTTTTATTCCGGCACTCTATTCCGCCCTTGGCATCTACATCCCGCTGATCGTTGTAAACTGTATCATCCTGGGACGCGCCGAGGCATATGCTGGAAAACATGGTCCGATCCCGTCTTTATTTGATGGTATCGGCATGGGCCTTGGATTTACCGTCGGCCTGACCCTGATCGGTATGTTCCGTGAGCTGATCGGAGCCGGAACCCTGTTCGGTATCCAGGTAATGCCGAGTGCTTACGAGCCGGTCAACATCTTCATCATGGCGCCGGGTGCATTCCTTGTGCTGGCAATGCTCGTTGCGGTGCAGAACCGCATCAAACGCCAGAAGTCAGAGAAAACCGGAAAACCGGCAGTCCCGGCAGAAGAGACCGGCTGTATGGCGTGCGCCAATAAGGCATACTGCCAGGCTGTGAAAGGAAAGGAGGAAGCGAAATGAAAGAACTGATTTTAATTGCGATCGGTGCGGCGCTGGTGAACAACGTTGTCTTAAGCCAGTTCCTCGGCATCTGTGCTTTCCTCGGTGTTTCCAAAAAGATGGATACGGCGGCCGGCATGGGCGGAGCGGTTATTTTTGTCCTCACGATTTCTTCATTTGTGACAAGTCTGATTTACAAATTTATCCTGGCACCGGCAGAACTTGATTATCTGAAAACGATCGTTTTTATTCTTGTCATCGCGGCGCTGGTACAGCTCGTTGAGATGTTCCTGAAAAAGACGATTCCATCTCTGTACCGAGCGCTCGGCGTTTACCTTCCGCTGATTACAACAAACTGCGCGGTACTCGGTGTGGCACTCATCAACGTACAGAAGGATTACACGATTCTGCAGGGTACGGTTTACGGTCTGGCAACCGCAATTGGCTTTACGATTGCCATGGTGCTGATGGCCGGCCTGCGGGAAAAGATGGAGTACAACGATATCCCGGAGTCATTCAAAGGAATGCCGATCGTTCTTCTTACGGCTATGCTGATGTCAATGGCATTTATGGGATTTTCCGGAATGATCTAGGAGGGATGAAGAGATGAATGGTATTTTAGCAGCCACCCTGATGGTGGGTGGAACCGGCCTTTTGATTGGTATTCTCCTTGGAATTGCCGGAAAGAAGTTTTATGTGGAAGTGGACGAGCGCGAGACGAAGGTCCGTGAAGCGCTGCCGGGCAACAACTGCGGCGGCTGCGGTTACCCGGGCTGTGACGGAGCGGCGGCTGCAGTGGTAAAGGGTGAAGCCCCGGTTTCTGTCTGTCCGGTCGGCGGAGCGCCGGTTGCAGCGGCCGTCGGAGCTATCATGGGACAAAAAGCCGATGTACAGGAGCGCAAAAAAGCAGTGGTACGGTGCGCCGGTACGTGTGACGTGGCAAAGAACAAGTATGAATACACGGGTGCAAGGGACTGCTCCTACGCTGGTTTTGTACCGGGCGGTGGTCCGAAGAGCTGCGGAAACGGATGTCTTGGTTTTGGAAACTGCGTGAAGGCATGTAAGTTTGATGCGATCCATATTGAAAACGGCATTGCCGTTGTGGACGGCGAAGCGTGCAAGGCATGCGGTGCCTGCGTGAAGGCCTGTCCGAGAAATCTGATCGACCTGATTCCGTATGAGCAGAAGATCACGGTGAAATGCCGCTCAACCGAGAAGGGCAAGGCGGTGATGGCAGTGTGTGAGATCGGCTGTATCGGATGTAAGAAGTGCGAGAAGAACTGCCCGTCGGATGCAATTCACGTTGTGGACCAGCGCGCGGAGATCGACCCGGCAAAATGTACGGGCTGCGGCCTCTGCGCGGAGAACTGCCCGCGGAAGTGTATTATGGTAGAAAAATAAAAATGAGAAATTCCATGCTGTGGGAGGGAACTTCTGCGGCGTGGAATTTTTGCTTTTCGGTGATATCGTGTTAGCCAATGCCGGGGGTGGCTGGCTTGACTTGAATTTGGGAAAATGATAAACTGAAAGTCAGAAAACGAGGGGCGAAAAGCTAAAAAAATTATAAAATGGCAGAAAGGACGGGGCAAAAGTATGACAATGACAATGGATGAACTGATGAAAGTGCTCGATATGCAGGAGGATATTCTGCAGTTTACGCATTTTACAAATGCAGACGCATGGGAACTGGGAACGATGATCCTGATGGAGGCAAGACGGCGCGGAGCACAGATTGGCATCATGATCCGCAGAAGCAACGGGGAAGTTGTATTCCAGTATTGCGATAACGGCATTACGCCGCACAATGTGGAGCTGATGAGACGGAAGAGCAATTCGGTGCTTCTGACGGAGCGGAGTTCGCTACAGCTTTACATGGCAGCGACGAATGCGCCGGAGAGCGTAAAACAGATGGTACTGGACCCGAAGGAATACGCAATGCTGGGCGGAGGTTTTCCGATCTGCGTGGAAGAAGTCGGCGTTGTGGCAACCGTAGCAGTGTCCGGCATGGGACAGGTTTCGGATCATGATGTGATTGTGAAATGCATCAGCAAATATTTGCATATCGATGAAGTACCAAGAATCAGAACTGTATGAAAATGATGATTGAAACTAAATTTTGTGTATGATATAATGTCACCGGCAAAAAGACATGACAGTTCCAGCAGGGACAACAAAACCCCCGTGAGCGGCAACTCACGGGGGTTGGTTTATGTCAGCAGGTTTTGCATATCTTCCGGCAGTGGTGCGTGGAAGGTTAAGGGTTCTCCGGTGATCGGATGGACGAAGGAGAGCGATGCAGAGTGAAGTGCCTGGCGGGGGAAAGTGCCGGGAGTTTTGTTATAGAGGGTATCGCCGAGCAGCGGATGGCCGATGTAAGCCATGTGGACGCGGATCTGGTGGGTGCGGCCGGTTTCGAGGTTGAGTTCGAGGTGGGAGAAAACGGAGCAGTGCGCGAGGGTGCGGTAATGGGTTACGGAGCGCTCGCCGGAGGCAAAGTCGACGGTGCGCTGGATGAGGGAGCCGTTGAGGCGGGCGATCGGGGCGTCGATGGTGCCGGATGCAGCGGTTTCGCCGAGGGCGAAGGCCTGATACGTGCGGTGGATTTCGCGGGAGCGCATGGCCTGGGAGAGAACGGCGGCGCTTAAGGCGTGCTTGGCGAGCACGATAAGGCCGGTGGTGTCGCGGTCGAGGCGGTTGATACAGCGGTAGACGAAGGGTTCACCTTTCTGTTCAAAATACCATGCAATGCCGTTTGCCAGCGTATTTTCATAATTTCCAATCGACGGATGAATCGGCGTATCAGCGGGTTTATCCACAACGAGGATGTCGTCATCCTCATACACAACCGAAAACGGAACCGGCCGCGGCAGAATTCCGTCGGAGGGTTCTGTTTCGACAAGGTGCGTTTCGATCACATCCCCGGCGTGCACGGCCTGGCTCGTCCAGGCGCGGACGCCGTTTCGGAAAATGCCGTCCTCTGTGCGTTTTAAGCCCGTAATAATATGGCGCGAATATCCATGCCGGCGGAGAAACCATTCCACAGTCAGATTTTCCCGTTCTTCCTCCGGCGAAACCACATATGTAAACCTGTGTCCCATACACAAAACCTCCGTTTCTATAGCTTTTTTATCGAATGAACCCCGTCATTTCGGGGCAAAATTTCAAAAGAGACTTTCCCAGTCTTTCGCAAGTATAGCCGAAAACAGATGGAAAAGCAAGAAACTTACCTTTCTATAGCGAAAAATATTGAAAAAAGTATAAAAGTTTCATGAAATGTCAGAATTTGATTGATTTTAGCGAAAGAAAAGTTTATGCTACTAAAAAAGAAAGAAATCAGAAACAGGAGGGGATACAGATGAAGCAGGTGCAAAAACCAAAAAAACCCATAATTTTTTATTATGTGATTGCGCTGATCGTTATTCTGCTGTTAAATCTTCTGCTTTTTCCGAGACTTCTCGAGCCAAAAGTAACAGAAGTTGATTACGGAAAATTTTTGCAGATGGTAGATAACAACGAAATCAGCGAAGTCCAGATCCAGTCAAATGAGATTATTTTCAGCGACAAATCAAGCCCGGCGAATTATTATAAGACGGGTGTGATGAATGATTACAAGCTGGTAGACCGTTTATATGAGGCAGGTATTACCGAATTCGGAACGCCGATCATAGAGCAGATGTCGCCGCTCATGGAATTTCTTTTAACATGGGTAATACCGATCGTTGTGATGGTTGCGCTCGGACAGTGGCTGATGAAACGCATGACGAGTAAGATGATGGGCGGCATGGGAAATGCGATGAGCTTTGGAAAGAGCAACGCCAAGGTTTATGTACAGTCCGAAACCGGCATTAAATTTGCAGATGTTGCCGGAGAGGATGAGGCAAAAGAAATTTTACAGGAGATTGTTGACTTCCTGCATAATCCAAAAAAATATGAAGAAATTGGTGCAAAAATGCCGAAAGGAGCACTGCTTGTCGGCCCTCCAGGAACCGGTAAAACGCTGCTTGCAAAGGCAGTAGCCGGAGAGGCAAATGTTCCGTTCTTCTCCATTTCCGGTTCTGAGTTTGTCGAGATGTTCGTCGGCATGGGAGCTGCGAAGGTGCGTGACCTGTTCCAGCAGGCAAATGAGAAAGCACCGTGTATCGTCTTTATCGATGAGATCGATACCGTCGGCAAAAAACGTGACGGCGGCGGATTCTCCGGAAACGACGAGCGTGAGCAGACCCTGAACCAGCTGCTTGCCGAGATGGATGGATTCGATGGAAAGAAAGGCGTTGTCATTCTGGCAGCGACGAACCGTCCGGATTCCCTGGACCCGGCACTTCTTCGTCCGGGCCGTTTCGACCGCCGTGTGCCGGTTGAACTGCCTGACTTAAAAGGCCGTGAGGAAATCCTGAAAGTCCATGCGAAAAACATCCGCGTGGGCGACAATGTCGATTACAATGCGATCGCACGTATGGCATCCGGTGCTTCTGGTGCAGAACTTGCCAATATGATTAACGAGGCAGCACTCCGTGCCGTCCGTGATGGAAGAAAATTTGTCACCCAGGCGGATCTGGAGGAGAGCGTTGAGGTTGTCATCGCCGGATACCAGAAGAAGAATAAGATCATGACCGACAAAGAGAAACTGATCGTTTCCTACCACGAGGTCGGCCATGCACTCGTCGCAGCACTGCAGAGCCATTCCGCTCCGGTTACGAAGATCACCATTATCCCGCGTACGTCCGGCGCCCTCGGCTATACGATGCAGGTGGATGAAGATGAGCACAACCTGATGAGCCGCGAAGAGCTGGAAAACAAGATTGCAACGCTGACCGGCGGCCGTGTGGCAGAGGATCTGGTGTTCCATTCCATCACGACAGGTGCTTCGAACGATATCGAGCAGGCAACGAAGGTGGCAAGATCCATGATCACCCGCTTCGGTATGAACGAGGAATTTGGTATGGTTGCATTTGAGACGGTAACGAACCAGTACCTCGGCGGCGACACTTCCCTGGCATGCTCCGAATCGACAGCAGCACAGATTGATGAGAAGGTTGTTGCAGCAGTCAGAAAACAGTACGACAAAGCAGAGCAGCTCTTAAAAGATAACATGCCGAAACTCCACGAGCTGGCAAAATATCTGTATGAGAAAGAGACGATCACAGGTGATGAGTTTATGGAAATCCTGAATTTATCCCCGGATCAGCTTACGACAACGAGAATGGAAACAAACTAAAAAGCGATAAAAGCAGATGAGAATCCCGCGTTACTGTTCACCCAGCAGTGAAACACTTGCTGTTTCACTGCGTAAGAAAGTGATTCAGGTGTGAGCAGCCCTCCTTTTGCGAAGCAAAACTTTCAATGAGGGCTGCGAATGTTACAGTTCGCAAGGAACCTGTGAACTGTAACGAATCCCGCGTTTCAAGGCGACTTCAGCCTTGCGCGGGATTCTTTCTTGTGCTATAATGCTGTAATGCGAAATTATGACACAAAAAGACAGATTTTTTTAGGATAGATCAAGAGAACATAAGGAGAAACGCAATGAAGAAAAAACAGGCATGGAAAGTGATGGGTGCTGTCCTTGCGGGCACACTGGTATTTTCCGATGCAGTTCCGCTCCGTGCCAGCGCATCGGCAGGAACGGAAAAAAGCGCAGTACAGAACGAAACTGTCTCCGGAACGGAGAACGGTACAGAGACAAAGACAAAACGGGCAGCCGTTTATGTGAATCTGAAAACCGGCGATGATACGGCAGACGGTACAACGGCAGAGACAGCAGTAAAAACCGTGGAAAAAGCACAGGAACTTCTTGCAGTTGCAGCGGCAGAACTGCAGGCGGACGGGAAAACAACCGAAAAAAACACTGCTGCAGATACCAGCAAAACGGCAGCGGAGGAAGCAGCAGAAAAATATCTGGTATTCGTCGGCATGGATGAAAAAGAGCTGGAAACGTATCGAAAGAAACAGCAGAAAACAGACTTCTGGGGAAGAGTAACAGATACCGTTTTTGCGGCAGATGAAATCGTGGTGACAGAAGCCGGATATGAGGCTGTTCTGGCAGCAGAAAAAGCAAAAGAAACGGTTTCGGAAACACCAACGCTTGCGCCAGGCGAGTCTCCGGCACCGGATGCGGCAGAAGATACCGTAACACCGACTCCGGGTCCGACGGAAACGCCGGATGCAGAGCCGACCGCAGAACCAACGGTGACCCCGGACGCAGAACCAACGGTAGAACCGACGGAAACGCCAGACGCAGAGCCGACCGTAACGCCGGCGGAGGAACCAACGGCAACACCGACACCGGATGCGGACAACGGAGAAAATACAGAGGATACACCAACGGCAGCGCCGACACCGGATGCGGAACCGACCGTAACGCCGGAAGTAACTCCGACGACAGCACCGGGCGAGAATACCGATGACAGTGAAAATCCGGAGAATCCGGAAACTCCGGCAGAAGATCCAACCGTGACACCTGCCCCGGATGATACAGCAAAAGACGATCCTGCAGCAGATGATACAAACCAGGATAACCAGAACGGAACGGGAAAGGATGCATCATCGGACCAGTGGAAACAGGATGAAAATCTGGATGACCTTGTAAAAGATGAAATTCAGAAAGAAAACGAAACCGTAAAAAATTTCGATGAAATTTCCAATCCATCCGGTACGGACAGCACAGAAGACGGCTATCTGATCTCCGATGTCTCTCTTTTGATCCAGCCGATGGCAGTAAGTCTGTCCGGGAGCGTTGTATCAGAGGAGCAGACGGAAACAGCAGAAGCTGAGACGGCGGACGAAGGCGAACATGAACTGCTTGCAGCTGCAGAGCAGAAATCCAACCTGAGTGCCGGTGAAATGACAGCAAGTGCAGCCGATGACGTAAGTACGCTGCGTGCCGCAGGAACGATTCTTGTAGGACCGGACAACTACGGAACGAATAAGACATCCACTCCGACTCCGACAGCCACACCGTCGAAGAGCAGCAGTAACAACAGCTCTTCCAATTCCAATACCGGAAGCACAAAGATTCCGCAGAAGAAGACACAGACCACTGCAAGCATCCGCAGCATCCCGGTCAACACCGGCGATGAGACGATGGTGCTTCCGCTGGCGATCAGCTCCGCACTTTCTGCAGCCGTTATGTTCTGCATGGCATTCCTTCAGATGCAGGCGAAACGCGCAAAGAGCATGGCCGCATGGCTGGAATTCAAAAAGAATCATCCGTTTGACGAAAAATAAAGAAACAGGCATATCCGAAAAAGCCATTCCATACATTTACAGTATGGGAGGGCTTTTTCTTATGGAAGAAAAGAAAACATGGGCGGTGGGTGCGGGCAGCGGGATCGGCTGGCTGAAGGCTCTTCTCGTTTCCTATCTGATCTCGGTGCTTCTTCTTTTGCTGCTGTCTTTCCTGCTCTGGAAATTTTCCTGGAAGGAAAGCTGGGTGCAGGCGGGCATTGTGGTGATCTATCTGGCATCAAGCTTTTCCGGCGGAAGAATGGCAGGAAACATGGCGGGAAAACGGCGGTTTCTCTGGGGCATCTGCTTTGGAATCGTGTATTTTGCCATTCTGATCATCGTCTCCGCAGTCTTCCTGCCGGGCGGATTTGCCGGAGCCGGAAGACTTCTGTGGGCGGCAGCAGTCTGTGCCGTCGGCGGAATGGCAGGCGGAATGACGGCACACGGCAGATAAAAGCGGACAAAACAGAACATTTTTTCAAAAAACAGACTTTTAAATTTGAAAAACCTATGCTATAATGGGAAGAGCTAATGGCCGAAGACTATAAAAAAGTCGCGCGTCAACTACAATGAAGGAGGAATGTGCCATGAAACACATCAAAACTTTAAATACAAAAAGCTTACAGAACACTGTAAAAAAAGGTGGATGCGGTGAGTGCCAGACATCCTGCCAGTCCGCATGTAAGACTTCTTGCACCGTAGGCAACCAGAGCTGCGAGCATAAGTAAAAGTAATCCATAAGGACGAGTAAAAGGTGTTCCCAGAACCGGTTTCGCCGGATTTGGGAACATTCTTTTTGCCAGGCATATTAAAAAAAGAGAGAGTTATAGAAAGGAATACCACAGTGATACATTTATATAAAAGCAATGGCTTCAACATGGTGCTGGACGTCAACAGCGGCTCCGTCCATGTTGTGGATGACTGCGTATATGATGTGCTTTCCTGCATGAACGAAGGAAAAAATGCAGAAGAGACAGCAGAGGCGCTTAGCAGTAAATACGCCGAGCAGGACATCACCGAAGCCAGAGAAGAAATTCAGGAACTTGCAGACAACGGCATGCTCTTTACCAAAGATATCTACGAAAACGCAATCGATCAGTTTTCCAACCGTCCGACCGTCGTAAAAGCACTCTGCCTCCATATCGCACACGACTGCAATCTTGCCTGTCGTTACTGCTTCGCAGAAGAGGGCGAGTACCACGGAAGACGTGCACTGATGTCCCTGGAAGTCGGCAAAAAAGCGCTTGATTTCCTGATCGCAAACTCCGGCAGCAGAAGAAACCTCGAGGTAGATTTCTTCGGCGGTGAACCGCTGATGAACTGGGATGTTGTAAAACAGCTCGTAGCCTACGGAAGAGAACAGGAGAAGTTACATAACAAGAACTTCCGTTTCACCCTGACCACCAACGGTGTTCTCTTAAACGACGAGGTCATGGAGTTCTGCAATAAGGAGATGGGCAACGTCGTATTAAGTATCGACGGAAGAAAAGAAGTTCACGATCACATGCGTCCGTTCCGCAAAGGTGCCGGAAGCTACGATCTGATCGTGCCGAAATTCCAGAAATTCGCTGAACTCCGTCATCAGGACAAATACTATGTGCGCGGAACCTTCACGCATTACAACACAGACTTTGCTGCCGACGTCCTCCATCTGGCAGACCTCGGCTTCAAACAGATCTCGGTTGAGCCTGTTGTAGCACCTCCGACCGAGGATTACGCGATCCGCGAGGAAGACCTTCCGGTGATTTTCGAACAGTACGACATTCTGGCAAGAGAGATGATCAAGAGAGAAAAAGAAGGAAGAGGCTTCAATTTCTTCCATTTCATGATCGATCTGACCGGCGGACCATGTGTTTATAAACGTCTTTCCGGCTGCGGTTCCGGAACCGAGTACCTTGCGGTAACACCGTGGGGCGATTTCTATCCGTGCCACCAGTTCGTAGGACAGGAAGATTTCTGCCTTGGAAATGTTTACGAAGGCGTGAAAAAGACAGAAACGGTCAACGAATTCAAGAAATGCAACGTTTATTCCAAGAAGGAGTGCAGCCAGTGCTTTGCACGGTTCTACTGCAGCGGCGGATGCGCGGCAAACTCCTACAATTTCACAGGTAAGATCAACGATGTTTACGAGATCGGATGCAAGATGCAGCAGAAACGGATCGAGTGTGCATTGATGATAAAGGCAGCTCTGGCCGAAGATTAAAGAAAAGAGGAAAATCGCGACATGATGAAGAAGAAACAGAGTATCATCGCACTCGTCCTAGCAGCCATTGTAACAGTGCTTCTTGGATGGACGATGATCAAAGGATGGGGTCCTACCGGAACCGGTTCGATGAAGAATATCAACCTGGGTCTGGATCTGTCCGGCGGTGTCAGCATTACCTATCAGGCCGTAAAGGACAACCCGACAGACGAAGAAATGTCAGATACCCGCTACAAGCTGGAACAGCGTGCGCAGCAGTACAGCGAAGAGGCACAGGTATATCTGCAGGGCGACAACCGTATCACCATTGAAATCCCGGGTGCAACCGATGCAACCACCATTCTGGAAGAGATGGGTAAACCGGGAAGCCTGTATTTCATCAAACAGACCAACGATGACGGAACAGAAAACTACACCTACGACAGCTCGACCGGCGAGTACGTTCTGAACGGAAAAACTATCGAAGAGCTCGAGGAGGACGGCTCCGTCGTTCTGACCGGTAAAGATGTGGAGAGCGCAGAAGCCATGCATCAGCAGAACTCCACCACAAAAGCAACCGAGAGCGTCGTTCAGCTGAAAATGACCGACGAAGGAAAACAGAAATTTGCAGACGCAACCCAGGAAGCCTACAGCGCAGGAAAGAGCATCGGTATCTACTATGATGAGAAATTCGTCAGTGTACCGAGTGTAAACGCTGTGATTTCCGATGGTACTGCAGTCATCTCCGGCGGAAACATGGACTGGGATGAAGCAACCAGCCTGGCATCCACCCTCCGTATCGGTTCCCTTTCCCTGAAACTTGAGGAGATCAACTCCAGCGTCGTTGGAGCACAGCTTGGATCTGCAGCTGTTTCCACCAGCGTAAAAGCGGGAGCGATCGGCATTGTACTGATTATCCTTTTCCTTGCAATCGTATATCGCCTGCCTGGTATTGCTGCCGGATGGGCACTGCTCATCTATGTTGAGCTGAATCTGATTGCTTTAAATGCATTTGACCTGACATTGACCCTGCCTGGTATCGCAGGTGTTATCCTGTCGATCGGTATGGCGGTCGATGCGAACGTTATCATTTATGCCCGTATCGAGGAGGAGATCGGTGCCGGAAAGACGGTTCATGCGGCAATCCGCGACGGATTCAAGAAGGCAACTTCCGCCATCCTGGACGGAAACGTAACGACTCTGATTGCAGCAGCCGTTCTGTATGCACTCGCAAGCGGAAGTGTCCGCGGATTCGCCATGACACTTGCTCTTGGTATTGTTCTTTCCATGTTCAGCGCCATGGTTGTTTCCAGACTGCTGGTCAACAGCCTGTACGGTATGGGACTGAAGGATGCGAAATACTACGGAACCAAGAAAGAGCGCAAGGGATTTCCATTTATGGAAAAGAGAAAGATCTTCTTCACGATCTCCTGCATTCTGCTGCTTGCCGTTCCGGCCAGCATGATTTTCATGCATCAGACAAAGGGAAGCGCACTGAACTTCGGCCTTGATTTCAAGGGCGGTACTTCCATCAACGTTCCGTTCAACGAGGATTACTCCATCGAAGAGCTGGACAAAGAGGTAGAGCCGGTTGTGGAAGGCGTGACAAAAGATTCCAATATTCAGATGACAAAGGTTGTCGGAGGCAACAATGTCATCATCAAAACACGTTCTCTGACTCTGGAAGAGCGTGAGCAGGTTTACCAGGCAATGGCAGACAATTTCGGTGTCGATACTTCTGAAATCACTTTCGACAACATTTCTTCTACTGTAAGTAAAGAGATGAGCCAGAATGCGATGAAAGCAGTTATCATCGCTGTAGTCTGCATGCTGCTGTACATCTGGATCCGTTTCCGCGACATCCGTTTCGCATCGAGTGCCATCCTTGCACTGATGCACGATATCGCCATTGTATTCGGATTCTATGTGGTATCCCGTATTTCGGTCGGCAGCACCTTTATCGCGTGTATGCTGACGATCCTCGGCTATTCCATCAACAGTACGATCGTCATCTTCGACCGTATCCGTGAGAATCTGCCGGAGTTAAAGAGAGAGCCGATTGAGTCCCTGGTTGACCGCTGCATCACGGACACCCTGACCCGAAGCATTTACAGTTCCCTCACCACCTTTATCACCATCTTTGTTCTGTTCGTGATGGGAGTTTCTTCCATCCGCGACTTTGCAGCACCTCTGATGGTTGGTATCGTATGCGGAGCTTACACTTCTGTCTGCATCACAGGTGCCCTGTGGTATGTGATGAAGCACGTTGGAAAAAACAAATATGTGCCGTCCAAAGCAGTACAGAATAAGACAAAAAATAAATAAAAGCAGCAAAAACCATAAAAAGAGAAACGCCGGACCGGAAAAGTCCGGCGTTTCCTGCTAACAGGAAAGAGGAGAACATATGAAGAAAGAACGCTGGGTAGTTTCGGCAAAACGCGCCGATTTCCAGGCAATTGCGGACCGGTTCGGCATCGATCCCGTCATTGCCCGCCTGATCCGGAACCGGGATGTGACCGGGGAGAAAGAGATCGAAGAGTATCTCTTCGGTGATCTGGAGCAGCTCCACGATCCGCTGCTGATGAAGGATATGGAGCGCGCGGCAGATCTGATCGCAGAAAAAATCCGGGAGAAAAAGCCGATCCGCATCATCGGGGACTACGACATCGACGGTGTTACGGCAACGTATATTCTGCTGACCGGCTTAAAAGATCTCGGTGCCGATGTGGATGTGCGTATCCCGGACCGGATTGCAGACGGATACGGTTTAAATGAGCATCTTGTGCAGTTTGCCGTGGATGAGGGGCGGGACACGATCGTCACCTGTGACAACGGCATCGCGGCGAGCAGTCAGATCCGTCTGGCAAAAGAGCTCGGCATGACGGTTGTTGTGACGGACCACCACGAGGTTCCGTTTGAGGAGGATGAAAACGGAGAACGCCGCTACATCCTGCCGCCGGCGGACGCGGTTGTCAATCCGAAACAGAAAGACTGTTCCTATCCATTTCCGGGCCTCTGCGGTGCGGCCGTTGCATGGAAACTGATCCAGGCGATGGAGGCAAAAGCAGGTATTCCAAAGGAGCACAGCTTCCGCTTTCTGGAATTTGTCGCCATTGCGACGATCGGTGATGTGATGGATCTGCAGGGAGAAAACCGGATTCTTGTAAAAGCCGGCCTTCGGGCGCTCCATAAAACGCAGAACCTCGGCCTGCAGGAGCTGATCCGTGTGCAGGGCATCGAGGCGGAAAACGTGACACCGTATCACATTGGCTTCGTTCTCGGCCCGTGCATCAACGCATCGGGACGGCTTGACACGGCGGAGCATTCGTTAAAACTGCTCTGCGCAAAGACACGTGAGGAGGCCGCAAAGCTTGCCGGGGACTTGAAAGACCTGAATGAAAGCCGCAAAGAGCTGACGCGCCAGGGTGAGGCAAAAGCAATCGAGCTCGTGGAAACCTCCCCGCTGCAGAACGACAAAGTCCTCGTCGTCTATCTGCCGGACTGCCACGAGAGCCTTGCCGGAATCATCGCAGGTCGCCTGCGGGAGCACTTCCACAAACCATCCTTCGTACTCACCAGAAGTGAGGAGGGCGTCAAGGGCTCCGGCCGCTCGATCGAAGCGTATTCGATGTATGAGGAGCTCTGCAAATGCAAAGAACTGATGACGAAATTCGGCGGCCACCCGATGGCTGCGGGCCTTTCCCTCGCAGGAGAGGAGATGATCGAACCGTTCCGCCGGGCACTGAACGATAATTCCACGCTGACGGAAGAGGATTTCGTCGAAAAAGTCGTGATCGATGTGCCGATGCCGATCACCTACATCACCAAAAATCTGATCCGCCAGTTAAGTCTCTTGGAGCCGTTCGGAAAAGGCAACACGAAACCGCTGTTCGCACAGAAAGGACTGACTGTATTAAATTACCGCATTTTTGGAAAGAATAGAAACGTGGTGAAAGTACAGCTTGCCGATGTGGGCGGATACCAGATGGATGGTGTCTATTTCGGTGAGGGAGAAGCGTTCGCCGCATACGTGGATGCACATCCGACCCTCTCGGTAGCGTACTATCCGTCGATTGATACGTGGAACGGACGCGACAAATTACAGATCAATATCCAGAGTTATTTTTAAAGATGCAGAAAAGCCGCAAATACCTGATTTTTCTGCCCTGTTTTCTATCGGAAACAAAATTGACGCAGAAGAATATTGATGCTATACTGTAAGGTGAATTGTCAAACCTTGACGAAACGGAGGAATATTTTATGAAAAAAGTAGAGGATTACGTAAGAAGTATTCCGGATTTCCCGGAACCGGGTATTATTTTCAGAGATGTAACGAGTATCCTGCAGGACGCAGACGGACTGCAGCTTGCCATAGATGAGATGCAGCATTTTGTAGAAGAAGTAGACTGTGATGTAATCTGCGGAACCGAGTCCCGCGGCTTCATTTTCGGTATGCCGATTGCTTACAATCTGCACAAACCGTTCGTGCCGATCCGTAAAAAAGGAAAACTTCCTCTGGAGACCGTCGAGGAGAGCTATGACCTGGAGTACGGCAGCGCAACGATCGAGATGCACAAAGACTCCATCAAACCGGGCCAGAAGGTAGTCATCATCGACGACCTGATTGCAACCGGCGGTACCGTGGAAGCCTGTGCAAAAATGATCGAGCGCCTCGGCGGCGAAGTAACCAGAATCGTGTTCCTGATGGAGCTTGCCGGCTTAAAAGGACGCGAAAAACTGGCAAAATATGATGTAAAATCTGTCATCCGTTACGATGGCAAATAACGTATCCAACGAAACGCAGGGGTTAATCATGAGAGCGGAGGATACATATGGAAGAAGAGAAAAGAATCAGTGAAGAAGAATTAAAGAAGGATGTGGCGGCGGCAGAAGCCAGAATCCGCAAGACGGACGATTTTACAAGTCCGGAGGAATTATACGGGGAATTGATCGCTTCTGTGAAAAAATATCATCCATCGGACGATATTTCCCTGATCGAAAAAGCATACCGCGTGGCAGCGGATGCACATAAGGACCAGAAAAGAAAGAGCGGGGAACCGTACATCATCCATCCGCTCTGTGTGGCAATTATCCTGGCAGATCTGGAGCTCGACAAGGAGTCGATCGCGGCAGGTCTTCTGCACGACGTTGTCGAAGATACCGTCATGACCGAAGAAGAGCTGACCGAGGAGTTCGGCCCGGAGGTGTCCCTGATTGTAAGTGGTGTCACGAAGCTGGCACAGCTGAAATATTCTGCGGATAAGGTCGAGGAGCAGGCAGAAAACCTGAGAAAGATGTTCCTTGCGATGGCAAAGGATATCCGCGTTATTCTGGTAAAACTGGCGGACCGTCTGCACAACATGCGGACCGCACAGTACTGGTCGCCGGAGACGCAGAAGAAAAAAGCGCGTGAGACGATGGATATTTATGCCCCGATCGCACAGCGCCTCGGTATTTCCAAGATCAAGGTCGAACTCGATGACCTTTCTCTGAAATATCTGGAGCCGGATGCGTACTATGAACTGGTGCAGAAGGTCAGCATGAAGCGGGAGCAGCGGCAGGAGTTTGTCGATGCGATCGTAAAAGAGGTGACCCGTCATATCCACCAGGCCGGCATTGAGGCAGATGTCAACGGACGAATCAAGCACTTTTTCAGCATCTACAAAAAGATGGTCAACCAGCACAAGACGCTGGATCAGATCTATGACCTCTTTGCGGTCCGCATTATCGTGGAATCCGTCAAAGACTGCTATGCAGCGCTCGGTGTTATCCATGAAATGTACACGCCGATCCCGGGCCGTTTCAAAGATTACATTGCGATGCCGAAGCCAAACCGTTACCAGTCCCTGCATACAACCCTGATCGGACCGAACGGACAGCCGTTTGAGATTCAGATCCGTACTTATGAGATGCACCGAATTGCAGAATACGGTATCGCTGCACACTGGAAATACAAAGAGGCCTCCGACGGCAAGAAACCGGGACCGGAGCAGGAAGAGGAAAAACTGACCTGGCTGCGCCAGATTCTGGAGTGGCAGCAGGACATGGCGGACAACCATGAGTTCATGAACCTCTTAAAGAGCGATCTCGACCTGTTTGCCGACAATGTTTACTGTTTCAGCCCGGCGGGCGATGTCAAAACGCTTCCGGTCGGCTCCTGTGCCATCGACTTTGCTTACTCCGTCCACAGTGCGGTCGGCAACAAGATGGTCGGAGCGAGGGTCAACGGAAAACTCGTGCCGATCGAGACGGAACTTCACAACGGAGACCGCGTCGAGATCATCACCTCGCAGAACTCCAAGGGACCGAGCCGCGACTGGCTGAAAATTGCGAAGAGTTCCCAGGCAAAGAGCCGCATCAACCAGTGGTTCCGCCAGCAGAACAAGACGGACAACATCGTCAAAGGCAAGGAAATGCTCACCAACTATGCAAAGCTGAAGGGCAAAAATCTTGGAATCTATACGAAACCGATGTACGAAGAGGCTGTCATGAGAAAGTACGGCTTCCGCGACTGGGATTCCGTTCTTGCGGCCATCGGCCACGGCGGCTTAAAAGAGGGCCAGGTCCTCAACAAGCTGATTGAGACGTACGAAAAGCAGCATAAAAAAGAGATCACCGACGAGCAGGTGCTCGAGGCGGCATCCGGAGAGAAAGTTCTGCCGGTTGGAAAGAGCAAGGGCGGCATCGTCGTGCGCGGTATCCACGATGTGGCAGTTCGCTTCTCCAAATGCTGCAATCCGATCCCGGGCGATGAGATCGTGGGCTTTGTCACAAGAGGACGCGGCGTGACCATTCACCGCACCGACTGTGTCAATGTCCTGAATCTGCCGGAATCTGAGCGGGCGCGCCTCATTGATGCTGAATGGCAGGCAGAGGACAACGGCGGCTCTCTCTATACCGTGGAGATCAGCGTTTACGCAAACAACCGTACCGGTCTTCTGGTGGATATCTCCAAGATTTTTACCGAGCGGAAGATCGACCTTGCGGCGATGAACGTGAGAACGAGCAAGCAGGGAACGGCTTCCATCGATGTGACGTTCGACGTGCACAACAACGAAGAGCTGAACAGCATCATCGAGAAGGTGCGCCAGGTGGAGAGCGTGATCGATATTCAGAGATCGAGAGGATAAAAAGGAGAAAAGCGTATGATAAAGGTAAATTACCGGGCACTTGGAATGCTCTCGACAAACTGCTACGTTGTGGAAAATCCGGACAGCCAGAAGGTGCTGATCGTGGACCCGGGCGATTCGCCGCTGGAGATTGAACGCCAGATCGATGAGATCGACGGCGACCCGGAGGCCATTCTGCTGACCCATGGCCATTTCGACCATATGCTGGCAGCGGATGCGCTGCGGGAAAAATACCATATCCCGGTCTATGTCCATGAAAAAGAGCAGCACCTGCTGGGGGATCCAAAGGAAAATCTTTCCGGGCTCTGGAGCAAACCGTACACGATGCAGGCGGACAAAACCGTAAAAGAGGGCGATGTGCTTCATCTCGCAGATTTTGAAATCCACGTTCTTGCGACACCGGGGCACACGGCAGGCGGTGTCTGCTACTATATTCCGGCAGAGAAAGCACTTTTTTCCGGTGATACGCTGTTCTGCGAGTCCTACGGAAGATACGACTTCCCGACATCCTCCGGCAGAGAGCTGATCGCGTCGGTCAAGCGCCTGTTAAAAGAGCTTCCCGGGGATGTGACCGTGTATCCGGGCCACAACGATGAAACTACGATTGAACATGAAAAGAGGTACAATCCCCTTGCTTAATATCAGCCTTTGTTTTAACAGAAAAGATTTTGAATACGATGTGTATTCCCTGATCAAGGCATTCTATCCGGGCTGTGAGATTACCTCATGGTACGAAGAGGATGGGGCGCCGGACGGGGAATTTGCATATTATGATACGATCACATACGAGGCGGATCAGATCTGTTTTTCGATTGCAGACGAGAAACATGAGACGCTCGCTTCGCAGTGTGAGGCGGTGGAATATGAAAAAGACCGCCATGAAACGAAAAATGTCCTGAAACGGATGGTATACCGCACGCTTTCCGAAGTGAGCGGCAAAGAACTTCCATGGGGCGATCTCACCGGCATCCGTCCGACGAAAATTCCGATGAAGATGCTTGAAGAGGGTAAAAAAATGTAGAGATTGCGAAATACATGCGCGAAACTTACTACACCAGCCCGGAAAAGACGGCACTTGCGATCACGATTGCCAACCGGGAAAAGGACATTTTAAAGACGATCGACTACGAACACGGTTACAGCCTGTACATCGGCATCCCGTTCTGTCCGAGCATCTGCCTGTACTGTTCCTTCGGCTCCCATGTGTTAAGCCGCTGGGAGCATATGGTAGATCCGTATCTCGATGCACTGATCAAAGAACTGATCTTTATTAGTGAGAACATGAAGGATTACACCCTTGATACGATCTACATCGGAGGCGGTACGCCGACCACGCTGAATGCGGCACAGATGGAGCGCCTGCTCACGAAAGTGACAGAGCTCTTCCCGATGGAGCAGGTGCAGGAGTTCACCGTGGAGGCAGGACGGCCGGATACGATCAATGAGGAGGTTTTAAAAGCCATCCGCAAATTCCCGGTCACCCGTATTTCGATCAATCCACAGACCATGAACCAGGAAACGCTGGATCTGATCGGACGCCACCATACCGTGGAGGAGATCGAGGAGAAGTTCCGCATGGCGCGTTCCCTTGGATTTGACAACATCAACATGGATCTGATCGTCGGTCTGCCGGGCGAGGACAAGGAAAAAGTGGCGCATACGTTGGAAAAAGTGGAAGCGCTGAATCCGGATTCCCTGACCGTCCATTCCCTTGCGTTAAAGCGTGCAACGAGACTCAACCTGTTCAAAGACAAATATCAGGAGATCTCGTTTGAAAACTCTGCCGAGATCATGAAAATGACGATGGACAGCGCACACCGCATGGAGATGGGACCGTATTACATGTACCGCCAGAAAAATATGGCGGGTAACTTTGAGAATGTCGGCTACTCCCGCGAAGGAAAAGCAGGCATCTACAACATCCTCATTATGGAGGAAAAACAGTCCATTCTGGCCGCGGGAGCCGGAGCGTCCACGAAATTCGTGTTTGAACACGGAGAGCGCATTGAGCGGGTGGAGAACGTGAAGGATCTGAAAAACTACGTGGAGCGTATCGATGAAATGATCGAGAGAAAGCGTATCGGAATGGAGAAGTATCTGCCAAAATGAAAGAAAATTCCAGTCAGCAGCTTCACATGCTGCGCTATACCCTGACCGAGCAGCTCATCCATGGCATGGAAGTGAGCAATTTAGCTTACGATCTTGCGCGGGAACTGGGGTATGAGAAAGAAATCTGCTATGAGCTTGCAAAAGCGGGCGTTCTCCACGATATCGGAAAGATTGTACTGGAGAATTACGTAGAAGAACAGGATACGCTCGTCGTCGAGGAGATGCGCTTTGTGCGGACCCATTCCACACTGGGCTATGAACTCCTGCAGGGACGCGGCTACTCCGATTTTGTGCTGGAGAGTATTCTGTATCACCATGAAAATTATGACGGAACCGGGTATCCGGCCAATCTGGCGGGAGAAAAGATTCCGTTTGGGGCGCGTATCTTACGCATCTGTGATGTGTACTGCGCGCTGACCTCCGACCGCCCGTACCGGAGTGCGTTTACGCGGGAACAGGCGATGGAGCTTATGACAGAAGAAGTCAAAAATTTCGATCTGAAAATGTTCCTGGCATTTCAGAGAGTGATCCACAGCGGCAGCCGGAAAGCGATCGAGCTTTCTGATGTCGATGAATTGATCCGGGAAATCATAAAGGAGAAAACAGAAAATGGCATTAAAAAAGAAACCGGTTACCGGAATGAAAGATATTTTACCGAAAGAAATGGCAATCCGTGACTACGTGATCCGTCTGATCAAGGAAACTTACGGAACCTTCGGCTTTACCTCCATGGAGACCCCATGCGTGGAGCACATCGAAAACCTGAACAGCAAACAGGGCGGTGAGAATGAGAAACTGATTTTCAAGATCTTAAAAAGAGGAGAGAAGCTGAAACTCGAGACCGCTGAGAAAGAAAACGATCTCGTAGACAGCGGCCTGCGTTATGACCTGACCGTTCCGCTCTGCCGTTACTATTCCAACAACGCAAACGAGCTTCCGTCCCCGTTCAAAGCACTTCAGATGGGAAATGTATGGCGTGCAGACCGTCCGCAGAGAGGAAGATACCGCCAGTTCATGCAGTGCGATATCGATATCCTCGGCGAGCCGACCAACCTCGCAGAGATTGAGCTGATCCTTGCTACCACCACACTGCTTGGAAAACTGGACTTCAAGAACTTTACGATCCGTATCAATGACCGCCGCATCTTAAAAGCAATGGCAGCCTACAGCGGATTCCCGGAGGAGTCCTATGACACCGTATTTATTATCCTCGATAAGATGGATAAAATCGGTTTTGAGGGCGTTGCCAAAGAGCTCGAGGAAGCCGGCTTTGCAAAAGAGTCCGTAGAGAAATACCTGAAAATGTTCGAGGAGATCACCCCGGATACCGCAGGCGTAGAGTACTGCCGTGAGAAACTCGAGGGATTCCTTGACAAAGAGTACGCAGACGGCCTGAAGACCATCATCGACAGTGTCAATGCCGTGAAGACCGCAGAATTCAAGATCGCTTTCGATCCGACTCTGGTGCGCGGAATGTCCTACTACACCGGACCGATCTTCGAGATCGCTATGGATGAGTACGGCGGATCTGTCGGAGGCGGCGGACGCTACGATGAAATGATCGGAAAATTCACCGGAAACCAGACCTGCGCATGCGGATTCTCCATCGGATTTGAGCGTATCGTTATGCTTCTGCTTGAGAGAGATTACCAGATCCCGGGCGCACAGAAGAAAAAAGCGTACCTGATCGAGAAAAACATGCCGGCAGAGGGAATGCAGAAGATCATTCAGCAGGCGACAAAAGAGAGAAGTGAAGGCACGGCCATCAACATCGCCGTGATGAAGAAGAACAAGAAATTCCAGAAAGAGCAGCTTGCCAGCGAGGGTTACACTGAGATCGAAGAATTTTTTGTTGACAAAATGTAAGGAATATCCAATAATAGTAATCGCATGAAAAAACGATGTGCTGCGGATGCAGATTCTTTGTGTCCGCAGTTCCAAATAGGAGGAACAAGAAAATGGCTGAATCCATGAAAGGCCTGAAGAGAACCTGCCGCTGTGCGGAAGTCACAAAAGCAGATATCGGAAAAAAAGTAACCCTGATGGGCTGGGTACAGAAGAGCCGTAATAAAGGCGGAATTATTTTCGTCGATCTGCGTGACAGAAGCGGTATTATGCAGATTATCTTTGAGAACGGCCCGATCAGTGAGGAAGGTTTTGAGAAAGCAGCAAAACTGCGCAGCGAGTTCGTTATCGCCGTAGAAGGTGAAGTTATGGCCCGCTCCGGCGCGGTCAATGAAAATCTGGCAACAGGAGAGCTCGAAGTAAAGGCTGAGTCCTTACGCATTCTTTCCGAGGCAGAAACGCCGCCGTTCCCGATTGAGGAGGATTCCAAGACGAGAGAAGAGCTCCGTCTGAAATACCGTTACCTGGATCTGCGCCGCCCGGACATCCAGAGAAACCTGATCATGAGAAGCAAAGTGGCAATGCTCACCCGTGAGTTCATGTCCAAAGAAGGCTTCCTTGAGATCGAAACCCCGATGCTGACGAAATCCACACCGGAAGGCGCCAGAGATTACCTGGTACCGAGCCGTGTTCATCCAGGCAGCTTCTACGCACTGCCGCAGTCTCCGCAGCTGTTCAAACAGCTTCTGATGTGCTCCGGCTATGACCGTTATATCCAGATCGTAAAATGTTTCCGTGACGAGGACCTGCGTGCCGACCGTCAGCCGGAGTTCACCCAGATCGATATGGAGCTTGCTTTCGTTGATGTAGATGATGTTATCGATGTCAATGAGAGACTGCTGGCACACCTGTTCAAAGAGGTGCTCGGCGTTGAGGTACAGCTCCCGATCCAGAGAATGACCTGGAAAGAGGCTATGAACCGTTTCGGTTCCGACAAACCGGACCTGCGTTTCGGTATGGAGCTGGTTGATGTTTCCGAGACCGTAAAAGATACCGAGTTCGTTGTATTTAAGGGCGCACTTGAAAACGGCGGTTCTGTCCGCGGTATTAACGCAAAGGGACAGGGCGCAATGCCGAGAAAGAAAATCGACAAGCTCGTTGAGTTTGCGAAAGGTTACGGTGCAAAAGGTCTTGCATACATTGCAATCCATGAGGATGGAAGCTGGAAATCTTCCTTCTCCAAATTTATGACAGAGGAGCAGATGGAAGCCCTCATCAAAGCCATGGACGGACAGGCTGGAGACCTTCTTCTCTTCGCAGCAGACCGCAACAAGATTGTTTGGAACGTTCTTGGCGCACTTCGTCTGGAACTGGCAGAGCAGATGGGACTGCTCGACAAGAACGAGTACCGTTTCGTATGGATTACCGAGTTCCCGCTTCTGGAGTGGTCCGATGAGGAGAACCGTTTCACCGCAATGCATCACCCGTTCACCATGCCGATGGACGAGGATCTGCCGCTTCTGGACACCGATCCGGGCGCAGTTCGTGCAAAAGCTTACGATATCGTCCTGAACGGCACTGAGATCGGAGGAGGAAGCGTTCGTATTCACCAGAACGATGTGCAGGAGAAAATGTTTGAGATGCTTGGTTTCACAAAGGAACAGGCACATGAGCGATTTGGTTTCCTTCTGGATGCTTTCAAATACGGAGTTCCGCCTCACGCCGGACTGGCTTACGGACTGGACCGTCTTGTGATGCTGATGGCAAAAGAGGACAGCATCCGCGACGTCATCGCATTCCCGAAGGTAAAAGATGCTTCCTGTCTGATGACCGAGGCTCCGTCACCGGTTGACGCAGTACAGCTGGAAGAGCTTGGTCTTGAGGTTGAGCCGCAGGCTGAGGAAGAGACAACAGAAGAGTAAAGAAAATTTTGTGATTTACAGGACAGACAATTTTGCAGAAGTGCAGCGTTGTCTGTCCTTTTTTAGGTTTCACTCGATCGGTGTAAAGAAAAACTTAAGAAATTCTTCCACGTCTTCCCCGTTGTTTTGCTGGAAAAAAGTGCTACAATATGGTTTGTAAGAAAGATACGGAAACATCCACAGCAAGTGGAACACATAGAGAAAAAGACAAGGAGGGATCACGATGTTAGTTACATTAGTCATGCTGGCAACCTGTTTTGGTCTGCTCTGCGGAATTGGAATTTTATTTGGGATCGTCGGACTGCTGCTGAAATTTGGAGGAAAAGTCCTCGGCGCATGCGCCACTATTCTTCTCCCGATCGGCGTGATCTGGCTTGGATTTAAAATCGTGTTCGCCGTCGTTCCGCTTCTGTTCAAACTGGTCTGTGCAGCGCTGATCTGTTATCTCGTATACCGCATTCTGCGGGAGATGAAACTTGTAGCATAAAAAATAAAATCTAACAGATTCGAAAGAAAACCTGCTTTCCGTCATAAACACGGAGGCAGGTTTTTAATGACAAAAACAAAAATCTATTTTCAGAAAAAGCCAGTATTTGCTAAAAAAAGAGTAAGGAAAAAGTAAGAAAACAAAAAATCAAAATGTGATACGAATAGAACTAACTTGGGAAAGCAGAAAATTAATTTGTAAAATAGAAAAGTGGGAGGAAGCATATGAAGAAAAAAGTAATCGCGATTGTGTGTGCAGTCGCAGTGCTGGCGGCAGCCGGAGGGGGAGTGACATGGCATTTCCTTGGAAACGGTACAAAAGAGGACGATAACGTCGTCTATGTCAATACTGTAAAAGCCCTGACCAATCTGGGAACTGGAAATGGAATGGAAAACCGCTATGCCGGTGTTGTGGAGTCGGAAAATACCTGGAAAGTAGAGAAAAACAGCGAGAAAAAGGTAAAGGAAGTTTATGTGGAAGTCGGTCAGGAGGTTCAGGTCGGAACACCGCTGTTCTCCTACGATACCGAGAAATTCCAGAGTGACCTCGAGCAGGCGCAGCTGGATCTGGAACGCATAAACAATGAACTTTCAAGTATGAATACCAATATCAACCAGCTTTACAAAGACAAAAAGCAGGCATCAAAAGACCAGCAGGCAAGCATCACACTGGAAATTCAGGAAGCGGAGCTGGATTTAAAGAAAAAAGAATATGAAGGAAAATCAAAACAGGCGGAGATTGATAAATTAAACGATAACATCACCAATGCGACCGTGATCAGTGAAATCGCCGGTGTCGTAAAATCAATCAACAACGATGACAGCAGCGCCGGCGCTTACTCCGGTGACAGCTCCGACAATTCCTTCCTGACTGTTCTTGCAACGGGAAATTTCCGTGTAAAAGGCCAGATCAATGAACAGAATATGAGCGACGGTTCGATTACGGAAGGAAGCCAGGTGATCGTGCATTCTCGTGTAGATGAGAATCAGACCTGGACCGGAACCGTGACAAAGATTGATCGGGAAAATGCAAAGACCGGCAATAACAACATGTACAGCAGTTCCGGCGATGGCATGACACAGTCGAGCTCCTATCCGTTCTATGTACAGCTTGCCGGAACGAATGGTCTGATGCTCGGCCAGCACGTTTACGTAGAGCCGGATGTCGGCCAGCAGGAAGTCAAAACAGGAATCTGGCTGTCTGACTCCTTTATCAACGATGTCGACAGCAATCCTTACGTCTGGGCCGATAATGGAAAAGGCAAACTGGAAAAACGAAGCGTAACGCTTGGAACGTACGATGAAAACATGATGGAATATCAGATCACCGACGGCCTTGCAGAAGATGATGCAATCACCTTCCCGGAGGACGGTCTGGAAGAAGGGATGAAGACCGTAGTCAGCACCGACGGATCACTGGGACAGAGCAATCCGGCCGGCGGCGAGGATGACGGTATGCTTGACAACGACGATGGAATGGTCGACGACGGTATGAAGCAGGATGAAAACGGCATGGTTGACAATACCATGGACGGCGCAGAGTACAGCGGTGAGGAAGATACAACGAACGTGATCGGCGGCGCCGACAATGGTGATGCAGAACCGGCAGACACACAGGAAGCCGGATCAGCAGATGACGGGGAGGTGCAGCCGTGATTCTGGAATTAGAGAATATCTGTAAAGAATATATGCAGGGCAAAATCCCGGTTCCGGTTCTGAAAAACATCAACTTCTCCATGGAAGAAGGCGAGTACGTTGCGATCATGGGTCCTTCCGGTTCCGGAAAAACAACACTGATGAATATTGTCGGCTGCCTCGACCAGGCGACGAGCGGACGGTTGATCCTCGACGGACAGGATATCAGCAAATGCAGTGACAATCAGATGTCCGATATCCGCCTGCAGAAAATCGGGTTTGTTTTTCAGAACTTTCAGCTTCTTTCAAGACAGAGCGCGATGGAAAACGTATGTCTGCCGTTAACCTATGCAGGTGTACCGAAAAAAGAGAGAAGAGAGCGTGCGGCGATTGCCCTCGAGCGCGTAGGACTTGGCGATCGCATGGATTTTAAGCCGACGCAGCTTTCCGGTGGACAGAAACAGCGTGTGGCGATTGCACGGGCAATTGTCAACCATCCGAAAATTCTGCTGGCTGATGAGCCGACGGGAGCACTCGATTCCCATTCCGGCGAGCAGGTCATGGAGCTGTTCCAGAGCCTGAACGACGAGGGCGTCAGCATCTTGATGATTACGCATGACGCGGAGATCGCATCGATGGCACAGCGCACCGTGGAGATCCGCGACGGAATGATGAAATCGAAGGAGGTGGCCGAAACATGAAAAAAGGAAAAGCCGCAAAGAAAGTCGTGATTGCAGTTGTGACCGCAGTTGCCGTGGGCGGTGTCAGTGTCGGCGGTTATTACGGCATCCGCCAGGCGCAGAAGACGACCGTAAAAGTGTATCCGGTCAGTGACTTTACGAGTGGTTACTGGGAAGACAGCATGAATATGGAAGGCCAGATCACCTCGACGGCTTCCCAGAACATCTATCTTTCAGACAGCCAGACCATTTCCCAGGTTCTCGTCAAAGAGGGCGATGTGGTAAATGCCGGAGACACGCTGATGACATACGATACCAGCATGATCGAGCTGGATCTGGAAACGCAGCAGTTACAGCTTGCACAGACAAAGCTGAAAATCCAGCAGAGTGAAAAAGAACTGGAAAAGCTGAAAAAGACAAAACCGGTAGCGGATACGCCGCTGGATCCGGTGGAGCCGGATTTCCCGGATTTTCCAGATGAACCCATCGATCCGGATTTCCCGGACGAACCGATTCCGACCCCAGAACCGGAGCCGACGTACGAGGATGCTGTTCTGTACAGCAGTACGAATAAGCTTGTATTTGGTTCCAAACCATACAAAGGAGAAGGAACGCAGGAAGACCCATACACCTATCTCTGCGCACCGGGGACAGTCCTGACAGGCGGATTCCTGAATCAGATGGCAGGATACGCGGATGAAAAGGGAACGAAAAAAGAAGAGGACAGCGAAGGATACTGGTTTCGCCTGGAGATTCATGAGGAAAACAAAGCCGCAGAGGCGCTGGAAACCGTGTGGGAGCAGGATGGAACGAAGATTGCGAAAGCATACGAGACTTCGTATGAAGCAGTCCTGAGTCTGAAAGAATCCGAATCGGCGGATGCACCGGAAATAAAAATTACCACGCCGATTGCAAATACAGAGGTTGCAGAGGGCGGCGAGCTGAAGCTGAAAATCGGAATCAATGAGAAGAAAGATACCGAAGAGAAGCCGGATGAGAAAGCCGACGATAAAACGGATGATAGAACCGAGAGTCCGTCCGAGGACGATGTGACACAGCCGGGTGAAGCCGGAAATGGAAGCGGTGAGGCAGACGATTCCACGGAAAACACCGAAACGGATGGCACTTACACATACGTCTGGAAACACAACGGAAAGACAATCGACGGAGATTTTAAGGATACTTACACAAAAGAAAACATCACAAAAGAGGATGCCGGAATCTATATAGTAGAAGTGACAGCGAAAAATGACAAGGGTACTTCCATGGCAGTCAGCACTGCAAATGTGGCGGTAAAAGAAGGAACGATTACCCCGACACCAAGTGTAACTCCGACCCCGAGCGTTACGCCGGGACCGAGTGTAACTCCAGAGCCGACCGTCAGCCCGGAACCAAGTACAACACCGATTCCGACCACAGAGCCGGTTCCAACAGAAACTCCGGTGCCGAGCGAGACCCCAGTTCCGACGGAAACGCCGACGCCGACCGAAGCCCCGGCAGAACCGGAAGCGGAACCGCAGAGCGAAGATGCACCGGAAGCAGTGCAGACGACAGCAAAAACCGTATTCTACGGTGAAAAAGCATCGGTACAGTCCCTCTTTACATCATCCACAGGAAGCAGCGCAAATAACAATACTTCTTCCGGTGATGATACCCAGATGACCTACACAAAAGATGAGTTGAAAAAAGCCATCAGCGAAAAAGAAAGCCAGATACCGTAATCTGAAGCTGGATCAGAAGGAAGAGGAACTCAAAGTCAAAAATACGCAGAAATCCCTGGATTCCCAGACCGTAAAAGACGACGATCAGCGGTGTGGTAAAGAAGGTTGGAATGCAGAAACCCGTCCAACGACGGAAGCGCCTTTATCCAGGTCAGTGGAAACGAAGGTCTGTACGTGCGCGGCTACTTAAGCGAGACGTATCTCGATCAGGTAAAAGTCGGCGATGAACTCAACGTGACTTCTTGGTCTTCGGGTGCTTTTGCAGCGGCAACCGTAACCGAGATTTCTCCGTACCCGACAACAAGCTACATGTCGTACAGCGAGACACCAGCCTCCTTCTATCCGTTCACAGCCGTTATCCCGGAAGGCGGAGAAGGTTTTGAAAACGGTGACTGGATCGAGATTGCAATCACTGTCGGAAACGATGTAGAAAAACGGCAACGGCCTGTACGTCAGCAAAGAATTCATCCGCGAGGAAAACGGACAGAAATTCGTTTATATCCGGGATGAAAATGATAAATTAAAGAAACAGAATGTGGTAACCGGAAAACTTCTGTGGGGCAGTTATTACGAAGTGAAGAGCGGTCTTTCCGAAGAGGATTACATTGCATTTCCGTACGGCAAAACCGTGGTGGAAGGCGCAGACACGAAGGAATCCAGTTCATCGGATTATTACAACAGTTAAGGAGGCGCATTATGTTAGAAAATGTAAGACTTTCCTTTCAGGGAATCTGGTCACACAAAATGCGTTCCTTCCTGACGATGCTGGGTATTATCATCGGAATTGCGTCGATCATCTCAATTGTCTCCACGATCAAGGGAACGAATGAGCAGATCAAACAGAACCTGATCGGAGCTGGAAACAACAACGTGACCGTCAGCTTAAAGCAGGGCGACGGTGATTACTGGATGGACAACGGACTGCCAAGCGGCGTGTCGAAACTGTCCGGTGATCAGAAAAAGCGGATCCGCGAGCAGGATCAGGTGGAAAATGCATCGTTTTACACCGAAAGAACGTATGTGAGCGGCATCGCAAAAGGAAACACAACACTGGACAGTGCGAAGGCGCTTGGAGTGGATGAAAATTATCTGTCGACGTGCGGATATCAGATTTATCAGGGACGCGGCTTTGTGGAGAGCGATTTCTCGAAGACCCACAAAGTTGTCCTCCTCGACGATACCGCAGTGCTGACACTCTTCCCGGATGAGTCGCCGGTCGGCAAAACGATCGAGATCATGGGAGAGCCGTTCACGGTGATCGGCGTGATCAAAAAAGCCGATTCGTTCCAGCCGGTCATCAATTCCAGAGATGACTACTATACGTACAATCAGGAATCCTATCCGCTGGTGCTGATGCCGGATGTCTGCTGGCCGATCGTATTCCAGTATGATGAACCGGAAAATGCCGTTGTGATGGCAAAAACGACCGAGGATATGAGCACGGTGGGAAAGACAACAGCGGATATCATGAACGAATCCGTGACCAATACAACTGATTCTCTTTCCTATCAGGCAGAGGATCTGCTGGAGAAAGCAAAGAGTCTGCAGGAGTTAGGCCAGAGCACGAACCAGCAGCTGATCTGGATCGCGAGCATTTCGCTTCTGGTCGGCGGTATCGGTGTTATGAATATTATGCTGGTATCTGTAACGGAACGTACAAGCGAGATCGGCCTGAAAAAGGCGATCGGAGCAAGAAAACGCAGAATTCTGTTCCAGTTCCTGACCGAGGCGGCGGTGCTCACCAGCATCGGCGGACTGCTCGGCGTGCTGGGCGGCATTATCATGGCACAGGTGATTTCGAGGGTATCGCAGACGCCTGTGGCGATCAGTATTCCGGCAATCATTTTCTCCGTGGTCTTCTCCATGGTGATCGGTATCGTATTCGGACTGCTGCCGTCGGTAAAAGCAGCGAACCTGAATCCGATCGATGCGCTGCGAAGAGAATAGAACAAAAAAGAGTTGAAAAATCCGTGCGGGTACAGCGTAGGTGCTGGATCCGTGCGGATTTTTTGTGCGGCGTGTGCGGATGAAACTTAAGATCTTTACTTTTTGCGGAAAGTCGGTTATACTGGAAAATAAGCGCAATTTGCGGCGCAGCAAAGAGGCATTCGAGTTTCGGATTCGGTATGTTTATGAAAATATAAGAAAGATTCAAAGACATTTCACATTCGTTTATGGTATAATCAAACAAGAGTATGACCAACGAAAAGGAGTATACGCGAATGAATATTTTGTTTTTTATCACACCGAAAAGTGAAACGGCTTATCTGTATGACGACTGCTCACTTCGGCAGGCCATCGAGAAGATCGAATATCATAAATACACGGCGGTTCCGGTACTGAACAAAAAGGGCTGCTACGTGGGAACACTGACGGAAGGAGATCTGCTCCGCATCATAAAAGAACGGTATCTGCTGAATTACCATGAAGCAGAGGATATCCCGCTCTGGCAGGTTCCAAAACGGTGGAATTATGAGTCCGTCAACATCAACAGCAACATCGAGGACCTGATCGAGATGTCCATGCGGCAGAATTTCGTTCCAGTTGTGGATGACGAGGGAATCTTCATCGGCATCATCCGAAGAAGAGATATCATCCAGTACTGTTATCAGAAAAGCGGCATCAAAGAAGAGGAAGAAGCCCGGCGCAGCGCGCGGAAACAAAACGCAGAACAGATGATTCTGCAGTAAAGAAGAAAATGAGGGAAACATTATGAAAAAACTGATCGATCTTATCCAGGAAGAGCTGGTAAAAGCCTTTACCGCTGCGGAGATGGACCCGTCCTATGCAAGGGTTTCCGTTTCCAACCGCCCGGATCTGTGCGAATACCAGTGCAACGGCGCAATGGCAGCTGCAAAAGCATACCACAAAGCACCGATCCAGCTGGCTGAAGCAGTTGTAGAAAAAGTGACCGATCACAGCGTGATCGGTGAAATTGAAGCCGTAAAACCGGGATTCATCAACCTGAAAATCAACCCGGAATTTCTGGCAGATTATCTTTCCAAAATGCAGAACGACGAAGATCTTTCTGTAGAGAAAGCAAAAAATCCGAAAACCATCATCGTAGATTACGGCGGAGCAAACGTGGCAAAACCGCTTCACGTCGGCCATCTCCGTTCCGCGATCATCGGGGAAAGCATTAAGCGTATGGGACGCTTCATGGGCCACAACATGATCGGTGACGTTCATCTTGGAGACTGGGGTCTGCAGATGGGACTGATCATCACCGAGCTGCAGGAGCGCCATCCGGAGCTTGTTTATTTTGATGAGTCCTTTACGGGAGAGTACCCGGAGGAAGCACCGTTTACGATCAGCGAGCTCGAGGAGATTTATCCTTGCGCAAGCGGCAAATCGAAAGAGGACGAGGACTATAAGAAACGTGCACTCGAGGCAACGAGAGAGCTGCAGCAGGGCAGAAGAGGATATCGTGCGATCTGGAAACACATTATGAACGTTTCTGTTGCCGATCTGAAAAAGAACTATGGAAACCTCGACGTTCATTTCGATCTGTGGATGGGTGAGTCCGATGCACAGGAGTACATTCCAGACATGGTAGATTACCTGAAAGACAATGGTTATGCACATTATGACCAGGGCGCACTCGTTGTTGATGTCAAAGAAGAGACAGACACAAAAGAGATCCCGCCGTGCATGATCTTAAAATCCGATGGGGCAGCTCTGTATGATACGACAGACCTGGCAACCATCATCCAGCGTATGAAACTGTACAAGCCGGACGAGATCTGCTATCTGGCAGACAAACGTCAGGAGCTTCACTTCGTACAGTGTTTCCGCTGTGCAAGAAAAGCAAAACTGGTGAATGATGATACCGTTCTTTCCTTTATCGGCTTTGGTACCATGAACGGAAAAGACGGAAAACCGTTCAAGACCCGTGAGGGCGGCGTTATGCGTCTGGAGCGTCTGATCGGCGAGATCAACGATGAGATGTATCAGAAGATCGTGGAGAACCGCAGCGTAAAAGATACGGATGCAAGAGGAACGGCACAGATTGTCGGACTGTCTGCTATTAAATACGGTGACCTGTCCAACCAGGCATCGAAAGATTATGTATTCGATGTTGAGAGATTTACTTCCTTCGAGGGAAACACCGGTCCGTACATCCTGTACACGATCGTTCGTACAAAATCCATCCTCGGAAAATATAAAGAAGAGGGAAATGAACTGAAGAAAGGCGCACTTCTGGCACCGAAGAGCGACAGCGAGAAAGCTCTGATGCTTTCCGTATCCCGTTTCAACGGCGTTGTGGAGAACGCATTCGAGGAGAAAGCACCGCATAAGATCTGTGCTTATATCTACGAGCTTGCAAACGAGTTCAACCATTTCTACCACGAGACCAAGATCTTAAGTGAGCAGGATGAGGCAAGAAAAGCATCTTACCTGGCACTGCTGGATCTTGTCCGCGAGGTACTTGAGACCTGCATCGACCTGCTGGGATTCTCGGCACCGGAACGGATGTAAGATTCGTCAAGAGGGAAAAAATAGATAAAAAACAGGCGATTTTTTTGGCAGCCGTCGGCTTCTGTAGTTCTTGCGGAAACGGCGGCTGTTGTGTTATACTTACATCACGATTTTTCATCCGCTTGGACATTCGTCCTGAAAAATCGATTCTATATTACTCTATCGAAGAGCCATTCGGCTCAATTTATATCCATGTACAAAAACAGAATATCGGACTGACAAACACTTTGACGTAAAAAGAGGAGGCGGGATCATTGGAAAAGTAGAACTTCCGGGAGGGAAGTATCGCCTGCTGTCAGTGCTCGGAAGAGGGGCAACGTCTGTCGTTTATCTTGCAGAGAAAACTGGATCCGGAAAGCGGTATGCAGTCAAGGTAAGTATATGTGACAGGGAAAAACTGCGCCGGGAAGCGTTTCTTTTACAGAAGTTTTCATATCCCGGGATTCCCTGTGCGGTGGAACTTCTGGAAAGTGGGACAAAAAGCTTTCTGGTGATGGAAGCTGTAAACGGAAAATCTATCGGACAGCGTATGCGTAAGGGAGAACGGTTTTCCAGCCGGGAAATTCTGAAAACGGGAATTGCCCTGAGCGGGATTCTCTGTTATCTCCATGCACAGAACCCGCCGGTTTTCTACCGGGATCTGAAGCCGGACAACGTGATGATAACAGAGCGTTGGTGAAATATACCTTGTGGATTTCGGTGCAGCCGGAACAGAAGAAACGGGTGTGGAAGTCCGTTATGGAACCCGCGGTTATGCAGCGCCGGAGCAGTATGACGGGAAGTGTGACGCCCGTTCCGATCTTTATGCACTCGGCGCACTGCATTGCGGCAATGGCGAAGCATGCGAAAAAGCGGCAGAAAAGAGGACTCTGGCGGGTGATGGAAAAGTGTATGCAGAAAAAGCCGGAGGAGCGGTATGCGATCTGCCGGAGAAGTCAAAAAGGCACTGCGGCGGCTGGAAAGAAAGCAAAAAGGCAGGAAGACTCTGCGGATCTTTGCAGTTTTTGCTTTTCTGACAGGAGGAGCGGCTGCGGTTGCCAGCAGGATGCCATGGGGGGCAGTTTCCGGCGGCAGACGAATGGGAGGAGCAGGGAGATCTCTGGTTCTGCGGAAATCCGGTGGAAGAAGGCAGTCTGCCGAACTACCAGAAAGCGCGGGAAGCGTTCTTAAAGGCAGACCATCTCAGTCAGGCGGGGCGTGTGGAGCAGGAACTTGTGGAATACTGTCTGGCGGATGATGCGGCAAGGGAAAAAATGCAGATGGAGCCATTGCTGGCTGAATTTTATGATGACACGCAGCAGGAGCCGGAAAAGGAAAAACGCTGCCGCAGATATCTTGCTGTTGCAGGAATGTATTTCAGTTTTTCCGAAGAACTGGCGCGTGAAAATGACACAGACGCCATGCGGAAAGGAATCGAAGTGCTGGAAAAGGCCGCAGGCGAGAATATGGAGGGGCAGTGGGAGGCGGTTATCTGGCAGAGACTGGCGGATGCGTGCTATCTTGGCGGAAAATCCGGGGATGGGGAAAGAGAACAGGACTGGTGCCAGGAGAGTTTTCTCTATTACGAACGGCTTCTGTGCAGCAGACAGGATGGAAACCGGCGGAAAAATCTGCTCAGGGCCGCAGAGCTGGCACTTCAGTTCGACATGCAGGAAAAAGCAGAACAGTACCTCAACGAGGCCGCAGAAATTCCGGGAATGGAGGAGGATATTTTTTATCAGCAGATCAGAAAAAGATGGGAGGAAGCAGGATGAGAAAAAAGACCATATGCGCAATGATGACAGGATTCCTGGCAGTCCAGGGAATCGAAGTCCACGCGGAGACACAGCAGACGACAGGCGAGGCCGCAAGTGCGGTGGAAAGCGTGGAATTAGAAGCTGAAATCATCGAGAACAGTGATGTGACAGATGCAGACGGGAAAGCCGGACCGGAGGAACTGCTGCCGGAGGAACTGCCCGGACATTGGAAGTTCCGGAGCTGCCAGGAGCGCTGCCTCCTGTGGAACTGCCCGGAGCGCCGGAATTCCCGGCGCTGCCTGAACTTTCCGAATTTCCAGGGGAAGTCTGTCCGCTGCTTCCGGAAGGTCCGCTTCCAGCTTCTGAAATTTCCGCTGCCGGGAGTTCCCATCCCTGGAACCGGACGATGCTGTTCCTGGTTCTGCGGCTGTCACGCCGCTCATAGAGTTGGTCTCATTCTGGCAGACGCCGTTTTGATCAAAGGTGTAGGTGACGTTGTCAATCACCCGGGAGCAGTCAGAGGCCATCACGCCCGTGGAGGGATCCAGATAATAATACTTTCCGTTTTCCCTCAGCCATCCCTTTACCATATGGCCGCTGCTGTTGAAATAGTACCAGCTGTTATCAATCTGGCGCCAACCCCGGATCATGCGGCCGGAACTCGTGCTCATATAATAACGGTTTCCAGTATTGTCATTGAGCCATCCGGTGAGCATACGGCCGTCAGTATACAGATAGTAGTACTCATTGTCGATTTTCTGCCATCCGGTCAGCATTTTCCCGTCCTGGCCCAGATAATACCAGAGTCCTTTCACCTGCTGCCATCCGGTGCGCATTTTTCCGTCTTCGCCCAGGTAGTACCAGCTTCCGTCAATCTGCTGCCAGCCACGCGCAGCTTTCCCTCGGGACTTAAGAAATACCAGCCTCCGTCAATCTGCTGCCATCCGGTTTTCATCTTTCCCTCATTGTCAAGGTAGTAGTAGCGCCCGTCAACCAGTCTCCACCCTACAGCCATCTTTCCGTCTGTGCCGAAGTAGTACCAGTACCCGTCTATTTCTTTCCATCCGGTAGTCATCTTTCCATCTGTTCCAATAAAATAGCGGGAGCCTCCGATGTCGGCCCATCCCCGGAGCAGTTCCCCGTTCGGATTGAAATAATACCAGGCGCCGTCTATAGTCAGCCATCCTGTGGCCATGGAACCGTCGCTTTTCATGTAATAATAGGTATCGCCGGATTTCAGCCATCCGGTCATCATGGCTCCGTCTGTTCCGAGATAGAACCATTTCCCGTCAACCTGCTGCCAGCCATAGGCCAGAGCTCCGTCATCCTTCAGGTAATACCATTTAGAGCTGGAGGAATCGCGAAACCATCCCACTGTCATTTTGCCGGAGGATTCGTCGAGATGGAAATATTTTCCTCCCAGCTGCATCCAGCCTCTTCGGGGAGTTCCATCCTCCCCCATGTAGTACCAGCCGTTTCCGTCATTGATCCAGCCCTTCTGCATTTCGTAGTCTTTATAGTAATACCAGTTTCCTCCGATATTTCTCCACTGGTTAGCAGGAATCAGGGAAGAAAAATCTTTGTAGGCAAAGTTGATGTCCACATTGCCGGAGATTCCGGAAACGCTTCCGCTGTTGGTAGCCTGCCACATGGCAGCGTTGGAATAGGAGTGGCGCACATCGTACCGGGCAACCCAGACATCGTAGTTCACGGAACTCATATCAATTTTGTTGGTGAGCCAGTAGTCGTTGGCATAGACCATGGGATAATAGCCTGCAGCTCTGATCTTTTTGCAGAAAGCATTGATCACGGCGCTTAGCTCAGAAGGAGAGAGGGCGCTCATCTCCGAGGACTCCACATCAAAGACAACGGGATAGGAGATAGGATAGTCCTTAATCAGATTCAGCACGAAATCAGCCTCCTGTTCAGCCATCTGTGTGGTTGTGGCATAGGAGTAAATATAGGCGCCGACCTTCAGCCCTGCTTCAGCGGCCTTGGATGCGTTGGACTGAAAAAAAGGATCGACGGCATTATTGTATCTGGTTCCAAGCATGACAAACTGG
>ENA-OQCW01000158-OQCW01000158.1-human-gut-metagenome-genome-assembly--contig:-NODE-158-length-51285-cov-11.175867_pt1 | contig 51285 bp, 40 predicted proteins | sample MGYA00242767_ERZ504593 | MGnify/ENA primary metagenome ERZ504593 (study PRJEB26092, sample SAMD00036307) | human gut metagenome | host: Homo sapiens | study: EMG produced TPA metagenomics assembly of... | reverse complement strand
TGACTCCTCCATTGCCGAAGGTGCCGGTAATTCTGATCTTTGTAATGGTATTCTCATTCCTTATTCTTGTGGTGTTAGCAACAAATCTGGTCGGCTATTCAAGCAGCTTTTCAAATGCAGAAGACGCATATGCAAAGGGTGATTATGAGCAGGCATTTCAGGATGTGGCAGGTCTTGAAGTGAAAGAGAAAGATCAGGATACCTACAGAAAATACCGTATTCTGGCATATACAGCAGGTCAGTACAGAGCATATCAGAATCTGGTGAACCAGAAAATTTATGATATGGCACTGGATTCACTGATCAGCACGATCGGAAGATGTGAAGAATACAGCAGTGATGCCAAAGAACTTGGATGTGAAGGAGAGATTTCAGACATACAGGCAAAGGCAGAGGAAGCATTAGAAGCATTTAAGATTGATACGGAAAAAGCGCTTGAAGTATATGACATGAAGGATCGGACTGCATATTCAAAAGAGATTTATCAGATACTGGATGATGCAGGACTTAGTGAGGAATAAAAATGATAGCGATCATTGACTATGATGCAGGCAATTTAAAAAGCGTACAAAAGGCACTTGACTTTTTACATCAGGAATGCGTGATAACGAGGGATTTTCATGAAATCCGTCAGGCAGACAAGGTGATCTTACCGGGGGTTGGTTCTTTCGGTGAGGCGATGGCCCAGTTAAAAAAATATGAACTGGATAAAGTGATACAGGAAGTGGCGGAGGAGAAAAAGCCATTTCTTGGCATCTGCCTTGGTCTGCAGCTTTTATTTGAGGGCAGTGAGGAAAGCAGCGGAGTGGAAGGTCTGCATTTGTTAGATGGGCAGATTCTGCGTATACCAGATACAGAGGGATTAAAAATACCGCATATCGGATGGAATTCACTGGATCTATGGAATAATGGAAGGCTCTTTGCAGGATTGCCGGAGCATCCATATGTTTATTTTGTTCATTCTTATTATCTGAAAGCAAAAGATGACAGAATTGTGAAAGCAACTACGGAATATGGCACACATATTCATGCTTCCGTGGAACAGGACAATATCTTTGCATGTCAGTTCCACCCGGAAAAGAGCAGTACAGTCGGACTTAAGATACTAGAAAATTTTGCCGGGATTTAAGACAGGAGGATAAAAATGTTTACAAAACGAATTATTCCGTGTCTGGATGTGAATAACGGACGTGTGGTAAAGGGTGTTAATTTCGTAAATTTAAGGGATGCAGGAGATCCGGTTGAGATCGCAGCGGCTTATGATAAGGCGGGGGCAGATGAACTGGTATTTCTCGATATCACAGCAACCTCAGATGCCAGAGAGACGGTCGTGGATATGGTGCGCAAAGTGGCAGAAAAAGTGTTTATTCCATTTACTGTAGGCGGCGGTATCCGTACTGTGGATGATTTCAAGGCATTACTCCGTGAGGGTGCGGACAAGATATCGATTAATTCTTCTGCAATCAACCGTCCGGAACTCATCAGTGAGGCGGCAGATAAGTTTGGCAGCCAGTGTGTGGTGGTAGCGATCGATGCAAGAAAGCGTGCAGACGGTTCGGGCTGGAATATTTACAAGAACGGTGGACGTATTGATGTCGGAATTGATGCTGTGGAATGGGCAATGAAAGCGGACCGGCTTGGCGCAGGAGAAATTCTTCTGACCAGTATGGATTGTGATGGAACCAAGGCAGGTTATGATCTTGAACTGACCCGTATGATCGCAGAAAATGTTTCTATTCCGGTGATCGCTTCCGGTGGAGCGGGGACGAAAGAGCATTTTTACGATGCGCTGACGGAGGGAAAAGCGGATGCAGCGCTTGCTGCTTCTTTATTCCATTACAAAGAACTTGAGATCTGTGATCTGAAAGATTATCTGGCAGAACGCGGTGTCTCTGTCAGAAGATAATAAGAGGGTAAATATCATGGCAATGATTACGAATGACTGGCTCCCGGCAATTCAGGGAGAGTTTAAAAAGCCATATTACAGGGAACTATTTCAATTTGTAAAAGAAGAATACAGCAGGGCGGTCATTTATCCGCCGGCAGATGATATCTTCAATGCGATGCATTTTACACCACTTAGTGAGGTAAAAGTACTGATCTTAGGACAGGATCCGTATCACAATGAGAATCAGGCACATGGTCTGAGCTTTTCCGTACTGCCATCACAGAAGGAGATCCCGCCATCTCTGCAGAATATTTACAAAGAGCTTCAGGATGATCTGGGATGCTATATTCCGAACAACGGATATTTAAAAAAATGGGCGGATCAGGGCGTACTGCTTTTAAACACGGTGCTGACTGTCCGTGCACATCAGGCGAATTCCCATCAGGGAAGAGGCTGGGAGCAGTTTACGGATGCAATCATACAGGCAGTCAATGCACAGGACCGGCCAATCGTATATATGTTGTGGGGAAGACCGGCACAGAGCAAGATACCGATGCTGACAAATCCGAAGCATCTGATTTTAAAAGCGCCACATCCAAGCCCACTTTCTGCATACAGAGGTTTTTTTGGATGCAGACATTTCAGTCAGGCAAATGATTTCTTAAAAGCAAATGGGATCGAGCCGATCGACTGGCAGATCGAAAACCTGTAAGTTCCCATAAATGAGGAGTGCCCAGACACCTTTCGGCGCCCGGGCTATTATGAAAAAAATTTTATCAAGTATATTATAACAAGTTGTCTAAGTATTTTCTAACTGTATTTAGTATATCAATCATATATGAACAAAGTGTGAATAATAAATTAACAATTTTTTAGTAATTTAAAACAAAAAAATCAGAAAAAAAGTACAAAAAAATTGGTTAGGTTATCCATACACCTGAAAAGACGGTTTTACTTGTGGAAAATGCTTGAAAATATAAAGAGAACGGCCTAAAATGACGATATAAAAGAAAACAGGGATGTTTGATTCATAACGAACAGGTTATTGTATTATTTCAAAGGAGTGAGATATATGGCAACAATTTCTGGCTATAATTCATATTCAATGGGAGTTTTGTTTTCTGGTCTAAACACTACATCATCTAAGAATTCATTGTTTTCGAACAGTATGTCAGGAAGTGATATACTTGGAATCAATTACAGTGACTGGGCAACAATCAGATCGGGCAGCTATTTTAAATTGTTAAATGCGTATTATGGGAAAGGTGGACAGGTCAGTGATTCAGACGATACAACATCTTCCTCAACGTCAACATCCAAAGACAGCACCAGGACACTCGCTGTGATTGAGAGTGATGCGAAGAGTGTGGAGAAGTCGGTTGCAGCTCTTCAGGAAACAGGGGATAAATCCTTATTTAACGAAGTGACAAAGACAGATGAAAATGGAAACAAGACGACCGGTTATGATACGGATGCTATCTATAAAGCTGTTAAAAACTTTACAGACAGCTATAATAGTCTGATTGATGAAGTGGGCAATTCCAATACAAAGAGTATTTTAAGAGCCGGTGCCAGCATGGTGAATGTGACAGAGGCAAACCGTAAATCACTTTCTGATATCGGTATTTCCATAGGTGCAGACAACAAGCTTACCATTGATGAAGAAAAGTTTAAGAAGACTGATATGAGTAAGGTAAAGGCAATGTTTGCAGACAGCAGCTACTATGGAACAGAAGTGAAACGGCAGGCAGGCCGTGCAGAGTCTTATGCAAAGAGTGAGGCCGCAAAGGCGAATACCTATCAGAAATCAGGTTCTTATACCTATAATTACAGAACAGGCGAACTTTATAACTCTACGATCTGATCGCAGAGCTGCAGAAAAATATGCTGCTGTTTTCATACATTTTGAAAGCGGACAGCAGCGGTCATACTGGTATGATGTGATCCGGACGGTGGAAGGATTATATCACGCAATCATTTATGAGAAACTCGGATTGGGTTTCTCATAAATTTTGCAAAAAAATAATCAGCGCACCGGAAAAAAAGATTGCACAATGGGGCGATGTATGGTCAAATAATATATAGTGTAAAAATGGATGTTGACATCTGGCAGAATAGAAAATATTTGAGATAGATGAAATGGAGAAAAGAATGGCAGCAAAGAAAGTAGTAGTCGGTATGTCAGGCGGTGTGGATTCCTCTGTGGCAGCATATCTTTTGAAGGAACAGGGATATGATGTGATCGGTGTGACCATGCAGATCTGGCAGGATGAGGATGAATTTGTGCAGGAGGAGAGTGGCGGATGCTGTGGTCTTTCGGCAGTGGATGATGCCAGAAGAGTGGCAGACCGTCTTGGAATTCCTTATTACGTCATGAATTTCAAACAGGAATTTAAGAAAAATGTCATGGATTATTTTACTGCGGAATATTTAAAAGGCAGGACGCCAAATCCGTGTATTGCATGCAACCGTTATGTAAAATGGGAAGCATTGTTAAATCGGAGTCTTGCGATTGGTGCGGATTATATTGCAACCGGGCACTATGCGAGGATCGAGCAGCTTTCCAATGGAAGATATGCAATTAAAAATTCCGTGACAGCAGTCAAAGATCAGACGTATGCACTTTACAATCTGACACAGGAACAGTTGTCACACACATTGATGCCGGTCGGCGCCTATCATAAAGATGAGATCCGTAAGATTGCAGAGGAGATTGGTCTTATGGTTGCACATAAAAAAGACAGTCAGGAGATCTGCTTTATCTCTGACAATGATTATGCCGGATTTATTGACCGGGAATGCGGCGATCAGGTACCACCTCCGGGAAATTTTGTTCTGACAGACGGAACTGTAGTCGGAAAACATAAAGGGATTACGCATTATACGATCGGACAGAGAAAGGGACTCGGAATTGCATTCGGGCATCCGGTATTTGTCACGGAGATACGGCCGGAGACAAATGAGGTCGTACTTGGTGAGAACAGAGATGTGTTTACTTATGAACTGGATGCAGATCATATTAATTTTATGTCCATCCCGGATATTAAGGATGAGATGCTTTTGAAGGCAAAAATCCGTTATTCCCACAGCGGGAGTATGTGCAAGGTGACAAGAACCGGAGAAGATACGATACACTGTGAATTTTTAGAGCCGGTGCGTGCGGTGACACCCGGACAGGCAGTCGTATTATATGATGGAGAATATGTTGCCGGAGGCGGTACGATTCTTTAGAAAAGTGATATGACGGAAAGCCGCTGGATGATAAAAAAGACAGCAGATTACACAAGATAAAAATGACGTGAAAAGGAAAGGAACTGGCAGCAATGACAAGAGAAGCGTTTAGGGAGCTGGTAAAAAAAGACCCGGTACTGCTTGATGGTGCAACAGGAACGAATTTACAGAAGGCAGGAATGCCGGTCGGAGTATGTCCGGAGCAGTGGATCCTGGAAAATTCAGAAGTGTTGATCGATCTGCAGAAACGGTATGTAGAGGCCGGAACCGATATTTTATTTGCGCCGACCTTTACCGCAAGCAGAATAAAATTAAAAGAATATGGTTTGGAAGATCATTTAGAGGAGATGAACCGCAAGCTTGTCGCACTCTCAAAAGAGGCTGCAAAAGGTACAAATGCGCTGGTTGCCGGAGATCTTACCATGACAGGAGAACAGCTTTATCCGTTGGGAGATCTGATGTTTGAGGATCTGGTGGATGTTTATAAAGAGCAGGCGAAAATTATTGCGGAGGCCGGAGCAGATCTTTTTGTGGTTGAAACGATGATGAGCCTGCAGGAATGCCGTGCGGCTGTGCTGGCAATCCGTGAAGTATGTGACCTGCCAGTCATGGTTTCATTGACTTATAATGAAGACGGAAGAACACTGTATGGAACAGATCCGGTGACAGCGGTTGTTGTGATGCAGAGCCTTGGTGCGGATGCGGTCGGAATGAACTGTTCGACCGGACCGGAGGCAATGTTAGAGCCGATCGCGAAGATGGCAGAGTATGCAGCGATACCACTTCTCGCAAAACCAAATGCCGGAATGCCGGAGCTGATCGATGGTCAGACCGTCTTTAATGTAGAGCCGGAAGAATTTGCCGAAGTCGGGAAAAAACTGGTCGAAGAGGGTGCTGCCATCATTGGAGGATGCTGTGGAACAACACCGGAGCACATCCGTGCTTTAAAGGAGGCAGTAAAAGGTATCCCGGTCAAAGCACCGCTTCAGACGAAGAGAAGAATGCTGACTTCAGAGCGTAAGTCTGTAGAGATCACGCTTGATGGACGTTTTATGGTCATTGGAGAACGTATTAACCCGACCGGAAAGAAAAAGCTGCAGGCAGAGTTAAAAGAGGGTTCCTTAAATCTTGTCCGTACCATGGCATTAGAACAGGAGGAAAATGGAGCATCGATCCTTGACATCAATATGGGTATGAACGGTATTGATGAAAAAGAGATGATGCTGCGTACCATTTACGAAGTGACTTCGACGGTGGATTGTCCGCTTTGCATTGATTCCAGCCATGTGGATATTATTGAGGCCGCGCTCCGCATCTATCCGGGACGTGCACTCATCAATTCGATTTCACTGGAAAAAGAAAAGTTTGAAAAACTGCTTCCGATTGCAAAGAAGTACGGGGCAATGTTTATCCTGCTTCCCCTCTCGGATGAGGGACTGCCAAAAGATTCTGCTGAGAAACACGGCATTATCAGCACGATCATGGATGAGGCGGTGAGGATCGGCATGGCAAAAGAAGATATCATTGTGGATGGACTGGTTGCCACGATCGGAGCAAATCCGAATGCAGCGTTAGAGTGTTTTGAGACATTTTCCTATTGCAAAAATGAACTGGAACTGCCGACAGCATGTGGACTTTCTAATATTTCATTCGGACTGCCGGAACGTACTTATGTCAATACGGCTTTTCTTACAATGGCGATCGCAAATGGCCTTACGATGGCGATTGCAAATCCGTCACAGGAACTTCTGATGAATGCCGCATTTGCATCGGATATGCTGTTGAATAAGAAAGAAAGCGACATCCGTTATATTGAGCGCATGAATTTCCTGTCAGAAAAATATGCCGGTATGGAACGTGTCATGGTTCAGAAAACACCTGCAGGTACATCTGCGGCTGGCGGCGAAACCAGGAAAGAGAGTACGGGAAGCGGCGTATTTCAGGCAGTTTTAAAGGGAAACAAAGAACATGTATTAGAAGAAGTAAAAAAGATGCTGGATGGCGGAGCCAAACCGGATGAGATTATCAATGAGCATCTGATCGCTGCGATCAATGAAGTAGGAGAATTATTTGATAAAAAGAAATATTTCCTGCCACAGCTGATTTCTTCCGCTAATACGATGAAACTTGCAATCGAGTACTTAGAGCCGATGTTAGAGCGCAGTAATACAGAGGCAATGGCTACGATCGTTGTTGCGACAGTTGAGGGCGATATCCATGATATCGGAAAAAATCTTGTGGTTCTGATGTTGAAGAATTACGGTTATCATGTGATCGACCTTGGCAAGGATGTTCCGGCAGATGTGATCGTGGATACCGCAATGAATGAAGGTGCGAAGGTGATCGGACTTTCCGCACTGATGACGACCACAATGATGCGGATGAAAGACGTTGTGGAGCTGGCAAAAGAAAAAGGCTGTACGGCGAAGATTGTAATTGGAGGAGCGGCGATCACGGAGAGTTTTTCGGATGAGATCGGAGCAGATGGCTATTCGAAAGATGCAGCGGAATGTGTGAAACTGGTCGAACGCTTACTGGCATAAGACGCTTTTAGTATAGCATAACATGTAAAACGAGTCTTGTAGCTTGTTTTACATGAAGTGCCAGTATAGAAAGCTGGATGTGTTGTTATATTTTTGAAATTTTTAGGAAAATATGAAAAAAAGTGTTGACTTTCATCTCCTGTAATAGTATACTTTAGAAGTCGGTTGCAAAAAGCAAAGGACAAAAATGGGATCTTAGCTCAGCTGGGAGAGCATCTGCCTTACAAGCAGAGGGTCATAGGTTCGAGCCCTATAGGTCCCATTACATCAGAAGTTCTGATGACAATTTAATATGGCGGAATAGCTCAGTTGGCTAGAGCATACGGTTCATACCCGTAGTGTCGAGAGTTCGAATCTCCCTTCCGCTACTTCAAGACCTCAGAGATTCTGAGGTCTTTTGTTGTATACCGGCAAAATTTTTTATATAATAAGTTTATGATACGAATCCTATACAGGCAGAATTCAATTTTACTTTTAAAGATGCAGGAAAGGAGAACTATGAAACAAAAATATAAGAAGCTGGCATTTTTCATATTATTACTAAGTATGCTTACCGGCTGTATGTTATTGAGTGGCTGTACGGAAAATACAGAAAATGGATCACAGAGCAGCTATATTGTAGATTCGGATGAGCTGCAGGATACAGAAAATCAGATGGAATTCGTACCGGGTTCTATGAAAGGTTCAAAACAGGAGGAAACGTCGGAAAACGAAGAACAGGGTCAGACAGAGCAAAGTCGTCAGACTGTCGCGGAAGAAAATGATGCGGAGCAGGCAAAGACGGCAGGTAATCTGGAAGTACATTTTATAGATGTGGGACAGGGGGATGCGACTCTGATCAAATGTGATGGTCATTCTATGCTGATCGATGCGGGAAATAATGATAAAGGTACACTTGTACAGAATTATCTGCAGCATCAGGGAGTGGAGACACTTGACTATGTGATCGGCACGCACCCGGATGCAGACCACATCGGAGGAATGGATGTCGTTCTTTATAAATTTGACTGTAAGACGATCATTATGCCGGATGTTGCAAATAACACGCGCACTTATGATGATGTTGTGCAGACGATGAAAAATAAGGGATATAAGACCACTTATCCGGTTGTTGGGGAAACATATACGATCGGTGGAGCAGCATTTACGATCATTGCTCCAAACAAAGAGTATGGAAATGATATGAATTCCTGGTCGGTCGGCGTCCTCTTACAGAATGGAAACCACCGGTTTTTGTTTACCGGGGATGCGGAAGAGGGAGCAGAACAGGATATCCTGCAGAATGGCATCGATATCTCGGCGGATGTCTATAAGGTTGCACACCATGGAAGCAATACGGCAACATCCCAGGCATTTCTTGATGCAGTACATCCGACGTATGCGGTAATCAGTGCTGGGGAAGGCAATTCTTATGGACATCCGCATGCGGAAGTATTAAACAGACTCCGTGCAGCCGGAGTATCTGTTTTCCGCACGGATGAGCAGGGAACGATCGTTGCCTCGTCAGATGGGACAACACTTACCTGGAATATGTCTCCATCAGAGAGCTGGCAGGCAGGGGAAGCAAAAAAGAGCCAGAACACAGAAAAAAGTGAAAAAGCAGCTGACAGCCAGAATAATGCAGAAACAGATGCAGCCGTAAGTAATCCGACAGACCAGACGGATGGAAATTCGGATGTGATCGTTCACATCACGAAAACGGGAGAAAAATATCACTCTGCCGGATGTCAGTATTTAAGAAAAAGTGATATTGAAGTGACATTATCAGAGGCAAAAGCAAGAGGACTTACACCGTGTTCAAAGTGTAATCCACCACAGTAAAAATATTAATAGAAGGGAAAAGAAAAATATGCGCGTAGGAATGGGATATGATGTTCATAAATTAGTGGAGGGCAGGGACCTGATCATTGGAGGGGTAAAGATCCCACATACATTAGGACTTTTGGGACACTCGGATGCAGATGTACTGCTTCATGCCATTATGGATGCACTGCTTGGGGCAGCAGCACTTGGAGATATCGGAAAGCATTTTCCGGATACGGATCCGAAATATAAAGGGATTTCAAGCATGAAACTGTTGGAACATGTGGCGGGACTGATCGCCGAAAAAGGTTATATTGTGGAAAATATCGATGCGACGATCATCGCACAGAAACCAAAGATGCGTCCGCATATCGAACAGATGGAGAAGAATATTGCAGCAGCACTTAAAATATCAGAAGATCAGATCAATGTGAAAGCGACCACAGAAGAGGGACTGGGATTTACCGGAACGGAACAGGGAATTTCTGCACAGGCAATCTGTGCGTTGACAACGATCTATGAGAGCAGTGTCAGCGTGGCGGATTCTGCAGGAGGCTGTGCGGGCTGTCCCGGACGTGCCTGTGGAAGATAAATATAAATAAAGTATAAAACTTGTTGACACAGCTATATAAATAGGATATGATAAGTCGTGATTTGACGGATTGAAGTGAGACTCAGATATATTTTTTGTAAGGACATCAAGGGATATTCAAAGCAAAGATATATGCTGGGTCTTTTTATGTACAAAAGAAGGGAAAATGAGTTTATGAAAAAAAGGATGATACGTTTCTGTTGTGGAGTTATGGCTGCGGGACTGCTGCTTTCCGGCATACCGGTTCCGGCAATGAGCGGGAATATGCAAAAGGTAGCAGTGTCGGTGCTGGCAGAAGATGCGGTGATCGTGACAGATTACGATGAATTTGCGAATGCTTTAAGCAGTGGAAAGAAGAATATTGTAGTAGAAGGCAGTTTTACGATCCGCGATGATAAATTGACGGAGACAGATGGTTCCATTAAGGGACAGATGAAACCTGTTCAAATACCGGGGGGGACAACCATTACAGGAAATGGAACGGGGAGTATCACCTGTAGTCATCCAATTCAGATCATGGGGGATGATGTAGAGATACGGGATATACAATTGGTGTTTAATTCTAGTAATGGACTTGGCAGTGTTCCGCACCGTGAGATCTTTTTAGCAGGACATAGTCTTGTACTGAATAATGTAAGTACATATCTGGCAGGACCTGATAAGCCGAATCCGATTGTAGGCACAGAAAAAGAACTTCTTCCAACTGTGTATGCAGGAGGATATCACAGCAATACTGCAGTGGGAACAAACGCTTCACTTACTGTCACAAATGAGAACAATAAGACTATGTTTCAGGATATCTATCTGGGACATGAAGCATCAGCCGGACAAAGGACTGCTTATACGGGCAGTGCAAAATTAGAGCTGGATGCTGATGCAAAGATACGTGGGACTGTTTCAGCAGAAAACACATCTTTAGCGTCTTTAGATTTTTTGGGTGATCAGAAGGGATATGATGAAATCACTCTTTCAGAAATTAAAGGAAATGATAAAACTGTAATGACGGTAAAAAATTGTGCTGTTCTGGGTGTGGTGACAACGGGTGTCAAAGATATCCTATTGGATGCAGGAGGAAGACTGCAGCCGAAAGATGGGACGGCACAGTTAAATAATATTACACTGAAAAATGGGGGATGTCTGGATCTCACACAGGTGCTGGATGCTTTGGTAAAGGGCAGTTTTACAGGTAGTGATGATAATGCAGCAAGAGGAAAACTTGTTCTCAATAAAGATGGATATGTTCAGATTGATGGGCAGATAAGTGGGGTTACGCAGTTTCAGACGGTGAGTCATGTCATACCGGGAACGATTTTAAGTGGACATGCATATATTGCGTCGGAAAACGGAACAGCAGGAAGTTTTGTCTTATCAGACACAGCTATAAAAAATAATTACAGTCTGATCCGTAAAAATGGAACATGGACGCCGTATATTAATTATGTACCGGTGGAGCGTGAACTTGGAAGTATCGAGGTAAAATCTTATCCGAAAAATGTTGTTATTAACCATATACCGACAAACATGGAGGATAAAACAGGTGATAGTCCGTATTTGAATGTAATATGGAAGGATCAGGATGGAGAAGCCTATACATTTGATGATGTGGTAAATTATGAATCATTTTATGATAATATGGTATTAATCCGTTCGGATTACTGGAATAGTGACGACGAAGAGATACAGCAGAAAACAGACTGGATAAATCCGATTCGCTTAGATGTAGATGAAAATGAACCGGATCATTATTATCTGATTGCATATGGTAAGGTGCAAACAGGAAAATATACACTTTTATTCTGTTTAGAACCGATAGAAAGACATCCTGATACTGTGGCAGATGTAAAAGCACTGAAAGATACCGTGTTGGCGGAAAAGGAAATAATATTCACAGATGAACCAGGTGTATCACATCAGCATGTGGAGGGCGAGCCGGTAAAAGAAAACGAGATAGCTGCGACCTGTACCCAAAAAGGAAGCTATGATAAGGTAGTTTATTGTAAGGATAAAGATTGCGGGGAAGAGCTTTCCCGTGAGAACATAACGGTTCCGGCATCAGGACACAAAAAAGGAGAGCCGGTCACTGAAAATCGCGTGGAAGCGAAAGTGGGTGTGGAAGGAAGCTATGAAAAAGTAATGTATTGCACCACATGTCATGAGGAGTTAAGCAGAGAAAAAATAGTGATTCCAGCCCTGAAAGAGCCGGACACAGAAGAGCCGGGAACAGAGACACCGGCACCGGAACCGGATACAGAAGAGCCGGGAACAGAGACACCGGAGCCGGACACAGAGAAACCGGTGCACAAACACAGTTATGTGTTGAAAAAAACGACAGAGGCAACCTGCATGAAAGAGGGAGAAAAAATTTATTCCTGTACCTGTGGGGACAGTTATACAGAAAAAATTGCAAAGAAGTCCCATACACCGGAGAAAAAACTGACACCTGCAAAACCGGGCAGCAATGGAAAGAATGTGACCATGTGCAGCTTGTGCAAAACAGTATTGAAACAGGTGAAAATCAATGCACCAAAGACGGTAAAATTGTCGAAAGATCATTATAGTTATGATGGAAAAGCGAAAAAACCTGCCATCAAAGTGACGGATAATAAGGGAAAAGTGATTTCAGGCAGCTTTTATAAAGTCTCGTATCAGAATAATAAAAAAGTCGGAAAAGCAACAGTGACCGTGAAGTTTCAGGGAAATTATTCGGGAATACTGAAAAAGACATTTGAAATCTGTCCAAAGGGAACTTCTATTTCAAGTGTAAAATCCGGGAAAAAATCCATGACTGTGAAATGGAAGAAACAGGCATCACAGACGAGCGGCTATGAGATAGTATATACAGCAGATGCATCGTTTGGCAAAAAAAATACGAAGACGGCTGTGATCAAAAGTAATAAGACGACAGTTAAAGAAATCAAAGGATTAAAACCGGGAAAGAAATATTATGTAAAAGTACGTACATATAAAGAAGTAAAGTCCGGTACAAAAAAAGTGAGGATCTACTCAGACTGGTCAAAGAAAAAAGCAGTTCAGATAAAAAAATAGTTCAGATAAAGAAACCGGATGAAAGAAAAACAATGGTCAGATGAATGATAAGTAACATCTGACCGTTGTTTTTTTACAGGGTTTGATGTTTTTTGATACGTCTTTTTATGCTTTCCACATCAATCGGTTCAAAAATGAGATCATTGATCAGATCAGATAATATGGCATTTCGAATCTGAGTCAGATTACCCTCTTTGCAGATTGCGATAATGGGAGTTGACGAAGCCCAGGACTCATGACTTAATTCATCCCACAATTGCCTGCCATCATCTCCGGTTTCGGATACATCTATGAAAACGGCAGGAACATGGTTATTTTTATCCATAATGGCATAGCGTATTTCCGTAACGGAAGATACTTTTATGAGTCTGTCCGGGTAAGAATATGCAAATTTTAAAGTGGAAGCAACATTTCTGGAATGTGTATATAATAAAATATTTTTCATGGCAGTGTCTGGTTTCTGTGCAGAAACACCATACTCGGAAAAACATTGTTTCCCGGATTTTTTTGAATTCCCAAGTGCAGTGTCTGCTTTCTGAAAAAGTGTTGTGTAGGAAGTTTCATAAGGCTCTGTGAATGCAATACCGATACTGATCGTAACGTTTTCAGGAATGGATAAAGCTTCTTTATCTAAAATTGCATCTAAAAGTTCCTGTGCTTTTTCATAGACAGCCTGTCTGGAGGCTATATCCCGCATAAAAGCAACAAATTCGTCTCCGCCGATGCGTCCGATAATGTCGGAACCGGAAAAATGAGATGCAAGAATACCGGCTACGACAGAGATTGTATGATCGCCCATTTTATGCCCAAAGATGTCATTGACAGCTTTGAAATTGTCGATATCTATGGCAAACAATGCATGTAATTCTTCCGGAGTGGATAAAAGTATGTGGGAGATGGCGTGCTCTGCTGTGGCCTTATTCAGCAGATGCGTCATCTCATCCACTTCTGATTTAATCCGCAGAGCTTCCTGTTTTTGTAAAATATGATTCAGTCTGCGGTTCGTCTTTAAAATATTGTCAATACGGTGACGTGCAATGGCAGGTTCAGTGGGTTTACTGATAAAGTCGCTTGCGCCTAATTCGAAAGCTTTCGTCTGTACTTCCGGAGTGTCGGTGGTTGTCAGAACCACGACTGGAATTTGTTTAAACTCCGGCATTTCCTGGCGGTGTTTTAAAACATCGAAACCATCCATTCCCTGCATGACAAGATCTAAAAGGACAAGGTCAATCATATTTTTTTTATCTTTGATCATCTGCAGACATTCCTCACCGGAAGATACTTCAAGAATATTGAAGGCCGGAGAGAATATTTCATTTAAAACGGCACGCTGTAAGCGTGAATCATCTACGATTAGCAAAGTTTCTTTTGACTGTTCCATATTAAAAAATCCTTCGTATCAGTTATAAATTATCCCCCTGGAAACCACAGGATACTATCTATAATGTAACATGGAAAATGGTTGTGTGCAATGAGAAAAAGACTGAGAAAAAATAAAACCGTTGACAAATCGGGGGTAAGTGCATAAACTAGAGTAAGCGAATCAACTTACCAGTAAAAATATGATAAGGGCGTTGAGCGGGAAGAGTAAGAAATCAGAGTGCTGACAGAGAGAAACTGCCATCGGCTGCAAGCAGTTTTCAGAAAGAGATTTCCGAAGTGCCTCCGTGAGCCTGTCCGGGGAAACGGTTTGTCTGCCAGTACAGTATCCGGATACGAGTAACACGCGTTAAGTGTATTGAGTGAGGATCAAAAGATCCTTAAGTTAGAGTGGAACCACGGATCATTTCGTCTCTTAGAGATGAAATGATCCGTTTTTCATGATAATAGAATGTTCGCGGAGCGTACATTCTATTATTTGGTTAAGGAAAGGGGATGCCAGTTTTGGGAATCATCAGTCATATTAAGGAAGAATTTACAGTGATAAAGGAGCGGGACCCGGCGATCAAATCGCCGATGGAGGTATTGCTTTATCCGAGTTTTCGGGTTATGTTGAGCTACAGACGTGCGCATAAGCTGTATTTAAAAGGACATTTCTTCTGGGCGAGATTTATTTCACAGCGGGCAGCGAGAAAAACAGGAATTGAGATACATCCGGGAGCAACGATCGGGAAAGGATTTTTTATTGATCACGGAAGTGGTGTGATCATTGGAGAGACGGCGATCGTTGGGGACAATGTTACTCTGTATCAGGGTGTGACACTAGGCGGTACCGGAAAAGAGACCGGAAAACGTCATCCGACGATCGGGGATAACGTTATGATCAGTGCGGGTGCAAAGATCATCGGTTCCTTCACCGTTGGAGAAAATTCCAAGATCGGAGCGGGAAGTGTGGTCATAGAGGAAGTGCCGCCAAACTGTACCGTAGTTGGTGTTCCGGGAAGAATCGTAAAACGTGACAATGTGAAGATGCCGCGCAGTGATATGGATCAGTGCCATCTGCCGGATCCGGTCAAAGAGGATATTACTGTACTGCAGAGGGAAAATGCAGAACTGGTCAACCGTGTGCTTGATTTAGAGCAGGCAGTCCGGATTTTAAGTGCTGATGCACAAAAAACAAAATAAATTGCATTTTGTTCCGCAAAACAAGGAGTAAAATCCTCTGCTCATCAGAGGATTCGCATTTTGCTCCGCAAAACTAAAGGAGGATTATTTAAATGGAAAATAAATTTCAATTTTACAACACACTGACAAGAAAAGTAGAAACGGTGATCCCGCATGAGGATGGAAAGATCGGCATGTATACCTGTGGACCGACCGTATACCATTTTGCACATATCGGCAACCTCAGAAGTTACATCATGGAGGATGTATTGGAAAAATCACTCCGCTATGTCGGATATGATGTAAAACGTGTTATGAATATCACGGATGTGGGACATTTATCTTCCGATGCAGATACCGGGGAAGATAAAATGTTAAAAGGTGCAAAAAGAGAGCACAAAACAGTGATGGAGATCGCAAAATATTATACAGACGCTTTCTTTAGTGACTGTAAGAAGTTAAATATCAAGACACCGGATGTTGTGGAGCCGGCAACGAACTGTATCCCGGAGTTCATCCATATGATCGAGGTGCTGCTCGAAAAAGGTTATGCTTATGTGGCAGGTGGAAATGTTTATTTTGATACATCCAAATTAGACGATTATTATGTATTTTCTTCCCAGAGCGAAAAAGAGCTGTTAGTCGGTGTACGCGACGATGTGGAAGAGGACGTAAATAAGAAAAATAAAAATGATTTTGTACTCTGGTTTACAAAGTCAAAATTTGAGGATCAGGCGCTTAAATGGGATAGCCCATGGGGCGTTGGATATCCGGGATGGCACATTGAGTGCTCATGCATCAGTATGAAACATCTGGGCGAGTATGTAGATATCCACTGCGGCGGTGTAGACAATATTTTCCCGCACCATACCAATGAGATTGCACAGTCAGAGAGTTACCTTGGCCATACATGGTGTAAATACTGGTTCCATGTACAGCATTTAAATGATAAATCCGGAAAAATGAGTAAGTCCAAAGGGGATTTCCTTACCGTATCCCTGCTGCAGGAAAAGGGGTATGATCCGATCGTATACCGTATGTTCTGTCTGCAGTCCCATTATAGAAAACCGTTGGAGTTTTCCTATGAAGTATTAGATAATATGGCTGCAGCTTATAAAAAACTGACCAAACGAATCGCAGAATTAAAGGATGAGGGAACAGTACAGCAGGATAAATTTGATGCTTATAAGGCAAAATTTGAGGATGCGATCAGCAACGATCTAAATACATCGATGGCGATCACGATCATTTATGATCTGCTCAAAGATGATATGAACGATAAGACAAAACTTGCGCTGATCAATGATTTTGATAAAGTATTATCCTTAAATCTGACAACGGCACAGGCAGATGCAAAAGAGGAGATCGATGCAGAATTAGAAAGCTATGTACTTGCAAAGATTGAAGAACGAAAGGAAGCAAAGAAAGCAAAAGATTTTGCAAAAGCAGATGCAATCCGCGATGAACTGCTTGCAAAAGGCATTGTACTGAAAGATACCCGAGAAGGTGTGATCTGGCACAAAGCGTGAGAGAGAGGAAATGCCAATGCAGAAAGGAATAGACTCTTATATCAAAGAACAGTTCGGAATCAGTGAAGTGGATATCCGGACATATTCGCCTCTTACGTTAGCCTATATCGGAGATGGAATATTTGATCTGGTGATCCGGTCTGTTGTCGTAGGAAAAGGAAACACGAGAGCAGGAGAACTTCACAAGCGGACAAGCCAGATCGTAAAAGCACACACACAGGCGGAAATGATTGAAAAATTACTTCCGATGCTGACGGAGGAAGAAGCAGAAGTGTACCGTCGTGGAAGGAATGCAAAATCGCCGACAATGGCAAAAAATGCCACAATGTCTGATTACCGGAAAGCAACCGGATTTGAGGCGCTGATGGGATACCTGTATTTAAAAGATGAGTTTGAACGTCTGGTGGAACTGGTAAAGACCGGTGTGGACGAACTTGCACTTAAAATGTAAAAGGAGAGAGTAATGGGCTACGAAGAGCTGAAAATAGAGGGACGCAATGCCGTGTTAGAGGCATTCCGTTCCGGAAAAACAATTGACAAATTATTTGTGTTGGACGGCTGTCAGGATGGTCCGGTGCGCACGATTGTCAGAGAGGCAAAAAAACATGACACGATCGTGCATTTTGTGGAAAAAGAGCGTTTAGATCAGCTTTCTGAGACAAAAAAACACCAGGGAGTGATCGCAGTTGCTGCAGCATATGAGTATGCCGAAGTGGAGGATATGCTAAAATTGGCAGAGGAAAAGGGCGAGCCGCCATTTTTATTCATTCTGGATAATATCGAGGATCCGCATAACCTTGGCGCTATCATCCGTACGGCAAATCTTGCCGGTGCGCATGGTGTCATTATTCCGAAACGCCGCGCGGTCGGTCTGACGGCAACTGTGGCAAAGACATCCGCCGGAGCAATCAATTATACACCGGTTGCAAAGGTGACAAATCTGACTGCAACAATGAAAGAGTTAAAGGACAAAGGAATGTGGTTTGTCTGTGCGGACATGGATGGAACCTGCATGTATGATCTGGATTTAAAAGGACCGATCGGTCTTGTCATCGGCAGTGAAGGCGAGGGTGTTGGCAGACTGGTGCGCGAGAACTGTGATTTTGTGGCATCCATTCCGATGAAAGGGGATATCGATTCCCTGAACGCATCGGTGGCAGCAGGTGTGCTTGCCTATGAGATTGTGCGGCAACGCATGCGGTAGAAGACACCGCAGCGGTAGAAGACACCGCAGCGGTAAAAAACACAGCAGCAATAAAAGACGTCGCAGGTGGTAGAGAACACCGCAACGGTAGAAAAAAACGCCGTGGTAGATAATATTGTATCAGGAGTCTTGGGAGGAACATGTTAGAGTCATATCGGGATTTGACAGACGAACAGCTGATTGCGGCATTAAAAAACAGCGGTGATCCGGACGGAAAGATCATGGATTACATTTTAGATAAATATAAACCGCTGGTCCGCAAAAAGGCAAATGCAGTATTTCTGATTGGCGGTGAGACGGATGATCTGATCCAGGAGGGAATGATCGGTCTGTTTAAGGCAATCAGAGATTACGATGATACGAAAGAAACATCTTTTTTTCATTTCGCAGAATTGTGTATTACGAGACAGTTATACAAGGCAGTTGAGGCGTCGAACCGGAAAAAACATGCGCCGCTCAATTCCTATGTTTCTTTCTACTCAGAAAACAGTGAAAACGGATATCCTCTGGCAGAAACGCTGACCATGGACGGAATCGGAAATCCGGAGCAGATGATGATCGATCAGGAAAATGTGGCACAGTTCTGGGAGAAGCTCAGGACGCATTTAAGCAAGATGGAACGGGAAGTATTAGACCAGTATCTTGCGGGATTTCATTATCAGCAGATTGCAGAAAAAATGGGAAAATCACCAAAATCTATTGATAATGCGCTCTCCCGTATTAAAGCAAAAATTCGGGAGACGAATCCTGAAATAGGGAAGATGTAGAAGATTCGCCTTCTTTTTTGTAGATAGTCACGAAAAATACTTGTGCATATTGCATAAAAAATAAATGAGAAAATTGTAACATTTGTGAACACTTATTGAGAAAATCATGCTATTATAATCACTGTAAAAACCCCCCAATACATTATATATAGTTTTTGCTATACCCCATAGTAAAAATACCTTCTCCTAAAAAAGACAGCAGTGGCTGTCTTTTTTGTTGTACAAATATTGACAACCGTCACAGATTAGGCTAGACTGAACAAGTCGATAAAACTTAATAGAAAACAACGCAGAGGGACTGCATGTCCGGGAGAATGCCCGGAGGGATTGCGGTTGAGAAGGTTAAAACCTGACTCTTTGAACCTGTCAGTTAATACTGTCGTAGGGAGCGTATTGGGAAGATGCTATCTCCTGTCGCGCTTGCGGCAGGAGATTTTTTGACGTGGAGAATTCGTTTGCCAGACAGTGGTTCAAGCAGTCCCCCATGCGAAAAAGGAGAAAAACGTATGGAACAGTATACCACACAGATGGATGCCGCACGCAGAGGCATCGTGACCAAAGAATTAGAACTTGTAGCGAAAAAAGAGCGCATGACCGTAGAAGAGCTGATGCCGCTTGTAGCAGAGGGAAAAGTAGCAATCTGCGCCAACAAGCATCACACCTGCATTGATCCGGAAGGTGTAGGATCAATGTTACGCACGAAGATCAATGTCAATCTCGGTGTATCGAGAGACTGCAAGGATTATGATGTGGAGATGGAGAAAGTGATGGCGGCTGTCAACATGGGTGCACATGCCATCATGGATTTATCTTCCCACGGCAATACGATTCCGTTCCGCAGAAAACTGACTGCAGAATGTCCGGCAATGATCGGTACCGTGCCGATCTATGATTCTGTGATCCATTACCAGAGAGATCTTGCGACACTGACCGCAAAAGATTTTATTGATGTGGTGCGTCTGCATGCGGAAGATGGTGTGGATTTTGTGACACTGCACTGCGGAATTACAAGAAAGACAATCGAGCAGATCCGGAAACATAAACGTAAAATGAACATCGTTTCCCGCGGCGGTTCCCTTGTATTTGCATGGATGTGCATGACGGGGGAGGAAAATCCGTTTTATGAATATTATGATGAGATCCTTGAAATCTGCCGTGAGCATGATGTTACCATTTCACTTGGAGATGCCTGCCGTCCGGGATGTCTCGCAGATGCATCCGATGTCTGTCAGATCGAAGAGTTAGTAAGACTTGGAGAGCTGACAAAACGCGCATGGGAGAAAGATGTACAGGTCATGGTAGAAGGACCGGGACATATGCCGATGGATCAGATCGCAGCAAATATGAAGATCCAGCAAAGCATCTGCATGGGAGCACCATTTTATGTGTTAGGACCACTTGTCACTGATATCGCACCGGGATATGACCATATCACATCCGCAATCGGCGGGGCGATTGCAGCACAAAACGGAGCAGCATTTTTATGCTATGTCACACCGGCAGAACACTTGGCACTTCCAAATGTGGAGGATGTAAAACAGGGAATCATTGCATCAAAGATCGCGGCACACGCTGCAGACATCGCAAAAGGCGTCCGTGGTGCGAGAGAGATCGATGATAAGATGGCAGACGCAAGACGCGTCTTAGACTGGGATGCGCAGTGGGAATGTGCGATTGATCCGGAAACCGCAAAAGCAATCTGGAACAGTAGAAAACCGGAGCATGAGGACACCTGTTCCATGTGTGGAAAATTCTGTGCAGTGCGCAGTATGAACAAAGCGCTTGCAGGAGAATATATTGATATTTTGTAAAAAAGAGTGGAGGCTTCATTCCGTCTTATGTTATAATAAAACTGTTTCAATCAGCCGGTGATCAGATGAAAAGAATATATTTGGTTGACAGTGAGAATGTAGGCGATATATGGGTGCCGTTACTGGTAGCATCACAGCCCGATGAGGAAGTGATCGTATTTTATACGCAGAAAAGTCCGCATATGAATTACGAAAATGTGAGGTTACTGAAGGAGACGGAGAAAGAAGCAGAGTTTATAAAATGTTTTGAGGGAAGCAATGCACTGGATTTCCAGCTTGTTACACAGCTTGGATACTTGTTGTGTGAGAATCAGGAAAACAGCTATGTGATCGTTTCAAATGATACCGGATTTGATGCAGCCGTACGTTACTGGAAACAGCGTAACATGCCGGTGCAGCGTTTGAGCGGAAAGGAATTAAACCGCAGACTGCAGCAAAAAGCAAAGACGAATGGAGAAAGAGAAATTTTCTTTGAAGCGGAGGAGAAGAACGCCGGGGACGTGGCTGGAAGTCTGGCAGATGAAGCTGAGATTGTGACAGCAAAGATGAATGAGATGACAGAAACGGATAAAAGCGAAGAGCCGGGTGAGGCCGAAAAGCTGAATGGAGTTTCAGAGTTAAATGAAGTCTCAAAACTGAATGAAGCCGCAGAAATGATGGAGACAGCAGAACTGACCGGAGTGTTGGAGCAGGGAAAAGCCGGAAAACCGGATGAGACAGCAGAACCGGGTGAAGCCGGAAAACCGGATGAGACAGCAGAACCGGGTGAAGCCGGAAAACCGGATGAGACAGCAGAACCGGGTGAAGCCGGAAAACCGGATAAAATGGCAGAACCAGAGGAAACTCTAGAGCAGATGGAAACAGCAAAAATAAAAGAAACGGCACAGACGGAAAAAACTGCAGGAACAGATGAACAGTCAGAACCGGGAGAAATCCAGATGGAGATACCGGATGAAATCATGAGGCCGGATGAAACTGTAAATGCGGATCAGAAACTGCCATTTACAGATCCGCGTAAGGAAGCAGTTGAAAAGACAAAGATCTCACAGGAACAGGACGATGTCATTCGCAGTCTGCTTACCTGCATCAGTAAGGATCGGCTTGCAGATTTTCACAATGCGCTGGTATTGTTCTTTGGTGAAGATATTGGAAAAGAACTTTATCAGGAGGCAAAAAACAGTTCTGCGTATGCAATCTGTCGTGTAAATCAGACTGCGATCAGTGAGGAAGAGAAGTTTGATGTTTACTGTCAGACGGTATTTGCTTACAGTGATCCGAAAATGGACTGTCCGGAAGATTTTTCTTCGTTTTTGTATAAAGCAAATACAAAGAGAAAGAACCTTAATTCATTAAGAGCAGCATTGCAGGGACATTATGGCAAGGATAAGGGAATGAAATATTATTCTCTTTTTAAGTCACACATCAAGATTATGAATCGGATGTAAAGAAGGAGAGGCTGGTTGAAGCGAAAACGGGAAGAACATAACGGATGTGGTGGCGGAACACCAGGTAGCCAGAAGACCCGAAGAACAGCACCCCCGGATGCGTATTTTGTACGCATCCGGGGGTGTTGTCAGGTGGTTAAAGTTATTTCAACCCCCCGGAAATGTTGAATAAGTATAAATATTTTGAAAAATTACAAAAATTTCTTGGATTTTATGCTTGACAATCGGACGATCCTATTGTATAGTAATACAGGTGTTGAGAAAACATGATGCTGCTGTGGCTCAGTCGGTAGAGCGTCGCATTGGTAGTGCGGAGGTCACGGGTCCGATTCCCGTCAGCAGCTCTTTTTTATGCCAGAAAAGTTTAAGTGATAACTTAATTCTTTTCTGGCTCTTTTTCTTTCTGACCGGAAATAAAATGATCAATGAGAAGATTGATCGTATGTTGCTGTGTCTCGATGATTTTTTGGAATGTTTCATTTTCTTTTGCCAGACGGGTGATTTCAGCTTCGCTATTCATATTCATCTTCCTTTTTACACCATTCAAATCGATACATCATATATGTTTTATGTTAAAAAATATTCCCTGAAATGTCAAGACAATAAAGACGTCTGTGGAGAAACATTGTTACTTTATTAACATAAAGCGTCAAAATAACTGCCGGATTCGACATAACATGCAAAAATCCAGACATACAAATTTAGATTCAGGGAAAATACGCAGTAATATTTAGGAATTTATGAATTTTTTACGAACGGATGTTATTTGTATGAGTAATGTGCTAAAATATCATTCGGCTAAAGATCCGGGGAAAGTAGATTTTCCCTTTGAAGTGAGGTTTGATATGAATGCGAGCAGAAAAAGAAAAAATACAAAACCGAAAGGTTTTTTTGAAAAATTAAAGGAGCAGAGAAATCAGAGAAAGGCGGACAGGGCAAAACAGACGGACAGGAAAACAGATATCTTAAAAAAGACAGGGAGTGGGATTGTTACATTACTGCTTGTCATTTTACCGCCGGCAGTTTGTTTTTATCTGATGGAGTGTTATTCGCACAATCCATTTGCAGTGGTACGTCCGTGGGCACAGTTTTTTAATATCGTGCTGTTTGAACTGGTAACAGTTTTCCTGTTTGTGCTGACGGGAAAATTAAAGGCTGCGCACCGGATCGTATACATTGCAGCAATGATTTATGGAATTGCGAACAGTTATGTGGTGCGTTTCCGGACGAATCCGATTGTGCCGTGGGATATTTTTTCCTGGAAAACAGCTGCGAGCGTTGCAGATAATTATGATTTTATGCCGGATATGCGCATGGTCGTTGTGACACTGGTATTTTTTGCAGCAATCGTATTATTTCGTTTTATAAAAGTAAAAGTGACACGTTTGGTATTCTGGAAACGGCTGATTCCGGCAGCGCTGGTGGCTGTGGTTCTTTCATTGTTTGCGGGAACACTGCAGCAGGAGAACTTTCAGAACAGCCACAGACTTTACAATAAACTGTTCACGCCGGTCTACATGACGGATGTGGATGGTATGGCAGTCACATTTGTCATGAATCTTGCCTATATGTCGATCGACAAACCGGAGCATTACAGCGCCGCTGAGGCACAGGCGGTGCTTGATTCCTACGGGGAGGGCGGTGCAATGTCGGAGGAATCAGGCTCTGAGGCAGAAGAAGACGATACACAAAAGGAGGAAGATCTTCCGAATATCATTGTAATGATGAATGAGTCATTTTCGGATCTGTCCGTGTTAGGTGATTTTGAAACCAACGAGGATTACATGCCGTTTATCCACAGCTTAGAGCAGGGGGAGAAAAATACGGTTACGGGAATGTTAAACGTATCTGTCTGCGGTGGAAATACCGCGAATACAGAGTTTGAATTTCTGACCGGCAATACAATGGCATTCCTCCCGCAGGGGAGCATCCCGTATCAGCAGTACATCAATGGAGATTTGAAGGCACTTCCGGATTATCTGAAGACTTTAGGATATCAGACCATTGCGACACATCCTTACAATGCCGGCGGATGGGAACGCGATACGGTCTATCCGATGCTGGGATTTAATGAGAGCGTGTTTAAAGATGATTATGTGAATCCGCAGTATGTCAGACAGTATATCAGCGATGAGAGCTGTGTGGATAAGATTATTGAATTTTATGAAAATAAGGAAAAGGATGCGCCGCTGTTTGTGTTTAATGTGACCATGCAAAATCACGGTGGATATCAGGATCAGTACGGCAATTTTACACCGGATATCTCGGTGAAAGATTCTACAAATTTTTCACTGCAGCAGTATTTATCCCTGGTAAAACTTTCCGATTCCGCGTTAGAACATCTGATCTCCTATTTTGAAGAGGCAGATGAAAAAACAGTGATCGTTTTTTTCGGAGATCATCAGCCGAGTGATGCCGTTGCATCTACGATTCTTGCAAAGAACGGGATGTCCTGGAATCACTTGACAGAGGAACAGCAGAAACTGCGTTATCAGGTTCCTTATGTGGTGTGGGCAAACTATGATATTGGAGAGGAAACGGGTGCAGACACGAGCGTGAACTATCTGGCAGCGGAAGTCTTAGAGCGCGCCGGTGTTCCATTGGATGAATATCGTTCGTATCTGTTACATTTAAAATCAGAATACCCGGTTATTTCCGCGGTGCGTACAGTAAAAGCGGATGGCAGTGAAGTCCGCGCCTCGGATGAAAAAGATGAGATGGATATTTACCGGAAATTGCAGTATTATGAACTGTTTGATCATGGAACTGTTAATTAGGAAATGATAAAAAGAGAGGTTTTGTTTTGAAAAGAGAAAAGAAACTCCAAAATCAGTTGTGGAAAGAAAGAATGCCGCTTATTGCGTCGTTCTTTCTGCCGTTTTTTATTCTGACTGTGATCTGCATTCTTCATGACGTCTATCCGTTTGGAGAGCAGTGTATTTTACATATCGATATGTATCATCAGTATTGCCCGTTTTTCACGGAGCTGATGGATAAGATCAAACATGGCGGCAGCATGTTTTACTCCTGGAATATCGGACTTGGAGCAGATTTTATTTCACTGTACGCCTATTATCTGGCAAGTCCCTTAAACTGGCTGCTGCTACTCTGTCCGCAGAATCATGTGATCGAATTTATGACCTTGCTTGTGATTTTAAAAATTTCATTGGCGGGACTGTTTTTCGGATATTATTTAAAGGAACATTTTGAAAAAAATCATGCTGCAATCAGCATTTTTGCAACAGCCTATGCGTTGTGCGGATTCTCAGCAGCCTATGCATGGGATATCATGTGGTTAGACTGCATGATGCTGGCACCACTTGTCGTTCTTGGACTCGAACAGCTGATCAAAGAGAAAAAAGTACTGCTTTATTATATTTCACTGTCTTTATGCATTATCAGTAATTATTACATTGCGATCATGGTCTGCATTTTTCAGGTGATCTGGTTTGTGATCACATGGCTGGAAAATAAAGAGACCGGGATCGGTGCGTGGATCCGTTTCGCAATTTATTCCCTTCTGGCGGGCGGGACGGGAGCGATACTGATCATTCCTGAGGCGATCACCCTTGGAGCGAGCGGCTCACAGAATATTTCATTTCCGGATACAATGGAATGGTATTTTAACATCATTGCAGAGCTGGGGAGACACTCGGTGATGACAGAACCTTATACGGGCAAAGACCACTGGCCGAATATTTACTGTGGCGTATTTGTGCTTCTTTTGTTTGTACTGTATCTTTTCAACCGTGAGATCTCCTGGAAAAAGAAGCTTTCACGCGGACTTCTGGCAGCATTTTTTGTCATCAGTTTTTCGAATAATATACTTGATTTCATCTGGCATGGCATGCACTTCCCGGATTCCCTGCCGGGCAGACAGACCTTTTTATATGCATTTCTGATGCTTGCGGTATCCTACGAGGCATTTTTGCATTTCAAAGGAACGAGATTTTTAGATGTGATCGCAGCGGGAGTGGCATCGGTTGGTCTGATGGCAGTTTCCTATCATTTTTCCGATGGGACGATCTTAGGAGAGAGCGCGGCAACGGCAACTTATGTATTTCTGGGCAGCTATATTGTGGTGCTGCTGATCTATTTTTATGCGGAGGAATGTATCCGGGAAGATGTGGTAAAAAAGATTGGAAAGATCAAAAAGGCGACCAGGGAAGAACTGAAAAAAATCATGCTCTCGTTTGGCTGCGCAGCGATGCTTTTAGAATTATTTTTTAACTACAATGTGACCGGATTTGATACGACGAGCAGGACTGCCTATGTGAAATCCATGGATGACTATCATGCAGTGCTTGCAGAGGCGGAAAATCAGGCACAGGATAAGGGCATATTATTTTACCGCACGGAAGAATTAGAGCGCAAAACGAAAAATGATGCGGCGCTGTATGGATATCGTTCCGCAACGCAATTTTCATCGCTGATGAATCTGGATGTCAGTCATTTTTACCAGGCAGTCGGAATGGAAGGCGGCAAGAATTTCTACTGTGTAAACGGGGCAACACCGCTGTTATCAGCAATGATGTCCCTGCGCTATGTGATCGCTGATAACGCAATGGAAGCAAACCCGATCCGCACCCTTGTGGCAGAGAGCGGAAATACGTATCTTTACGAAAATAAATATGTGCTCCCACTTGGTTTTATGATGGATGAGGATGTGATTGATGCGTGGGATTATTCTGATTTAGATGAAATTGAGGCACAGAACAGACTTGCAGAGCTTCTTGGTGCAGATGAGCCGATGCTGACGGAGATCCCGTCCGAATCTGTGGTCGGGGAATCAACGATTGACGTGCAGGAGGATGCATACATTTTTGCAACCTATGAATCGACGACTGTGGACAGCATGACGGAAGAGATCAGTGACGGCAGAACAAAGTCTTTCACAAAAGTTTCGCATGGCTATACACTTGATCTTGGATACTGTACGGCAGGCACACAAGTGAAGATTAAAAACAGTAATGAAGAAAGAGTGAATATTACGGCATATGCCCTGAATCTCGATGCTGCAGATACGGCTTATCAGACGTTAAATGAGCAGACGATGGAGATGACTTCCTTTTCCGATACGAAAATCACTGGAACCATTGATGTGAAAAAATGAAGGACGACTGATATTTGCGGTGGCGGATGATGCCGGATGGAAATTATATGTTGATGGAGAACAGACGGATCCGGAAGTGTTTGGTGAGGCGTTTATCAGCACATATCTTACCGAAGGAACACATACGGTTGAGCTGCGCTACCGGACACCGGGATTTATGGTGGGAGCCGGGTTTTCCCTTGCCTGTATTCTGATCGTGATACTGATCGCATGGATAAAAAGGCACCATTGAAATTAAAACGTTTCTGTGAGATACTATACGTTGGAGGAGTTTGAGAAAGGTAGTGATTTATATGTCAGACAAAGAGATAGAAATTTATAATGAAAATGCCGATGAAATCAAAATCCGCCCATATGAGCATCATGCAAAATATTATGAGACGGACCAGATGGGAATCATCCATCATTCAAATTATATCAAATGGATGGAGGAGGCGAGGATGGATCTGATGGATCAGATCGGACTCAGCTATAAACAGATGGAGGAGATGGAGATTATCAGTCCGGTGCTCTCTGTATCCTGCGAGTATCACAGTATGGTACATTTTGATGATACGGTCGTGATCGAGACGAAGATCACACGCTATAATGGTATCAAGATGGATGTGGAATACCGGATGACGGACAAGGAGACCGGAGAACTCCGCACGACCGGAAAGAGTTCCCATTGCTTTTTGAACCGTTCCGGAAGACCGATCTCATTGAAACGTTCTTACCCGGAGATCGATACAAAGTTCTTTGAGTATACGGATGCCTGACAAACGGGTGTGATATTAGAAATATATAAGAAAGAGGAAATAAAAGAATGATACAGGAAAGATTAAAGGCACTGCGTGCGGAGATGGAAAAGAGAGGCATCACGGTATACGTTGTGCCGACTGCTGATTTTCACGAATCAGAATATGTAGGAGATCATTTTAAGGCGAGAAAGTTTATTACCGGATTTACCGGTTCTGCGGGAACTGCCGTTATCACTTTGGATGAGGCAGGGCTCTGGACGGACGGACGCTATTTTGTACAGGCAGAGAATCAGCTGAAAGACAGCACAGTCACACTCTACCGCATGGGCGAAGAGGGCGTGCCGACAGTCGATGAATTTGTAAAGGATCGATTAAAAGAGGGCGGATGTCTCGGATTTGACGGACGTGTTGTAAACGGTACCTGGGGCGGCAAACTGGAAAAGATTGCAGCAGAAAAAAATGTGTCCATGCATGTGACAGAAGACCTGATCGATCTGATCTGGGAGGATCGTCCGGCATTGTCCAAACAGCCTTTATTTATTTTGGAGGAAAAATATTCCGGAAAGAGTACTGCGGATAAGATCGCAGATCTTAGGAAAGCTATGAAGGAGAACGGTGCAGATGTTCATATTCTGACATCTCTTTACGATATCGCATGGCTTTTAAATATCCGCGGCAACGATATTGATTATGTGCCGGTCGTATTATCCTATCTTGTGCTGAACGAGACAGAGTGTATCTGGTTTTTACAGGAGGAAGTAGTGGATGATAAAATCCGTGCTTACCTGGAGGAAAACCATATCACGACAAAGCCGTATGATGCGATCTACGATTATGTACCGGAGATTCCGGCAGACGCAGTCGTGCTGATGAACCGCGGGACGGTCAACTACCGTATCGTGAACAGTCTTGATAAAGCAATCAAAGTTGTGGACAAACCAAACCCGACGGAACTTATGAAAGCTGTAAAAAATAAGACGGAGGTAGACAACACCAGAGCTGCACATGTAAAAGACGGTGTTGCCTTTACCAAATTTATGTACTGGCTCAAGACCAATATCGGAAAGATCCCGATGACGGAGATCTCTGCTTCTGACTATCTTGAGGCGAGAAGAAGAGAGCAGGATAACTTTATTGAGTTAAGTTTCAACACGATCTGTGCTTACGGAGCCAATGCGGCGATGATGCATTATGCTGCAACACCGGAGTCAGACGCTGAGTTAAAACCGGAGGGATTTTTACTTGTGGATTCCGGCGGACATTACTTTGAGGGAACCACAGACATCACAAGAACCATGGCACTTGGCCCGATCACAGATGAGATGCGTCTGCACTTTACGACCGTCTGCCGTTCGAATATGAACCTTGCGCATGCGAAGTTTTTATATGGATGTACCGGTTTGAACCTGGATATTTTATCCCGCGGTCCACTCTGGGAGATGGGCATTGACTATAAATGCGGCACCGGACACGGCGTTGGTTATGTGTTAAATGTACATGAGGGACCGAATGGTTTCCGTTGGAGAGTGGTGCCGGAGCGTCATGACAATGGTGTCTTAGAAGAGGGCATGATTACGACAGATGAACCGGGTGTATACTTAGAGGGTAAATACGGAATCCGTACCGAAAATGAACTGGTATGCCGTAAGGCAGAAAAAAACGAATATGGACAGTTCATGGAATTTGAGAATATCACCTATGCACCGATCGATCTCGATGCGATTGACCCGGATCTGTTAAGTGCGCGTGAGAAGAAAATGTTAAATGATTATCATAAGATGGTATATGATACCATTTCTCCGTATATGACGGCGGAAGAAAATGAGTGGCTGAAACGCTACACAAGAGCAATCTAACAGACAAAGAATGGAGAGAATAATGGGCGAAAAGCTGGTATTGATTGATGGGCACAGTATTTTGAACAGGGCATTTTTCGGAATTCCGGATTTGACAAATTCGGAAGGACTGCACACGAATGCAGTCTATGGATTTTTGAATATTATGTTCAAGATTTTAGAGGAGGAGCAGCCGGATTATCTGACGGTTGCATTTGATGTGTCAGAACCGACTTTTCGCCATAAAATGTTCGCAGAATACAAAGGCACAAGAAAGCCGATGGCACAGGAACTGCGGGAACAGGTTCCGCTCATGAAAGAAATGTTAAAAGCGATGGGAGTCACTACGATCGAAAAAGGCGGCTATGAGGCGGATGATCTGCTTGGAACCATTGCAAAACAGAGTGAACAAAAAGGACTGACAGTTTCAGTGGTATCCGGTGACCGTGACCTCTTACAGCTTGCAACGGATCATATTAAGATCCGTATCCCGAAAACAAAGCGCACAGGCACGGAGATCGAGGATTACAATGCCGCTGAGGTAAAGGAAAAATATCAGGTGACGCCAATCGAGTTTATCGATGTCAAGGCGCTGATGGGCGATACGGCAGACAATATTCCGGGAGTACCGGGAATCGGTGAAAAGACGGCAACAGCAATCATTGCACAGTATGGAAGTGTTGAAAATGCCTATGCACATGTGGACGAATTAAAGCCACCCCGTGCAAGCAAAAATTTAAAAGAGTATTATGACCTGGCACAGATGAGTAAGACGCTTGCGACGATCGAGATCCATGCGGACATTGATTATGATCTTTCCGGTGCAAAACTTAATGGTATTTCCAGCCTGTACACGGAGGAGGCATACCTGCTCTGCAAACGGTTAGAGTTTAAAAATCTTTTGAATCGTTTTGCGGTGGAAACTCCAAAAAATCAGGCGGCAGAACATTTTAAACTTGTGGAAGACCGTAAGGAGGCAGAGAAAGTATTTGCAAAGCTTCGTGGCAGAAACTGTGGTTTTTATATTGTTCCCGGAAGCAAAAAGAAAGACAGCCACGAGGAAGAGGACGGGCAGATGAATCTGTTTGCGGCAGGAGATATGCCGGGGGCAGACAGTGAACCGTCCGGCATCGTAGAAAGTGCAGAAAATGATGCAGTGGAGTGCTGCCTTGGAGCTGCCATTTCAACTGGAGAGGAAGAAACCTTTTTCATAAAAGCAGGGGAAAATCTTCCGGCAAAGCAGATTCTTTCCATGTTTACCGCAAGTGAGGCTACGTCCTATGCGACACTGGATTTAAAACCGCAGCTTGCGGCGCTTGGCTTACTGGAGCGACAGGTAAACGGCAATATTGGCCTGTCGAATCTTTTTGACGGTGTGCTTGCAGCATATCTTCTGAATCCGCTGAAAAATGAGTATCCATATGAGAATATTGCAAAAGACTATATGGGACAGATGATACCGTCAAAGGCAGATCTTCTTGGAAAACTGACCATAGAGCAGGCAATGAAAGATGCACCGGAAGCATTTTTAAATTATGTATGCTATATGGCATATGTGGCACAGGCATCGAAAAAGACGCTGGAGACAGACTTAAAGGAAGAGGGCATGGATCATCTGTTTACGGAAATCGAGATGCCGCTCGTATTTACTCTTGCCGATATGGAAAATGAGGGTATCATTGCGTGCAGGGAGGCGCTCACGGAGTATGGGGACAAACTTGCAGTGCGTATCGCTGAACTGGAAAAGCAGATCTATGAGGAAGCGGGAGAAGAGTTTAATATCAATTCTCCAAAACAGCTCGGAGTGATCTTATTTGAAAAATTGTCCATGCCGTATGGAAAGAAAACAAAGACCGGTTATTCCACGGCGGCGGATGTGTTAGACCGCCTTGCACCGGAATATCCGATCGTTTCTGATATTTTAGAGTATCGTCAGCTTACCAAGTTAAAGTCCACTTATGCGGACGGATTGGTAAACTATATCGCTAAAGATGGCAGGATCCACACCAGTTTTAATCAGACGATCACAGCTACCGGGCGTTTAAGCAGCACGGAGCCAAACCTGCAGAATATCCCGATGAGGATCGAACTTGGCAGACTGATCCGCAAGGCATTTGTGCCAAAAGAGGGATTTGAGTTTATGGATGCCGATTATTCCCAGATTGAGCTTCGTGTTTTAGCACATATGTCCGGGGATGAAAAGCTGATCGAGGCATACCGGGAAGCACAGGATATCCACAGGATCACGGCGTCCCAGGTATTTCACATCCCGTTTGACGAGGTGACGGATCTGCAGCGGCGCAATGCAAAAGCGGTTAATTTCGGAATCGTATATGGAATCAGTTCATTTGGACTGAGCCAGGATCTAAGCATCAGCAAAAAAGAGGCTGCAGAGTATATTGAGCGTTATTTTGAGACTTACCCGAAGATCAAGACATTTTTAGACGGACTCGTGACAGAGGCGAAAGAAAAAGGTTATGTGACGACCATGTTTGGAAGAAGACGTCCGGTACCGGAACTTTCAAGCAGCAATTTTATGCAGCGTTCCTTTGGAGAGCGCGTTGCCATGAACTCCCCGATTCAGGGAACTGCGGCAGATATCATCAAGATCGCAATGATACGCGTGCATGACAGACTGTTAAAAGAAAATCTAAAGTCACGCCTGATCTTAACCGTGCATGATGAGCTTTTAGTGGAGACGGCGATCGAAGAAGAGGATGCGGTTCGAAAGATTCTCGAGGAAGAGATGCATGGAGCGGCAGATCTTGCGGTCACACTTGAAATTGATGCACATGTCGGCAAAAACTGGTATGAGGCAAAATAAAGATCTGTCATCATTTATGAGGGATGATGCGTTGGACTGCATATGTCCGGATGGTACGAGAGAAAAAATGGATGCGGGGAGCATGGAACGGATGAAATTTATCGGAATTACCGGCGGCGTCGGTGCGGGAAAATCAGAAATACTTCATTATCTTGAAACAAAAGATGGTGTAAAAGTCATGTTGGCGGATGAAATCGCGCATGAGCTGATGCTGCCCGGGACAGAATGTTATCAGAAATTAAAAGACATGTTTTCGGATGAGGATATCTGGAATGAAGATGGTTCGTTTGACCGGAAAAAGTTAGCAACAGTCATCTTTTCAGATGAAAAAAAACGGGATACATTAAACGGAATCGTACATCCGGCAGTCAAAAAATATATCAGAACTGTTGCGGATACAGAGCGGGAAAATGGAGTGCTGAAAATCCTGGTTTTAGAGGCAGCATTGCTGATTGAAGAACATTATGATGAAATTTGTGACGAACTTTGGTATATTTATACCAGAGAGGATATAAGAAAAGAACGCCTTATGAGATCGCGCGGATATTCCCCGGAGAAAGTACAGCAGATTTTTGACAGTCAGTTACAGGAAGCGGTTTACCGGAAACACTGTAAAGTGGTGATCGATAATAATGGAACGGTGGAAGATGCCATAAGGCAGATTGATTTGGCAATCACAAATATGGAAAATGAGTAGGAGATACTGCAGATGAGCGACGGAAAAGACATGGAACAGCCATTGGTGTTCGGACTTGATATTGGAACGAGAAATGTGGTAGGAACGGTAGGTTACCGTACCGAAGATCAGTTTATCGTTACTGCTCAGTATATCATGCAGCATGATACGAGAGCAATGTTAGATGGACAGATCCACGATATCGGGCGTGTATCAGGGACGATAAGAAAAGTAAAAGAACAGCTGGAAAAACAGATCGGAAAAACGCTGACGGAGGTATGTATCGCTGCCGCAGGCCGTGTGCTTAAGACAGTTACAACGAGTATCAGTTACGATTATCCGGAGGAGAGCGTAGTTACCGGGGAAGACATTCATACACTGGATCTGCTTGGAATTGAGAAAGCGCAGAAAATTTTACAGGAAATGAATGATACCAACTACAAGTTCTACTGTGTTGGATATTCCGTGGTCAAATATTTCTTGAATGATGAACCGTTTTCTAATATTGAATCCCACAAGGCAGACCGTATCGGTGAAGATATCATCGTAACGTTTTTACCGGAGGATGTTGTGGATGGACTTTATGCAGCCGTAAATCAGGCCGGGCTTGAAGTGGCGAATCTGACATTGGAGCCTATTGCGGCGATCAACGTCGCAATTCCGGAAAGTTATCGTCTGCTGAATATCGCTTTAGTCGATATCGGAGCGGGAACATCCGATATTTCCATCACCAAAGACGGAAGCATCATTGCCTATGGTATGATCCCTCTTGCCGGAGATGAATTAACGGAACTGATCGTGCAGAATTATCTGGTTGATTTTAAAACGGCTGAATATATCAAGCTGCAGAGTACAACAGAAGAGGAGATCACTTATAAAGATATCATGCTGATCGAGCATAAGATTCCGGCAAAAGAAGTGTGGGAACTGACTGCGCCGGTAGTGGATGAGATGACGACTGCGGTAGCTGCGAAAATCAAAGAATTGAATGGCGACCAGACTGTCAGCGCAGCATTTATCGTTGGCGGTGGCGGTAAGATCCATGGTTATACGAAAATGCTTGCAGAGAAATTAGATCTTCCGGACGTACGAGTGGCACTGCGTGGTGAAGAAGTACTGCAGGAAGTGGTATTTGAACAGCAGGATATCAAGAAGGATCCATTGCTTGTTACACCGATTGGAATCTGTCTGAATTATTATGAACAGAGAAACGGATTTATTATGGTGCGTTTCAATGGAGAGCGCCTCAAATTATATGATAATGATGGATTAACGATCGTGGATGCCGCATTGCAGGCAGGTTTTCCGAATGAGGATCTTTTCCCGAAACGTGGACCGGAACTTACATTTTTTGTAAATGGAGCAAAACGTATCATTCGTGGAGAGCAGGGAGAGTCAGCAGCAGTTTATATGAATGACAGACCAACAAATCTCAATGCGGCATTAGAGCCGAATTGTGAGATTATCATTGAGCCATCTACGGCTGGCAAGCCGGCAACCTGCACATTAGATCAGTTAGAGGAATATACGACAGATTCCGTAGCCTTTGTGGTTAATGGAAATATTATAAGATGCCCGAAATTCTTAGAGGTCAACGGTAAATTAGAGTTTCCTTCCTACCAGATCCAGGAGGGAGACCAGGTAGAAACAAGAAGCTTTTACACAGTAGGCCAGCTTGCAGAATTTATGGATGTGGAAGTGAATGTGGAGCATGTGATTCTGGTAAACAACCGTCGTGCAACGCTCGACTCACTGATCTATGAAAACTTTACAATCGAGTGGACAGTGCGTTCCTATGGCAAACCGTCCTTTCAGCCGGTAGAGCAGGAAGAAGTTCAAACACCGACTGTCGGGGAATATAAGGAAGAAGAGATACCGGATATTGTGGACACGGAAATGAGCGCAGAGGCAGATGGCGCAGAAGTTCAGAATCCTGAAGTACACAATGCTGTGACTGCGGAGGATACAGACGATGCCGGCAATGCGGGCGCAAAAGAAAAGGATTCTGCAGTTACAGATGATGCCGCTACGGTAGAGGAGAGCAAAACGATTACAGACAGTACAGCAGGCGTTAATGGATCTGTTGCAGGAGAGAATGCAGCAGGCATGGATGAAACAGATGTAACAGAGGAGAATGCTGACGGCATGGCTGAAGCAGTGAAAAAAGTTACAGCAGAAGAAAACAGTTCGCCAGCTGCAGAGGAAGACGGCAGCATGGTTCTGGTATACATCAACGGCCAGCCGGTAAAACTTACCGGAAAACCACAGTATATATTTGTAGATATTTTTGATTTCTACGAATTTGATCTTACTGCCTCAAATGGCAGAGCAATCATTACCAATTTAAATGGTGAGAATGCATCGTATTCTGCAGTCTTAAAGACCGGAGATACAATCGAACTTAGATGGAAAGAGAATTAAAAAAATGGAATTATGCAGCATAGCAAGCGGCAGCAGTGGAAACTGTATCTGTGTGGGATCAGATGAAAATCATGTACTCATCGATGCGGGGATCAGTGGAAAACGAATTGAAAACGGACTCAATTCGATCGATTTGAAAACAGAAGAGATGCAGGGGGTTCTTGTAACTCATGAACACATCGATCATATTTCTGGACTTGGCGTGATCGCCAGGCGTTACGGACTTCCGATTTATGCCACGCAGGGTACGATAGATGCTATTTTAAATACAAAGTCAGTCGGCAAAATAGAGGAATCTTTATTTCATGCGATCACGCCGGATCAGCCTTTTGAAATCGGGGATCTTTTGATTGAACCGATTTCAATCTCACATGATGCGGCAGATCCGGTGGCCTATAAGATAAAAAATGAGGAGAAAACGGCGGCGGTAGTGACGGATCTTGGCACATATGATGAAAACATGATTGATAAAATAAAAAATCTGGATGTGCTTTTACTGGAAGCAAATCATGATGTACATATGCTGCAGGTTGGAAGTTATCCGTATCCGTTAAAACAGAGAATTCTTGGGAAAAAAGGACATCTCTCTAACGAACTGTCCGGTCAGCTTTTGGGAGAAGTGCTCCATGACCATTTCAATACGGTTATTTTAGGGCATCTCAGTAAGGAAAATAATTATGCAGAACTTGCATATGAGACTGTCCGGTTAGAGGTGACGATGGGAGAAAATCCATATAAAGGCGATGATTTCCCAATGTATGTGGCAAAGCGGGACGCGCCGTCGGAGAGAATCATTTTTTAGTTTATGATAATAGAATGTTCGCGAAACACGTATTCTATTATATATGACAATATTTTTTTACAGAGTGTGGCCGCTTATGAAGCTTAGTAGAAAAAGTTATAAATGTGCATCTATTTAACAGTGGAAATTATAAAACATGTATGATATTATGATTGATAATAGATTTGCGCTGATTTAGTAAAGCAGAAAAGTGAGGAGAGCAGAGATGGAGAACACAGCAGACAAGACAATTATTACAGTAGTGGGTAAAGATACGGTTGGTATCATTGCAAAAGTATGTACTTATCTTTCCGAAAATGGCGTCAATGTACTTGATATTTCACAGACAATCGTTTCCGGATATTTCAATATGATGATGATCGTTGACATGAATAAATCAACCAGATCATTTGTGGATTGTCAGAAAGATCTCGATGAGATCGGTGCACAGATTGGTGTATCCATCAAGTGCCAGAAAGCTGAGATTTTTGAAAAAATGCATCGTATTTAGAGAGGAAAGCGGCAATGATTAATATATTTGAAGTAAAAGAGACCAACAACATGGTGGAACATGAAAACCTTGATGTCCGCACCATTACGATCGGTATCAGCCTGCTTTCATGCATTGATTCCGATTTGAAAAAAATTAAATGAGAACATTTATAACCGTATCACATCAGTTGCCAAAGATCTTGCAAAAGTTGCAGGGGAGATCGAAGCTGAATACGGTATCCCAATTGTCAACAAACGTATTTCCGTTACTCCGATTGCACTGATCGGTGGTGCAGCCTGCAAGACACCGGAAGATTTTGCAACGATCGCAGATACAATGGACCGTGCTGCAGAAGCAATCGGTGCAGATCTGATCGGCGGTTATTCCGCACTGGTATCAAAAGGCATGACAAAAGCAGATGAGATGCTGATCCGTTCTATCCCGATAGCACTTTGCCGGACGAACCGTGTCTGCAGTTCCGTAAACCTTGCGTCCACAAAGACCGGTATCAATATGGATGCGGTGCGTCTGATGGGAGAGATTTTGTTGGAGGTTGCAGAGCGCTCAAAAGACCGTGATTCTGTGGATTGTATGAAGCTGGTTGTATTCTGCAACGCACCGGATGACAACCCGTTTATGGCAGGAGCTTTCCACGGTGTGACAGAGGCTGATGCAGTGATCAACGTCGGAGTCAGCGGACCGGGTGTTGTAAAGACAGCACTTGAGAAAGTGCGTGGCGAGAATTTTGAGGTACTCTGCGAGACCATCAAAAAGACCGCATTTAAGGTAACAAGAGTCGGACAGTTAGTCGCACAGGAGGCATCCAGACGTCTTTCAATTCCGTTTGGTATCATTGACCTTTCCCTTGCTCCGACTCCGGCCATCGGTGATTCCGTCGCAGATATCCTCTGCGAGATCGGTCTGGAATATGCAGGTGCACCGGGAACAACTGCAGCACTTGCCATGTTAAATGATCAGGTCAAAAAGGGCGGCGTTATGGCATCTTCCTATGTCGGCGGCTTAAGCGGCGCTTTCATTCCGGTCAGTGAGGATCAGGGAATGATCGATTCCGTACAGGCTGGTGCTATCACATTGGAAAAATTAGAGGCAATGACCTGTGTCTGCTCTGTAGGACTTGATATGATCGCAATTCCGGGAGATACCAAGGCAACCACGATCTCCGGTATGATCGCAGACGAGATGGCACTTGGTATGGTAAACCAGAAGACAACAGCTGCACGTCTGATCCCGGTAATTGGAAAAGGCGTTGGCGATACCGTAGAGTTTGGTGGTCTGTTCGGTTATGCGCCGATCATGCCGGTCAACAAATATTCCTGTGATGATTTTATTAACCGTACCGGAAGAATCCCGGCACCGATCCACAGCTTTAAAAACTAACTGCGCGGATCACTGGCAAATATGAAAGTGATTTTAATAAAAAATGCAGTGGAAACACTAGGATATTTTTCAGAACAGTTAGCAGAAACGTTTCAGGAGATGGGGCATGACACCTATTTTGTGGATTACGATGATCTGGTAAATACGGTAGATGGCATCAGCCGGTTTGCCGTGCCAGAGAAAACGGTACTGTGTACGTTTAATTTTATCGGACTTTCCGGGGAAGAGGTCTTTATCGAAGAGAACGGGCGTTATATCTGGGAAAACCAAGGTATCGCGTGCATCAATATCCTGGTGGATCATCCACTGTATTATCATTCAAAACTGGCAAAGCCTCCGGTGCTGGAAATGCGTGTTTTTTGTATTGACAGAGAACATGTGGCATACATGAAGCGCTTTTACCCGGCATTGCCGGTGGAGTTTCTGCCGCTGGCGGGAAACTGTATCTTAGAGCGGAAAGTACCTTCCCCAATAGAAGGCTGCCATGGGCAAAAACAGAAACATAAAAATATACCGTATCAGAAACGGAAATACGACATCGTATTTACCGGAAACTATACACCGGTGGAACACCTTTACCGGGAAATCGACAGGCAGGGTGCGGAATACCGGACATTTTATTATGAGATTCTGGAGGATATGAAAGCACATCCGGCGGTGTCCATCGACCGGATGTTAGAGGCACATATCAGAAAAGAACTGGGTGCAGTGCCGGATGAGGAGCTTCGCGCGGCGATCGCAGGAATGGTGTTCATCGATATCTGTATGCGGAGTTATTTCCGCGGGGAGATCATAAAATGTCTTGCGGAGCATAAAATCCCAGTACATGTGTTTGGCGCCAACTGGGAGAAATTAGACTGTAGCAGCCATGACTACATTATAAAAAACGGCAGGGAAGTGGATTCTGTGACCTGCGCGGAGGCAATCGCAGATGCAAGGATTTCTTTGAATGTCATGCCATGGTTTAAAGATGGAACGCATGACCGCGTATTTACGGCGATGCTGCAGCATACACTTTCGCTGACTGATGACAGCAGATATCTTCGGGAGAACTTTACGGATAAAAAAGAACTGGTTTTCTATTCGCTGGAGAAGCGTGAAGAACTGCCTGAACTGGTGAAAAAGCTTTTGGAAAAACCGGAGAAATGTATGGAAATCGCAGAGCGGGGATATGAGAGTGCTGTGCAGGAACATACATGGAAACAGAGGGCAGAAGCAATTTTGATGGATTTGGTAAAATGACCGCTTAACTTGTATTATGCACTCCTTTCACTGGAAGTCCAGTACAAGGGGGATATATTAGGTTGGGGCGGTTATTTTTATAAATAAATATATTAACAAAACTTATAAAATTAAGTAAATAAATTCATGACGCTAATAATTGTAAAAACAGGATCAAAATGATAAGATAAAGAAAAACAGCAAACCGCACACATGAAGGAGGAAATCATGGAGAAAATGTCATTAAAAAATGAACTTTCAGGCAATTCCTATCCTGGAAGAGGAATCATTATCGGAAAATCTGCAGACGGAAAACATGCCATCACTGCTTATTTTATTATGGGCAGAAGTGAGAACAGCAGAAACCGTGTTTTTGTTGAGGATGGAGAGGGAATCCGCACGCAGGCTTTTGATCCTTCCAAACTGACAGATCCGAGCCTGATTATCTATGCACCTGTCCGTGTGCTTGGCAATAAAACGATCGTGACAAACGGAGACCAGACTGACACAATTTACGAACTGATGGATAAACAGCAGACTTTTGAGCAGGCGCTGCGCACAAGAGAATTTGAGCCGGACGCTCCAAACTATACACCGAGAATCTCAGGTATTATGCACATTGAAAACGGAAAATTCAACTATGCAATGTCTATTTTAAAGAGCAACAACGGGGATCCGTCCTCCTGTAACCGTTATACATTTGCCTATGAGAATCCGAAAGCAGGTGAGGCTCATTTTATCCATACTTATATGGGAGATGGCAATCCGCTGCCAAGTTTTGAGGGAGAGCCGGTACCGGTTGCAATCGAGGGCGACATTGATGCGTTCACCTCATTTGTATGGGAAAACTTAAATGAGGACAACAAAGTTTCCTTATTTGTCCGTTATATTGATATTGCGACCGGAGCTTACGAGAGCAGAATCGTCAATAAAAATAAATAATCGGCATCAGGCTTGCAAGATGCGGCAAAGAAGCATGAATTTCACAGATCAATGAGAAATTTAAAGGAGAAATTATGAAAGAATTAGAATTAAAATATGGCTGTAACCCAAATCAGAAACCATCCAGAATCTATATGGAAAACGGCGAACTGCCGATCCAGGTATTGAACGGAAAACCAGGTTATATCAATTTTCTGGACGCATTTAACGGCTGGCAGCTGGTCAGTGAGTTAAAAAAGGCAACCGGACTTCCGGCAGCTACATCTTTTAAGCATGTGTCACCGGCTGGTGCAGCAGTAGGACTTCCACTCAGCGATGTGGAGCGTAAGATTTACTGGGTTGACGATATGGATATGGAGTTTACACCGCTTGCAAATGCATATGCGAGAGCAAGAGGCGCAGACCGTATGTCATCTTTTGGTGATTTTATTTCTTTATCTGATGTCTGTGATAAGGCAACTGCAATGATCATCAAGAGAGAAGTTTCCGATGGTGTCATCGCGCCGGGCTACACAGATGAGGCATTAGAGATCTTAAAAGCAAAGAAAAAAGGCAATTATAACGTGATCCAGATCAATCCGGATTATGTGCCGGCACCGATCGAGCACAAAGAAGTATTCGGTATTACCTTTGAGCAGGGAAGAAATGAATTAGTGATTGATGAGCATTTCTTTGACAATGTGGTAACGGACAATAAGGAAATTCCGGATGCTGCAAAAAGAGATCTTGCAATCGCAATGATTACTTTAAAATACACACAGTCCAATTCTGTATGTTATGTCAAAGACGGACAGGCAATCGGTATCGGTGCTGGACAGCAGTCCCGTATCCACTGTACCAGACTTGCAGGCCAGAAGGCAGATAACTGGTGGCTGCGCCAGTCCCCGAAAGTGTTAGGACTGCAGTTCCTCGACAAGATCGGACGTGCTGACAGGGACAATGCGATCGACCTCTATATTGGTGAGGATTACATGGATGTCTTAGCTGACGGTGCATGGGAAAACATCTTTAAGGTAAAACCGGAGGTCTTTACCGCAGAGGAAAAACGTGCATGGTTAGATAAAAACACAAATGTGTCGCTTGGATCTGATGCATTCTTCCCATTTGGGGATAATATCGAGCGTGCACATAGAAGTGGTGTGGCATATGTGGCACAGCCGGGTGGTTCCATCCGTGATGACAATGTTATCGAAACCTGTAACAAATACAATATGGCAATGGCATTTACCGGAATCCGTCTGTTCCATCATTGATCAGACACGGATGATTTCTTTGCTGCATTCAGGACAGGAAAAACGATTTTTCGTTTTTCCTGTTTTTTGCTGTTCGTAGAGCTCAGAAGAAAAAATATCCTGTTTCAGCATCTGGTTTGCAGTTCCGTCAAGTGTGCGCAGGGCAGAGGAGAGCTTAGAGATGACAGGTACTTTTGCGGATTTTTTTAAGGCAGAAAGCAGGGCGGAAGCATCTTTGCGGAAACCGAGGATTCGCAGGTAAGGGATGTAATCAGTCTCCTTATATTGCTTCACATCCGTCTGGGTCATCTGAAGGATCAGATGCAGAAGGATCCGGTTCATGCGTGTGTAGGTGATATCGCGGCTCTTGTTTTGTGCACAAAACTGTGTGAAAGAGGAAAAATGATATCTGTTCTTTATTATGCGGTTTGCAATCTCCGGTGTCATATCATAGATATTTTCTAATTCCTTTTTGCTGCACGATAAGACCCGGTAGCCAAGAATGGAGGAAAAGTCATCAGCATCCATAAGTCTGCCGGATGTGATCTCCTTTTGAAAAAGTGCAAAAGCCGGTTCCGGCATCGAAGATGCAATTTCCGAAAGATGTGGCCGGCTGGAATGAATACTCTGTGAACCGTAATCTGCAGATGAAAAATGGAAAGTATGATCATCCGATGGTGTAACATTAGAAACTGCCGCGCGGATGGCAGAGGCAGAAGCTGTCGGTGTGTTGATCGTGGTATCATGATATCCGCTCCCCGCCCGCGGGATCAGGATAGGAGTCATGGCAGAATTACGCCGTTTCAGTGCCTTTAAATATTCGACCGCGAGGATGTTATTCGGAGTATCTAATATGGAAATGAGGAAATTCATTCCGGTGTTCTTAAAATAATCAGAAAGCGCAGCAGCTCTTGCAGCCGGAAATGCCAGTCCCTTTTTTAAATAAGAAGAAAGCGCAGATCTGTAAATGTCCGGTTCTTCTGCAAGAACACCGGCAATGCTCTTAAGCAGGGGGAGCTGGTCGGATTCTGCTCCAAAGCATATCCCGTCGATACAGCCCATTTTATCAAACAGGGTAACACCTGCCATGGCAAAATCCTCCGCGGAGGAGACTGCCCAGACAGCCGGGAGTTCGATGACAAGATCCGCACCACATAAAAGCGCCATTTCTGCCCTGCAATATTTATCGATGATGGCAGGGGCTCCTCTCTGGACAAAGTCACCGCTCATGGCGATGACGACAAAATCAGCATTTGTTTTTCGTTTTAACTCTGCAATCTGGTAGGCATGTCCGTTGTGGAAAGGGTTGTATTCTGCAATGATTCCGATTGTTTTCATAAGATACTCCATTTCTGACCATTTTTTGAAAATCCTGATTCCATCTGTATCTCAGGTTTGGGCGTAAGCACAGATTCTGCGTGTAACAGCATGATTACAGACTACCATACACAGATTTTTTTCGCAAATGTGAATGTCTGGGATTTGTTAAAAAAATAACGTTAAAATTCTGTCAACCTGTTTTTCATTTTGTACAAAAAATCTCACTTTAAACACCTTGTGCGAACAGAGTTAGAGGCGTATACTAGAGTTATATGCGGTTCGTATCGGTCGGACTGCCCATTTATCATTTATATAAGAAAAGAAAACTGCCATTCGAAAGCAGGCAGGGCATGGGAGGAAAATATGAACGTTTTAGTAGTAAACTGCGGAAGTTCTTCACTGAAATATCAGCTCATCGATTCTGACAGTGAAGCAGTATTAGCAAAAGGACTTTGCGAGAGAATCGGTATTGACGGAAGACTGGTATACCAGAAGACCGGATTAGACAAAGAGATCACAGAAGCAGCAATGCCGACGCACAAACAGGCAATCCAGATGGTACTTGATGCACTGGTAAATGAGAAAACAGGTGCAATCAAGAGTCTTTCCGAGATCGATGCAGTTGGTCACCGTGTTGTACATGGTGGAGAGAAGTTTGCTTCTTCTACCGTTTTAACACCGGAAGTATTAAAAGCAATCGAAGAGTGCAATGACCTTGCACCACTTCACAACCCGGCAAACCTGATCGGTATCGATGCATGTAAAGAACTGATGCCAGACGTACCGATGGTAGGTGTATTTGATACAGCATTCCATCAGACAATGCCAAAGAAAGCATTCCTTTATGGTCTTCCATACGAATACTATGAAAAGTACAAAGTAAGAAGATATGGCTTCCATGGAACCAGCCACAGTTTTGTATCAAAACGTACTGCTGAATTCCTTGGAATGGATCTGAAAAATTCTAAGATCATTGTGGCTCATCTTGGAAATGGTGCTTCTATCAGTGCCGTATTAAATGGTGAGTGTGTAGATACATCCATGGGTCTTACACCTTTAGAGGGACTTGTTATGGGAACACGTTCCGGCGATATTGATCCGGCAATCATGGAGTTCATTGCAAAGAAAGAGAACTTAGATATCGAAGGTGTCATGAATGTTTTGAATAAAAAGTCAGGTGTACAGGGATTATCAAAATTATCAAGTGATTTCCGTGATCTTGAGGCTGCAGCCAATGAAGGAAATGAGCTTGCAATCGGTGCTATCGACGTATTCTGCTACCGTGTTGCAAAATATATCGGTGCATATGTGGCAGCAATGAATGGTGTGGATGCGATTGCATTTACTGCAGGTATCGGAGAAAATACAACGATCGTCAGAGCAAAGGTACTTGAGTATCTTGGATATCTTGGAATTACAGTAGATGCACAGGCAAACGAAGTACACGGAGAGGAAAAAGTGATCTCCACAGCAGATTCCAAAGTAAAAGTCTGTGTGATCCCGACCAACGAGGAGCTTGCAATCGCAAGAGAGACGGTTGCACTTGTAAAATAGGCAAAACAGCGGGTCTTTGAGGTTCATAGACGATGAAAAATAAAAAAACAGGGTTGTCAAGAAAAAATACTTGACAAACCTGTTTTCACTATGTATAATCATTTAGGTGTGAAAAGCCTAGATAAAAGGTTTGATTCACAAAAAAAGATATAGGAGAATGCCGTGATTATAGATATTTCAGACATTTTATCTTGTGAAAACAAGGAAGAAACAAAGCAGGTTCAGATTGAACTTACGTCTTTTATATCAAAGTTAGGGGAATTTCCTATTATCAGTGCAGCACCGATAGAACTGCGTATCGCAAACCGGGAGAACAAGCGGCTGCTTATCCAGGGTGATGTTGATCTGCGAGTGTCGATTCCGTGCAGCCGTTGTCTGGAGGAAGTTCCGACAGATATCCACTTTTCGATTGACAAGGATATCAAATTAGAAGATTCTGTTGTTCATGACGAAGATGTGGAAGATAATGACTACCTGATTGGATTTAATCTGGATATAGATAGACTTATCTATGGAGAGATTTTGGTGAACTGGCCGATGAAAGTTCTGTGCAGGGATGATTGCAAAGGAATTTGCAAGGTGTGCGGAATGAACCTGAACAAAGGGGAATGCAACTGCCAGAGAACAGAACTGGATCCAAGAATGGCAGCAATCCAAGATGTCTTTAACAAATTTAAGGAGGTGTGAGAATATGTCAATTTGTCCAAAGAATAAATCTTCCAAAGGAAGAAGAGATAAAAGAAGAGCAAACTGGAAAATGACTGCTCCGGCATTAGTAAAATGCAGCAAATGTGGAGAGTTAATGATGCCTCATAGAGTATGTAAAAACTGTGGCTCTTACAACAAAAAAGAAATCATCCCTCAGGACTAATCCTTACGGGAAACAGAAAGATCAAGAGTGGAACGATGAGTTTCCTCTTGGTCTTTTTTGTTTCCGCTGAAAAAGTTATAATAATTTCACAAATTACCGGTTGCATAATCGGAGTGAACAGAATAAAATGGTAGAATGATGTTTTAGCAAAGGAGTAGGGCAATGGGAGATATTTTTAATTTGGACAACAAGTTTTTTCAGACACTTGGAAAGGGCGTCGACTGTGTATGCTTAAGCCTGCTGTGGATGATCTGCTGTATACCGCTTGCGTTCGGCATTTATGTGGCATATGTATCAAAAGCGATCATATTAGCACTTCCATGTATCATACTGGCTGTTCCGGCTGGAATTGCGACAACAGCACTTTATTATGCAGTTAACAAGGTGATCCGTCACAGCAGAGGATACCTGTGGAGTTCTTTCTGGCATTCTTTTAAAACAAATATGAAGCAGGGTGCATTTGTAACGCTTGTCGTGGCAGCAGCGGTTGTTCTGGTAGGACTTGACGGTTATATCATGTATCAGTTTGCAAAAGCGGGTGAAAAATCAGGAGTTCTTTATGTTGTGTTCTTTGTGCTGATGCTTGTGGTCATTGCATGGGCGATTTATGTATTCCCGTATATGGCACGTTTTGAGAATTCGACAAAATTGATCCTCAAAAATTCTGCGCTGATGGCGATCGGCAATCTGCCAAAGACTTTTATGGCACTGATGTTTTTCCTGGCATGCTGTATCGGAACTTATCTTTTGCCGGTTGTAGCAATCATATCACCGGCTTTGGGAATGCTTCTGCTCAACTATATTTTAGAAGGTGTGTTTGAACGCTATATGTCCGATGAAGACCGTGAAGCAGAAAATGAAAGAAATCAGGAATTCTATAACTAATGATATTGTAAATGACAATCGATTTTTTATATTGATTTATAGAAAGAGTTATAGTATATTTCAATATAGACGTGAAGGGAGAGCCCGAAAACGTATCAGAATGGAGAGTAGTTATGCAGCAGAATCAATCACTTGAGATTACCAAAGTTGCCTTAGATGCGATGGGTGGAGATTATGCTCCGGCCGAGCCTGTAAAGGGGGCTGTGGATGCGGTAAATGCGAGAAGTGATATCAAGGTTCTTCTGATCGGTCAGGAGGACGTGGTTCGTAAAGAACTTGAAAAGTACACTTATCCGGCGGAGCAGATCGAGGTTATACATGCTGAGGAAGTTATTGAGACAGCAGAACCGCCGGTAAATGCGATCCGCAAGAAAAAACAGTCATCGATCGTTGTCGGCATGAATATGGTAAAACAAAAAGAAGCAGATGCTTTCGTATCGGCAGGAAGTTCCGGTGCCATATTAGTCGGTGGACAGGTTATCGTAGGCAGAATCAAAGGAATCGAAAGACCACCGTTAGCGCCGCTTATTCCGACGGAAAAAGGTGTGTCGCTTCTGATCGACTGCGGCGCGAATGTGGATGCAAGGGCATCACATCTTGTTCAGTTTGCGAAGATGGGTTCTATTTACATGGAAAATGTACTTGGAATCAAAAATCCGAGAGTGGCGATTGTAAATATCGGTGCGGAGGAAGAAAAGGGAAATGCGCTGGTAAAAGAAACATTTCCACTTCTGAAAGAATGTACGGATATTAATTTTGTGGGCAGTATTGAGGCTCGTGAAATCCCGCATGGAGAGGCAGATGTGATCGTATGTGAAGCATTTGTTGGAAATGTAATTTTAAAGCTGTATGAAGGACTGGCAGGAACGCTTGTCGGAGCAATCAAAAAAGGCATGATGAGCACCTTAAGAAGCAAAATTGGTGCAGCGCTTGCGCTTCCGGCATTAAAGTCAACATTAAAAGCGTTTGATGCTACTCAGTATGGCGGCGCTCCTTTATTAGGACTGAATGGACTTGTGGTAAAGACGCACGGAAGTGCAAAGGCAGTCGAGATTACCAATTCCATTTTTCAATGTGTGACGTTCAAAGAGCAGGACATCAACGGAAAAATCAGAAAAAATATTATAAGTTCAACGGAACAGGAAGGAATGTAAAGTTATGGAATTTGAAAAACTGAAAAAAATCATTGCAGAGGTATTAAACGTGGACGAGGAAGAAATCACAATGGACACCACTTTTGTGGATGACCTTGGAGCAGACTCCCTTGATATTTTTCAGATTATTATGGGAATCGAAGAAGAATTCGACATCGAGATCGCGAATGAGGATGCTGAGCATATCGTGACAGTTGCAGATGCAGTAGAGCAGATCAAGAATGCTTTAAACTAAATAAAAGATGACGTATGCCCTTGTTGAAGACAAAAGGGCGGTGCGCGATGTACCGTCTCTTGTCAGGCAAGGGCTTTTCCGTTATTATATAAGAAAACAGAGTCTTTTTTATATTTTACTGGATACACAGTAAGGTAGAAAAAAGCCCCTGACCAGGAGGATGAAATGTCAAAGTTACAGGAATTGCAGAACAGGATTGGTTATACATTTGAGAAAGAGGGCTTATTGCGTCAGGCACTGACGCACAGTTCCTATGCTAATGAAAAACACATGGAAAAAACATTCTGACAATGAGAGACTGGAGCTTTTTATGGGGATGCGGTTTTAGAGATCGTATCGAGTGAGTTTTTATACCGCAATTATCCGGATCTGCCGGAGGGAGATCTGACCAAAAACTCCGTGCGAGTATTGTGTGTGAGCCTACACTGGCACTTTGTACCAGAGAGATGGATCTTGGCGATTATCTGCTGCTTGGCAAGGGTGAAAACCAGACAGGTGGAAGAAAACGTAAATCAAATTTTATCGGATGCTTTAGAGTCTGTGATTGGAGCTATCTATTTAGATGGTGGTTTTGAACCGGCAAAGAAGTTTATACATAAGTTTATCCTGACAGATATCGAGCACAAAAAGCTGTTTTATGACAGCAAGACCATTTTGCAGGAAGTTGTGCAGGGCAATTATAAAGAGAGTCTGCATTACGAGCTGATTTCAGAAGAAGGACCGGACCATGACAAACAGTTTTCGGTCGAAGCACGGATCGGAGATAAAGTGATCGGCGCAGGAACCGGACACACGAAAAAAGCGGCAGAGCAGGAAGCTGCCTACCAGGCACTTTTGCTTTTGAAACCGAAACTGTAATTATGCGCAAAAGTCAGCGCAAGAATGAGGTTTAGTATGTATCTGAAAAGTATTGAAGTGCAGGGATTTAAATCATTTGCGAACAAGATCGTTTTTGATTTTCATAATGGGATCACTGGAATTGTCGGGCCAAACGGCAGTGGCAAGAGTAATGTCGGGGATGCAGTGCGCTGGGTACTTGGTGAACAGAGCGCCAAGCAGCTGCGTGGTGCCAGTATGCAGGACATTATTTTTGCAGGAACGGAAAACCGTAAACCACTCAGTTATGCTTATGTTGCGATCACACTTGACAATGCGGACCATAAACTGCCGGTGGATTATGAGGAGGTCACGGTTGCGAGGCGCGTGTACCGCTCCGGGGAGAGTGAGTATCTGCTCAACGGCAATACCTGCCGTCTGAAGGATGTGACCGAGCTGTTTTATGATACCGGTATCGGAAAAGAAGGATATTCCATTATCGGACAGGGACAGATTGAGAAAATTTTAAATGGTAAACCCGAGGAGCGGCGTGAGCTTTTTGACGAGGCAGCCGGAATTGTAAAATATAAAAAGCGCAAGGCGACTGCACAGAAAAAGTTAGAAAATGAACGTGAAAATTTAGTTCGTGTCAATGATATCTTAAGCGAGCTGGAACGCCAGGTCGGTCCGTTAGAAAAACAGGCTGAAAAAGCGCGTGTATATTTAAAGAAAAAAGAAGAGTTAAAGACATATGACGTCAACATGTTTCTGATGGAGATGACACGCATTGACGGACAGCTTCATGAAGTGGGCGAAAAATGCGGCATTGCGGAAGCACAGTTACATGAGTCAAAAGATTCTTATGAGCAGGTAAAGACAGAATATGAGCGCATGGAATCGGAGATCGAACAGTTAGAACAGGCAATCGGTGAGGTACGCGAAAATTTAAGCGGTTCCACTGTTTTAAAAGGAAAGTTAGAAGGACAGATCAACGTCTTAAAAGAACAGATCCACACGGCAGAAATGACGGACGAGCATTTAAAAGACAGACTTGATTCCATCGAAAAAGACACACAGGATCGCCTTGCGCAGAAAGATGTTTATGGCAGGGAACGAGAGGAACTGTTAGAGGCATTAGCGGGGATTTCGGAGAGAAAGCAGGCTGCTGAAAAAGAATTAGATGAGCTGCGCAATGGAATGAAAGAATGCAGTGACGGGATCGAACACGGAAAGAGTGAGATCATCGAACTCCTTAACAACAAGGCATCCGTTAAGGCGAGACAGCAGCGTTTTGATACGATGGCAGAGCAGATCAACATCCGGAAAGCGAAACTGACACAGAGACTTCTTGCAAGAAAGACAGAGGAAGAAGATTTAGACAATGTGCTGGCTGCCTATCAACAGGAATTAGATGATGTCAATGAAACGATCCGTGAGTTAAAGGAATCTGCAGCCGCAATGGAAGAAAAAAACCGTGAGTGGCGTAGAAAATATTCGCAGACGAGCCAGCAGTTAGAGCAGGATGTCACCAGATATCATAAAGAACAGTCCAGGTTAGAGACATTAAAAAACATTGCAGAACGCTATGACGGATATGGAAACAGTATCCGCCGTGTAATGGAACAGAAAGACAGACACAAAGGAATTTTAGGTGTCGTATCAGATCTGATTCAGGTTGAGAAAAAATATGAGGTTGCGATCGAGACTGCGTTAGGCGGAAGTATCCAGAATATCGTCACGGAGGATGAAGAGACAGCAAAGCAGATGATCGCGTATCTGAAGCAGAACCGGTATGGACGTGCAACATTTCTTCCGCTCACGAGTGTGAATGGCAGCGGCGGGTTTAAGAATCAGGAAGCACTGCGGGAGCGGGGCGTGATCGGACTTGCAAGTACCCTGGTGAAAAATGATGCCAGATATGATGGCGTGACGAATTATCTGCTCGGCAGGGTAGTTGTTGCCGAGACGATCGATGACGCGATTGCTCTGGCAAGAAAATACCGCTATTCATTCCGTATCGTAACGCTAGAGGGCGAATGCTTAAATCCGGGCGGTTCCATGACAGGTGGTGCATTTAAAAATACCAGCAATCTTCTTGCGAGAAGACGTGAGGTAGAAGAACTTGAAACACTTGTTGCTTCTCTGCAGAGTCAGATCAAAGAGTCGAGAGACCGCTTAGAGGATATTAAGACGGCGCAGTCACTGTTAGAAGAAGATATGGAAAGCGGCAAGGAGAAACTGCAGGAACAGTACATTCTTCAGAACACGGCAAAAATGAACTTAGACCGCGCCACAGAGCAGAAAAACGAGAGAGAAACAGTTTTTTGCCGGTCTGCATGCGGAGCGGGCAGAGATCGAGGAGTCAAGCTTTG
>ENA-OQCW01000150-OQCW01000150.1-human-gut-metagenome-genome-assembly--contig:-NODE-150-length-52459-cov-4.162157_pt1 | contig 52459 bp, 50 predicted proteins | sample MGYA00242767_ERZ504593 | MGnify/ENA primary metagenome ERZ504593 (study PRJEB26092, sample SAMD00036307) | human gut metagenome | host: Homo sapiens | study: EMG produced TPA metagenomics assembly of... | reverse complement strand
ATAAACCGGTTACTTACCTCGTAAAACTGTCCTGTACAATAATATGTCCACATGTCTGTAAGACCATGTTCTAAAAATTCTTCAATCTCGTTATTTCCCGGAATTGGTTTGCTGATCAAACCGTGCTTATAAAATTCATAGCTGGAAAGTGCATCAAATGTATGGAATCCATCTAACATATTGCCAAGAGATTCTTTTGCAGCTTTAAAAGTCTCCAAGTGTTCTTCTCTTGGTTCATCTGAAATATGGAAGTATGTCACTTCTGCAATTCCCCACTCTTTTAACTTCTCAACCAGTCTCGGAAGAAATGCCTGTAAAAATCTTGTATATTCCCCAACTGCCGGTGTATGCCATCCAAAAATCCGCTCTTCTTTTCCATCTACGAGAGCCATAACTTTTGGTGCATACTTTGCTCCCCATTGTGAGAATAGATGAGACATTTCATAGTACTCGATCCCACACTTTTTACAAAGGTCTACCCAGCGTTTCATTTTATCAAACCCAAAATGATATTCGCCATTCTTCACTTCCACCTCGATGAGCTGAGTCGTTGTACGATCATTGCCCACTTCCATATCTAACGGATATGTAAACAATGGAACCATCATCATATTACAGCCTCGATCTACATACTCGTGGAAGTAGTTTTCCAGTATCTCCCAATGCTTTTCTGAAAAAACATCCACATGATAATAGTCTGCAAGGCAATCTGCATGGAACCATTCCGTATGCATAATCTTCTGTTTTGGAAGATGAACGCCGATCACTGTAATTTTTCTTTTTGCAGAACATATTACAGCATCATCTTTCACAAGCTGAATTTCAATCTCATAGTCTCCTGCCGGAATTTCATCCGTCAGTTTCACATCAATCCACAAACAACTCCACTGATGAGAGCGGATAATTACTTTTCCATCTTTGATATCCTTCAACAAATCCGGATAGAGTCCTGATGTCGTTTTTAAATAATTATCATCTACAATTCCATTTGTAGCACGTCCCACTGGAACCTGTTCTACCGTCCGAACACGTACATACTCAGCGATTGGTGAAACGACTTTTACATCTACGCGTTCTCTCAGAAAATGATTTCCGGTATATGCAACCTGATAGGATACGGTCTCGTCCCAAAGTCCACTTAATTTTACACATTCAGGCCGATATACCGGTTCTTCATCCGGAAATACCTTCACCAAGGAGCTTAACACTTTCATCTGATACTTTACTTCTCTTTTTTCTCTCATTGTTTTATTTTCTCCTTTTTTTCTTCTCATCCTATTAAAAGTATAGCATTATTTTTTTAAGAAGTATAATTGATACGTTCTATATAAGTGTAGTTATTATAGTCTTTTTCTATATATTTAACTATTTTATATAAAAATGACACTTCACTTCCCTATGATCTAAATCCAGGATCTGCTGATGCTTGCTAAAGTCATTTCTTTTTCTTATATTACTTCCCATATTTTTGTCAGGTTCCTCAATTCGTTTGCCTTCTAAAATATAATAAAAAAGAGCAAAATGACTCATTTTTAATCCAGAATGAACGTGTAAAAAAATTAAAATTCCAAACTATCTGCATTCAAAAGGAAATACTTCATACCCATAATAACAAAACCCTCATCATTTCTCCAAGGTTTCTTGCTACCATTCACAATGACAATCTTCTTGAAAGAATCTGGGATATTACGCAGAGAATTGAACTCCTGAGTCTGCTTTTCTTCCGAAGTCATGTCATAAGCAACCTGGATGTAATATCTCTGGTTGCCTTGGTTTACCACAAAGTCAACCTCCAGCTGCTTGCGGGCACGCTTACCTTCTTTATTCTTATCAAAGATCTCCACAACACCCACATCAACATTGTAGCCACGGATCAGCAGCTCGTTATAAACAATGTTCTCCATAATATGAGTAGGCTCCTGCTGTCTGAAATTTAGACGGGCATTTCTCAGTCCCAGATCAGTAAAGTAGTATTTCAGATTCGCACCAATATACTTTCTTCCCTTAATATCGTAACGACTTGCCTTGGAAATCAAAAAGGCATCCGCTAAATGGTCAATATGGTTGGAGATGGTTTTATTGGCATAAGTCATCTGGCGCTCACTGGCGAAGGTGTTGGCAATCTTCGATGGATTGGTCGGTGCGCCGATTGCAGATGCAAGTATATCAACCAGAATGCCAATCTCATCTACGCTCTGAATCTTGTTTCTTTCAATTACATCTTTCAGATAGACATTGGCAAAGATGTTCTTCAGATAATCTGCTTTCTGTCGCTCGCTCTGGAAGCCTACAACCTGCGGCAATCCTCCATAGATCATGTAGTCATCCCAAGCATCGTCGTAATCACCGTCATAGACAGAATAAAACTCTGCAAAGGAGAGGGGATAGATTCTGATCTCATCACCTCTGCCACGGAACTCGGTCACAATGTCGCTGGACAGGAACTTAGAGTTACTTCCAGTAACATACACATCAATATTGCTCATGCGAAGCAGGCTATTCAGCACTTCCTCAAATCTTGGCATGAACTGTACTTCATCCAGAAGGAGATAATACTTCCCATCGTCTTTCATAGTATCTTTGATGTACTTGAAGCATACCTTGGGATCTCTTAATTCCTCATTTTCGATACCATCCAATGCAATCTCAATAATATGATCAGTATCAATTCCGTTCTCCAGTAAATATCTCTTGAAGATAGTAAACAGCAAGAAGGATTTACCACATCTACGAATGCCGGTAATCACCTTTATCATTCCATTATCTTTTCGCTCAATCAGTTGCTGTAGATAAGTGTCTCTTTTAATTTCCATTATTACACTCCCTATTTCTGTGTATTTGCACATTTTTTAGTAATGACATTCTATCACAAATCAAGTTGAATTTCAATAACCATTACTATTTTATGTACATCTGCACACTTTTATGTACTGAATTTAGATGTTTTTATATTTTTCGATTGAAGTGTCCAAAATTGAGACTCTAAATGAATGTATAATCTGATGACCACTCTGCAAATGTAGTATTAAACAATTCTCGCTGAAATGTCTGATCTCCTCTATAAACTTGATTTCTGAAATATCGAAAAGAAGATTTGGAACGGATTCTTTCTGATGAAGGGATTCTCCTAAGACTAAACAGAAGGATCCAAGCAGAAGGATCTTTTGGTAAACTGAAACAGGATATGCAGTTTCGTAGATATTTAAGTCATGGTACATCAAATGTTCTTGCGGAAAGTGTATTGCTTGCAATGGCAAAAACGTGAACAAACTTCATAACAAAATCCAAAACAAGAAAACAGGAAGACATTTATTTCCGTTGAAGAGTGCGTAAATTTTAAAACTCTAAATATTTTTATAAAACTGTTTTAAAGCTGTATTAAAGTACGGCTTTTTTGTATCCTCTAGTCTTTTTCACTAGAAAAAAGATAGATATATAGCCCAAAACATCAAAAGGGAAGCTGCCGCTTCATGATTTATTAAGAGTATGATGATCTGTATTTAGACGAAGATGAGGAATATGTGTGTCAACTACCCACGACCTAAAGGTCATGGGCTTGTAACTGCCCAGTCGTACGAACGACATACGTCTCCGACTTTTAACCCCAAAAGATATTGCTATCTAAAGTGGCGTTACATCATAGGGTGGTTGACAACACCCTTTACGGATAAGATATGCTCATCTGTAACTGTATCAGGTACTAAACTTCCCATGCCATACAGTAATAATGTCTTTACGATTAAGATTTTACGCAGTACACGAATTTCGTATTGCAACCTCATATCTTGTCAATGTACAAAAGAGTACCTTGATGAGCAGCACATCGAACGGTTTTCTCTTTAAGAACTGCTACAGTCAGTGTAGCATATTTAACAACAATCAACAAGGCTCCTCCTGATAAAAAGACCTGCAATTTCCAGATCTTCCGGCGTTGTAATTTTTATATTTTCATAAGAACCGAAAACAAGCTTGACTGGATGTTCTGTCATTCTTTCGACAACCATCGCATCATCTGTCGCCTTCTCCCATCCACTCTGGATTAATTTTTCATAAGCAGCACGCACCAGTTTTGCATCAAATACCTGAGGTGTCTGCACTTGCCAGACATATGCCCTGTCCGGCGTCTGAACAGCATACTGATTCTGATCTGCAATTTTAATTGTATCTTTCACAGGCATACCTACGACACACGCCTGATCTCTCAAAACACATTCGTATGCCCGCTCTACCATTTCTTCATCTACAAACGGTCTTGCCCCATCATGGATGAACACAATTCCATCTTCCACATATTTTAATCCATGGTACACAGACTCATAGCGTTCTTTCCCTCCCGCCACTATCTGTACCACCTTGTCAAAACCATATTGTTGTACAATCTTTTCTCTGCAATAGTCTATTTCACGTTCTCCTGTGACAAGAACGATCTCATCAATATATCTGGACTCCTGGAATACATGCAAGCAATAATACAACACCGGCTTTCCTTCTAATTCTAGATACTGCTTCTGAATCGCCGTCCCCATCCGGCTTCCACTCCCGGCTGCCAGCACGATCGCCGTACATTTTTTTTCTCGTTTGTCCTTTTTCTGCTCCATCTGGCATTGCACATCCTTTCCCGAATCTCTTTACCCTACCGACAACCAGAGTCTACCGTTCTCCCAGTTTCAAATTCGGCACAGCATTTAGATCCCATCCATGTCTTGTTCCCGCCAGGTACTCATAATAAGCTGCAACTCCTATCATTGCTGCATTGTCCGTGCAGTAAATTGGTGATGGATGATAGAATTTGACTCCTTTCTTATCACACGCTTCCTGCATCGCAGCTCTGAGGGCGCTATTCGATGCTACACCACCAGCAATCGCAAATTTTTTTAATCCAAACTCATCCACTGCTTTCATCGCATTTTCTACAAGTACATCTGTCACCGCTTTCTGGAAAGATGCTGCGATGTCCGCCTGAGAATAACTTTCCCCTTTCATCTGACAGCCATTGATATAATTCAATACCGCCGATTTCACACCACTGAAACTAAAATCATACGGCGAATCACTCATATGTGCTTTCGGAAAGACAATCGCTTCCGGATTTCCCTCCTTAGACAACTTATCGATCTTCGGTCCACCCGGATATCCAAGCCCAATTGCCCGCGCCACTTTATCAAACGCTTCGCCCGCGGCATCGTCTCTTGTTCTTCCGATAATTTCATAAGTTCCATAATCTTTCACACGAACCAGATGTGTATGTCCTCCCGATACTACAAGACATACAAATGGAGGCTCTAAGTCTTTATTTTCAATATAATTTGCAGAAATATGTCCCTCGATATGATGTACTCCCACCAAAGGAAGTCCTTTTGCATATGCAATCGCCTTAGCCTCTGCAACCCCGACAAGCAACGCTCCTACAAGCCCCGGTCCATAAGTGACTCCGATTGCATCGATTTCATCCAATGTTACCCCTGCTTCTTTCAACGCTTCCTCAATCACCTGATTGATCTTCTCAATATGCTTTCTGGAGGCAATCTCCGGAACAACCCCTCCATATAATTTATGTAATTCAATCTGTGATGAAATGACATTGGAGAGGATTTCTCTTCCTCCCCGCACGACTGCTGCCGCTGTCTCATCACAAGAACTTTCTATTGCCAGTATTGTGATTTCTTTTTCTTTCATCTTCTTACTCCTCTTCTGGAAAATCCAGTTCCACAGACATACTGTCGCTGCCGGCTTTTGCCTGCGGAAAAATTTTTTTGCACTTCCTCTATAAAAAAATTTCCGGGCGCGTCAGAGACGGACTGTAATGTGTCAGCCACATTTCCTTTACCTCGGCCTCTTTTGCAAGCTGCGCCGCTTCGTAAAATGTCATATGCTTATATTCTACCGCCTTGCATGCCTTTTCTTTCTCCCCGTACATTCCTTCACAAATAAACAGATCGGAATGTTTCGCATTCACACGAATCGAGTCTGTCGGCCTTGTATCTGTCGTATAGGTAAGTTTGATTCCACGGCGCGGAGCACCCAGCACCATATCCGGGGTAAATACATTTCCTTCATGCTCAATCGTCTCACCTTTTTGCAAATGCTTCCAATATTGTTTTGGAATCGCATGACCCATCGCTCTTGTTACATCAAATTTTCCAGCACGGTCAATCTCCAGTGTATACCCGTAACAAAGCACATTATGATTGACACGAAACGCTTTCAGACGATATCCATTTAATTCAAAAGTCTGCTCTGGTCCTTCAATTTCTTTGTATATGATCGGAAATGGAAGTTCCGGCGCAATGACGCGAAGAGCGCTCACAACACGCTCAAGCCCTTTCGGTCCTATTAACGTCAACGGTTCTCTTCTGTCTGCATTTCCCATTGTAAGCAAAAGCCCCGGCAGTCCACTGATGTGATCTCCGTGATAATGAGTAAAACAAATCACATCAATCGGCTTAAAGCTCCAGCCTTTCTCTTTGATCGCAATCTGCGTCCCTTCTCCACAGTCGATCAGCAGACTACTTCCATTAAATCTCGTCATCAGAGCAGTCAGCCACCGATAAGGCAGTGGCATCATCCCGCCCGTTCCGAGAAGACAAACATCTAACATGTGATTCTCCTTCTATTATTTCTTCTCTACCGGAATCGAAAAGTCTGAAATCCATGCATCGTAACACTCTTCGCAGAGATCAAACTCGTGTACTTCGTTATCTTTTCCCGAGAAATATCCCCAGCGCTTCTCTACATGGAGGAAATCTGCCTCTCTGAGAATTTCTTTTCCACATTTGTTGCAAAATACTTTATCTAATTCCGTCGTCTCAACTTTTTTATATTGGCGCATACAATTCCTCCTATGAAAAATCCTTCTTTTTTCTTGTTGTCACGCCTTTATTATATTGATTTTTAAAACAGATTCCTAGCGGGAACTGTTTCCTTTTTTTCCATGTTCTTACAATGCCCCAACCCCTATTCAGATAGGTTCTTTTGCATAGTCAATCCATGTTCCATAGGTTCTTTATAATAATCCTTCCGCAGGGAAATCGTCTCGAATCCATACTTTGTATACAGGCACCTCGCAGCATCATTGCTTGCCCGCACTTCAAGAATCACATCCTTGATTCCTCTCTCAGCACAAACTTTCCATAAATGTTCCAACAAATTTCCTGCAATTCCTTTTCCACGCGCTTTGGGAGCCACCGCTATTTTCCCAATATCCGCACTATCCATCACCGCATAGACAATGCAATATCCGCAGATCTCCTCTGCTTCTTCTGCCACAAGGACAAAAAAATGCTCCAGCTCATATGTCTTTCTAATGTCCGCCATACTCCACCGATCGGATGGGCAAAAACATTGCTCCTCCAGCGCATATAGCGGCATGATGTCGGATTCTTTCATTCCTCGAATGATCATTTTCCCTGCTGCTCCTTCTCTTCTCGCTCTAAACGCTCGCGTTCTGCCTGTGACATTCTAAGATAATCCGGCTGATGATCCTCCGCACGTTCTATCTTTCCTTCTTTCCAATACTGAACTGCAAGTGTCCCAACAGCTGCTGCCCGCTGCCGATTCATATGAGATGGGGCAATTCTTACCGGAACATGCAAAAGCTGCTCTAACTGTTCTTTGTATACCGGAACACCGTCCCCTAAAAATGTCACCTGCTCTCCTCGTTCATTCAATTTCTCTGCAAGAGCTGATATTTCTATCGCCATCTGCGGCTCTTCTACTACAAACTCCTCCCGGAAACGATAAATTCCGGTATAAACCTGATTTCTCCTTGCATCCATGATTGGGCAGATCACCCCTTCATTTCCATATAAGTTATAAGCAAGTCCATCCACCGTAGGAATATGGATCAACGGCTTTTTTAACGCGAGTCCAAGTCCTTTCGCCGTCGCCGATCCAATTCGCAGCCCGGTAAAGGACCCAGGTCCTCCCGCCACTGCGATTGCATCAATCTCACCAAGGTTCATCTCTGTCATTTTTACGATTTCATCCAGCATTGGAAGCAGCGTCTGTGAATGAGTCTTCTTATAATTCACTGTGTATTCCGCAATTGTCTGTTCTTCCTCTACAACTGCCACTGACGCCACCAAACCAGAACTGTCTAATGCCAATATCCGCATAGTTTCACTTCTTTCTTTTTCATTGTCTATCATCTGTTTTAGAAAGGTCACTATTTCTAACGCAACCTCTTTTCCAACTTCTTTTTTCTCTCGTTCCTATACTCCAAGTTCTCTTACCGTAATCCGTCGGAAATCAAACCCTTGATCCAGATCTTTCTCAATAGTAATCTCTGTCCGTCTCTGTGGCAAGATCTCTTCAATCAGATTTGACCACTCAATCAGAGATACTCCCTGACCATAGAAGTAATCTTCATATCCGATCTCTTCCATTTCCTCAATATCCCCAATCCGATATACGTCAAAATGATAAAACGGAAGCCTTCCCTCCTCATATACCTGTACGATTGTGAATGTCGGGCTGCTAATCGCCTCTTCAATCTGAAGCCCTCTTGCCAATCCCTGCGTAAATACAGTCTTCCCCACGCCCAGATCGCCAATCAGTGTATAGATCTCGCCTGCTTTTGCCAGTTCTCCGATTTTTTTCCCAAACTCAAACGTCTCCTTCGGACTTCTTGTCTCTATTACCATAGTTTTCCTTCCTTTTCCCTCTTACCGTACCTGACGGATCTTCACTTTCGCCGGCGCCATATGTGTTGAGATCATCTGCACAGCTGCTGTATACTGCTCTCCTAGCGCTTCCTTCGGAAAAACAAGCGCACGTACCCGCGTGATATAAAGAATCAATGTCCGGTTCGTAGAAACTGCCTTCTGAAATTCTTCCCATTTCACCTCTGTCTGCTGATCTTCCTGGGAAATAGTGATTCCTTCTTCGGTCAACTCATATGTGATTGGCCTTTTGGAACATCGGCGTTGTCTTTACCTGCGCCTTCGCCTTTGACTTCAGTGTGAGAGGTGTCATAACAAGTAAAAACTGCGGCAGAAAAAGTAAAAACATCATACCTGCGGTATAATCTCCTTGTGCCATCGCCCGGATTCCAAGTCCAAGTACAACAACTCCAAAAATCGCTCCAATCAGCCCACTGAGATGGCTGTATGTGTGATACAGCCAAAAAGTCATACATTGCTCTCGGTGTCATCTGAACATCCATTTTCACTGACATTGCTTAATCCCTCCATTACGTTTTCTGTCTCATACGCAAAATGGTATGTTATAAAATTATAACATACCACCCTTTTCCTTACAATAACACTTGCCGGATTTTCTTATAGACGAAAAAAATACGATCAAAGATACCAAAATCCCTTTCAGCAAATTAAACGGTGCCACTGCGAAAAAGGACAAAGGTCATCAGACCAGTGATCGCACCATTTACCTCTGTGCCCATCGATACCAGAGCATCCAAGGGCATCTCAAATGCTTTTGCATACACCGGAAGCAAAATATAAGCATTCAGAACACATCCGAGAATAGTCATGATCACAGTTCCAACTACCATCCCCGTCACCGCTCCACTCTTCGTACGCTTTTTCTGATAGATCAGCGCCGCTGGAACGCAGAATGCACATCCAATCAGGAAATTTGCTGCATCTCCGATCCCCATCGTCATCGTTCCTTTGATTGCAACATTTAGGATCACCTTGATCAATTCGATTAAAACCCCCGCAAACGGTCCCATCGAAAAACATCCGATCAACACTGGAACCTCACTGAAATCAATCTTATAGAACGCCGGTGCGAATGGGAGCGGAATCTCAAACTGCATCAAAATAATTGCAAGTGCCGATAACATCCCAATCTGAACAAGCGTCCTTGTGTTCACCTTTGTCTTCTCTGCTACATTTGTACTCATTTTTCTTCTCTCCTTCTTTTTCTAAAATTTAAAAGAAAGAAAATCTTCCGGAAATCTTTGATCAGCTTTCCTCCATCCCCCAAAAGGTGAAAGAATTGCACCTACATTTCCTGCAAAGTAAAAATTCCCCCGAAATAACTTCCGGGGGAACTTTGATTCTCGCGCAAAACTCTATCCGCCATCACACGATCTGATTTGCGATCAAATGATTCTTCTCTCATCCAGACTATACTGTCGGTACTGGAATCTCACCAGTTCAGCCACCTGTTCCCAGGCAGGTCGCGGACTTTACCGCCGGTTGGGACTTGCACCCTACCCCGAAGAATTTTCCTATTCTTTTTCATATCGCCTATTATACGACGGTTTTAAAAATTGTGCAAGACCTATTTTCTTCTCCGTCTTCGTCTCTTCTTTCTGACCGCATCCACATATGCGATTCTTCCTACAAGTGCAGCACCTCCGGCAAGCAATACTGCGAGTATTCCTTTTCCTATCGCGCCCAGTCCGCTTTTTGCTTCCGAAACTATCTGTTTCTGCTGATAGGTAACGGAAGGCGCTGCGTATCCCGGAAGATACTGCCGTTCAAGATCAACAAATACTTTGCCATCTTCCATCTTAAACTTTATTTTTTCTTCTTTTGGCACACAGTCCCACAGGTCTTTCTTTGTTACAATTTTCTCTTTTCCAATCTGATGTGTTCCTTTTGGCAGAACCTTTCGATACTCGTATTTCTCAAATGCCTGTTCCATAATTGCATTCCCAACAAGATGACGAAGTTCTTCTCCGGTCTGGTCTGTCCAGTCCGAAACCCCCATCACAATTTCCACAAGCCTCGTATCCTGACGTTTTGCAGTAGAGGAATAATTAAACCCTGCTCTTCCGCTGGAACCAGTTTTTAACCCATCTGTCCCTTTCAGACCATACTTTGCCCCTTCCAGAGAAATCTGATACGACTTAAAATGTTCTTCATACGGGGTACCTTCTTTCACTACAATTTCTGGAGAACTCGTATGTGTCAATATATCCGGGTAAGTCTTTACAAAATAACTGCACAGCAGTGCGTAATCTTGTGGGGAAGTCACATTATCTGCATCTGCCGGTAGATTTTTCGGAGCATACGGATACAGCAGGTCATTTGTGACACCAACACAATTGTAATAAGTAGTATGCGTCATCCCAATCTCTTTTGCTTTCTGATTCATCAGCGCTACAAATTTATCCGGATCCGGCTCCACTAAATCTGCAAGCATATACGTGGCTGCCGCCGAAGATGGGACAATGATCAGATCGATCAATTCTCCCACCGTATAGGTTGCTCCCATCTGCATCACATTGTTGCTGAGCGCATATCTTCCGGCAATATCTGTATACTTTTCATTCACCGCTACCTGCATGTCCTTTTCAAATTTTCCTTCCTCCATCGCATCATATGCGAGCAAAATTGTCATCAATTTTGTCATACTGGCCGGAGCCCAGGAAACATCTTTATTCTCCTCCCACAAAATCTGCCCGGTATGGATCTCTGTAATGATAGAACCTGCCGGCTGATAACGATCGTCCAACTGATAGCCACTTTCCCTCGCTACATCGATCGCACGTTTTCCGGATTTTTTCTTTTCTTCTTCCTCCACCTGCTGCGCTTCCACCTGCCCTGCAGGAAGCAGCACTGTCAAAAGCGCTATACACAGCGCGATTACCCAACTCCTTTTTTTCATCTGTTCTTCCCTCTCTTTTCTCAGTCCCACATCTGCGTGTATCTTTACTGTTTTACTCCTCTTCTTCCCATCCAAAAGAGCGTTTTACAGCCTTCTCCCAACCATGAATTTTTTCTTCCCGTTCATTTTCCTTTAATTTTGGATAGAACACCTTATCAATCGCCCAGTTCTTTCCGACATCTTCTTTGTCCTTCCAGTATCCAACGGCCAGCCCGGCAAGATATGCCGCTCCCATTGCCGTTGTCTCTACGCATTCCGGTCGATTGACCGGGGCATTGCAGATATCCGCCTGTACCTGCATCAGAAAATCATTTGCACTGGCACCTCCGTCAACATTGAGTGTACTCAGCGAAATTCCCGAATCTGCCTGCATTGCATGCACAACGTCATTTACCTGATACGCAATAGACTCTAATGTCGCCCGGATAATATGATATCGATTCACACCTCTTGTCAATCCTACGATCGCACCTCTGGCATACTGATCCCAGTGCGGAGCTCCCAGCCCGGTAAATGCCGGCACGACGTAACAGCCGTTCGTGTCTTCCACTCTCTGGGCAAGATATTCCGAATCTTTCGCAGAATCTATCAGCTTCATCTCATCCCGCAGCCACTGGATCGCAGCGCCTGCCACAAAGATAGAACCTTCCAGTGCATACGTCACCTTACCATCCAGTCCCCATGCGATCGTCGTCACAAGACCGTGGTCAGAATACACCGGTTCTGTCCCTGTATTCATCAGAAGGAAACACCCGGTTCCATACGTATTTTTTGCTTCCCCTGCATGGAAACAGGTCTGCCCAAAAAGAGCTGCCTGTTGATCGCCTGCCGCTCCGCTGATTGGGATTTTCCCTCCAAAATAGCTTGCATCTGCATAGCCGTAGATTTCACTGGATGGACACACCTTTGGAAGCATACTTTTTGGAATCTGAAGCTCTTCTAATATATCATCATCCCATTTCAGCTCTTTGATGTTAAACAGCATAGTACGGGAAGCATTCGAATAATCGCTGACATGCACACGCCCTTTCGTAAGTTTCCAAATCAGCCATGTTTCCACTGTCCCAAACAGCAATTCTCCTTGCTCTGCCCGCTCTCGGGCCCCTTCGATGTGATCCAACATCCACTTTACCTTTGTCCCCGAAAAATAAGCATCGATCATCAGTCCCGTCTTCTCCCGGAATGATTCTGTAAGTCCCTTTTCTTTCAACTTATCACAGTACTTGGATGTTCTTCTGCACTGCCAGACGATTGCATGTCCGATCGGTTCCCCAGTCTTTTTGTCCCACACAATCGCAGTTTCCCTTTGATTGGTAATTCCAATCGCTGCAATATCTTCCGCAGTTGCTCCAATCTTTGTCATTGCTTCCACTGCCACTCCCAATTGGGAGGACCAGATCTCATTGGCATCATGCTCCACCCATCCCGGCTTCGGAAAATACTGTGTAAACTCCTTCTGTGCCATACTGCATATCTGTCCTTTTTCGTTAAAAAGAATACAGCGATTGCTTGTTGTCCCAGCATCCAGCGCCATTACATATTTCGCCATGCCGCTTCCTCCTTGTTCCTTTTTCTTCTAAATCCCTTTCATCGTTAACTGGATCCGCTTTTTCTGTACATCGACACTCATGACTTTGACATCGACAATGTCACCGACACTCACTGCCTCCAGTGGATGTTTGATAAATTTCTTATCGGTAATCTGCGAAATATGCACAAGTCCATCCTGATGTACTCCGATATCCACAAACACGCCGAAATCGATCACATTCCGTACGGTTCCTTTTAAGACCATCCCCTCCGTCAGATCTTTCATTTCCAGTACATCCGTTCTAAGAATTGGTTTTGGCATCTCCTCACGAGGATCTCTGCCCGGTTTCTCCAGTTCTTTTACAATATCCTGAAGGGTGATCTCTCCGATTCCAAGCTCTTCTGCCAGCTTCTTTTCATTTCTGATTGTTTTAGAAAGCCCCCGAAGTCCTCCTCTGCGGATCTCTTCCGTTGAAAATCCCTGCTGTTTTAAAAGTTTTTCCGCCGCCTCATAAGACTCCGGGTGAACGCTTGTCGCATCCAGCGGATTTTTCCCATCTGTAATCTTGAGAAATCCGGCACACTGTTCGAATGCTTTCGGTCCAAGCTTTGCAACTTTTAGCAGTTCCTTTCTTGACTGGAATTTCCCATGTTCCTCTCTGTACGTCACAATGTTTTTTGCGATCGCACTGCTGATTCCGGAAATATAAGAGAGAAGCGGTGCCGATGCAGTATTTAAATCTACTCCTACCCGGTTGACACAGGATTCTACCACTCCAGAAAGAGCCTCGCTCAATTTCTTCTGGTTCATATCATGCTGATATTGTCCGACACCGATTGATTTTGGATCAATCTTCACAAGTTCTGCAAGCGGATCCTGCAGCCTTCTAGCGATGGATGCCGCACTTCTCTGTCCCACATCAAAATTCGGAAATTCCTCCGTCGCCAGCTTGCTTGCAGAATAGACAGAAGCGCCCGCCTCATTGACGATCACATACTGTACTTTCTCCGGGATCTCCTTTAACAGTTCGACAAGGATCATCTCCGATTCCCGCGATGCCGTACCATTTCCGACAGAGATCAGCGTAATATGGTACTTGCGGATCAGCTTCTTTAACGTATCCTTCGCCGCCTGGATCTTCTGTGGTGTCGTCGGGGCAGTCGGATAGATTACCGTCGTATCGAGTACCTTTCCAGTCTCATCTACAACAGCCAACTTACATCCGGTCCGAAATGCCGGATCCCATCCAAGCACAACCTGTCCAACGATCGGCGGCTGCATTAGAAGTTGTTCCAGATTTTTTCCAAATACTATGATGGCACTATCCTCTGCCTTTTCTGTCAGGCTGCTCCGGATCTCCCGCTCAATTGCCGGAGCAATCAGTCGTTTGTAGCTGTCTTCTGCCACTTCTTTTAAATATTCTGACGTATATGGATTTTCGGAAACAATGATTTTCTTCTCAAGATACCGCAGAATCTTCTCCTCCGGCGCTTCAATCTTCACGTTCAGAATCTTTTCCTTCTCTCCACGATTCAGTGCAAGGATCCGGTGTCCTGCCAGCCTGCTGACTGGTTCTTCAAAAGAATAGTACATTTCGTAGACAGACTGCACACTATCATCTTTTGCCGAAGAAGTCATCTTTCCTTCTTTCACCGTAAGATTCCGAATAAAACTCCGGTAATCTGCCTCGTCAGAAACTGTCTCCGCAAGGATGTCTTTTGCACCTGCAATGGCCTCTTCCACTGTATGTACTTCTTTTTCTGCAGAAATATATTTTTGCGCCTCTTCTTCCAAAGGCTTTTGTATCTTTTGCAGCATCAGAAGTGTCGCCAGCGGTTCCAGTCCTTTCTCCTTTGCAATGGTCGCCCTTGTCCGCCTTTTTGGCCGATATGGTCGGTACAGATCTTCCACAGCAACAAGCGTCTGGGCATTTATAATCTGCACTCTCAGTTCTTCTGTCAATTTCCCCTGCTCCTCGATTGAAGCGAGTACCTGCTCCTTCTTCTCCTCAAGATTGCGTAAATATATCAGCCGCTCATGTAAACTTCTAAGCTGCTCATCATTCAGAGAGCCGGTTGCCTCTTTCCGGTACCGCGCAATAAACGGAATCGTATTTCCCTCATCGATCAGTCTGACTGCTGCCTCTACCTGCCATTTCTTTACTTCCAGCTCTTCTGTGAGTTTCTGAATCATATCCATACTGTTCTTTCCTCTCTGCTTTTTATACTGTTACGCTTTATTATAGCTTATTCCCGGTTCAAACGCAAAATCAAATTCCTATCAGAAAAGGAAAGGCTTTCCTCCTATGAAGACCCTGCCTTTCCTTTTTTGCTTGTTCTGTATTTCTTGTTGTAGCTTTCTTAGATCGTCCCCAAAACTTTTAACTGAAAATCCCCACACCGAGCAGTACGATCAGAAGAATAATGAGTATCGCAATGAAACGGTCCATAGATTTCAGTGAAATATTGATTTTGGAATAAAGTGTTTCTCTGCTTAAAAATCCGGTCTTCTTCTCTTCTTCCGGCTTTTCTTCCTGCATATTCTCCCCATCTTGTTCCGCTATTTCCTCTGTTTTGCTCTCTGTGATTTCCTTTTCTTCTATTTCCTCTTCTGCGCTTCTCATCTGTTCTTCACTCATAGCCTGCCCCTTTCTAAAAAATTCCTCATGCAGATCACGAGATTTACATGAGGAATTGCTATTGTCCTTCTATCTTTTATTTCTTTGCAAGATACTTTCTTACGTCGATGGATACTGCAAGGATAATGATAATACCTTTGATGATATATTGCAAGTATGGGTTGATTCCAAGGAAGTTAAAGCTGTAGTTGATTACCTGAAGGAGAACTACACCAAGAACAACTCCCGGGATTGTACCAACACCACCGTTGAATGATACACCACCGATTACACAACCTGAAATCGCATCCAGGTCATAGTTTAAACCTGTACCTGTATTGACAGACTGGATACGTCCTGCCTCTAAGAAAGCTGCAAGTCCGTAAAGCACACCGGCTACAAGATACACACCCATAATGTTTTTTGTAATATTTACACCGGATACTGCGGCAGCTTCTTTATTTCCACCGATTGCAAACATATTTTTTCCAAGTGTTGTCTTATTCCAGATCACCCACATAACTATTGCAGAAAGTGCAAAATAAATGATCAGGTATGGAAGTTCGAAGCTTCCGATCTTGAAAGATCCGTTGACAAAGTTCAAGAATTTTTCATTGAAAGAAGACAATGCCTGTGCTCCGCCTTCCTGGCTGTCAATATAAATACATGTTGCACCAAATGCGATTGTCTGTGTACCTAAGCTGACGATAAATGCATGCAAGTTTAATTTTGCAACACCAAATCCGTTGAGCGCACAGAACGCAACACCGATCAGAATACTTGCTGCCAGTGGTAAGATTAACGGAAGATCTTTTGTAATCTCCGGATACATTCTGGAAGCATATGTTGTTGCCTGTACAAGAGAAGCTGATACAGCAGCACAACATCCAAGGATACGTCCTGCAGAGAGGTCGGTTCCGGCAAGTACGATCATACCTGCAACACCGAGTGCAAGAATACCTCTTGTAGACGCCTGGGTTAAAATCTTAATAAAGTTTGACGGATGTAAAAATCCCGGTTCAATGATGATGACTACGATGATCATCAATCCTAAAATTATGTATAACGCATAGTTTAATAAAAATTCGTTGAGATTAAATTTTTTCTTTTCCACGTCGACACCCCCTGTGTTAAATGTATTTTGCAGCCAGTCGCATGATTTCTTCCTGCTCCTGTCCGTGATAATCCTTCTTCATATCTAAGATACCTGCCACACGACCGTTACTCATAACAAGGATACGGTCACAGATACCGATCAGTTCCGGCATTTCTGAAGAAACTACCATGACTCCTTTGCCTTTTGCGGCAAGATCATTGATCAGCTGATAAATCTCAAATTTTGCACCGACATCGATACCTCTTGTCGGTTCATCCAGAAGCAGCACTTCCGGCTCTGTCAGAAGCCAGCGTCCAATAATGACTTTCTGCTGATTTCCTCCTGAGAGAGATTTGATATGTGTCTTAGACGAAGGTGTCTTCACATGCATACTGTCAATCACCCATTTGGCATCTTTCTCCATCTTCTTTGTAGAGAGAAGACCACATTTCAGATAAGACTTCATGTTTGCAAGTACTGCATTAAACGTAATACTCTGAAGCGGAATGATACCAGTTGCACGCCGTTCTTCTGTCAGAAGTGCAAATCCATTTTTAATCGCCTGACGGGAATCCTTATTGTAGATTTCCTTTCCATGCAGTTCGATCTTTCCGCTTTCTCTGTGTGCAATTCCGAAAATCGTCTCAAGCAACTCTGTTCTTCTGGAACCTACAAGCCCTGCGACACCAAGCACTTCTCCTTTTCTCAGTTCAAAAGAAGCATCGATACAGCTTGGCATATATTTTCCAGTCAGCCCTTCTACTTTCATCAACACTTCTCCCGGCTTATTAGTCTTCTCCGGGAAACGTTCCGTCAGATCTCGACCTACCATCAACTTGATGATTTCATCCATTGTGATATCTTTTGCAGACTTTGTTGCGATCCATTTTCCATCACGCATGATCGTAACGTCATCCGAAATCTCCAGAATCTCTTCCATCTTATGGGAAATATATACCATACCAACTCCACGATCGCGCAGACGGTTGATGATCCTAAATAAATGTCCAACTTCTTCCTTAGTCAGGGAAGATGTAGGCTCATCAAGTACAAGGATCTTGGCATCGTAAGATACTGCTTTCGCAATCTCTACCATCTGCCTCTGTGAGACAGACAACTCACCGATGATTGTTTTGGGATCTACATCAATATCAAGATCCTCAAAAATTTTCTTTGTCTCCTCGTAGCATTTCTTATCGTCAATAAAGCCGCCCTTTTTAATGAATCTTCCAAGCCACAGGTTCTCCATTACGCTGCGCCGCAATACCTGGTTCAGCTCCTGATGTACCATTGCCACCCCATTGTCAAGCGCTTGCTTCGGATTTGTAAAACGCACTGGTTTTCCATCAATTTTGATCTCCCCGGCATCCTCTACATAGACACCGAACAGACATTTCATTAATGTACTTTTTCCTGCTCCATTCTCTCCCATAAGAGCGTGGACGCTTCCTTTTTTCAGCATTAAATTTGCTTTATCGAGTGCTTTGACACCTGGGAACTGCTTTTCAATGTTCGTCATTTCCAGAATATATTCTGACATTTTTTCGCTCACCACTCTTCCTCATACTGCGAAGTGCGTTTGAAAATTGCGGAAAAGAACTTTCAAATACACTCCAGAGCATATCTCTTTCCTTTGATACACTCTATGAGAGGTGGTACAAGAATCATTGCCTCCTGCACCACCTCAGTTATTTGTTACATGTTACAAATGAATCTTAAAACTATTTTGTAATAGGTGCATATGGAATACGAACTGAGAATCCGTCTTCTGCCATTTCGTAATCTGTTCCTTCAATAAAGTCTTTACCCTGAGCTGCATTTGCACCGATTGCAACAAGTGCCTTACCCATTGCATCTCCATCCTGTTTTACAGTACCAGCCATTTTTCCTGATTTGATTGCTTCCATACCAGCTTCTGTTGCATCCACACCGAATACCGGAGCATCTGATTTTCCATTGATACCAGCGATTGCTCCAAGTGCCATGTCATCGTTGTTACAGAATACAGCTTCAATCTTATCTCCGTTTGCAGACATCTGAGCTTCCATCTGTGTCTGAGCCTGGTCTGTCATCCAGTTTGCAACAAGTGGTTCGATTCCCATATTGTCCATCACAAGTCCACGTTCCTCTGCCTGTTTTACAGCATATTCTGTACGTGCCTCAGCTTCTGGGTTACCTGGTTCTCCTTTGAATACGATATACTGAATTTTTCCATCTCCATTTTTATCGATTGCTTCTTTGTCTGCCTCATACATATCAGCAAGCATATCTCCCTGCATTACACCAGCTTCTGAAGCTGTTGTTCCAACGAAGATACCTTCACAAGATTCTACAACTTCTTTTGCAGGCTCTCTGTTAAAGAATACTGCCGGAATGTCTGCTGCTTTCGCCTTATCTGCAAGTCCCTGTGCAGAACCTGTATCAACTGCATTGATCAGAAGTGCATCTACTCCTTTAGAAATCAGAACGTCTAACTGGTCATTCTGCTTTGACTGGTCTCCCTGTCCATCCTGCATATCCAGTTTAATCTCAACATCTGCTTCTTTTGCATATTTTTCGATTGCAGAACGTACTGTAGAAATGTATGTATCATCATATTTGTATACGAGAACACCTAATTTGATTGCGTCTCCGTCTTTCTTTGCATCTTTTCCACCTTCATCACTGCCTCCACCGCAGCCTGCAAGTAATGAAAGTGACATTGCTGCACATAACATTCCACATACGATTTTCTTTTTCATAGTTTTTTTCCTCCTTTAAAAACACGACTCTTGTTCTTGATGACTATATTATAAGCAAAAAATTCATAGGATTCCATACAGATTTCTATGGTATTCTATGAATTTTCTTTGATTTTATCATCATTTTAAACATTTTATATAATTTTTGTTCGACATATTTGTGCAGATTTACACTCTCTATTCTCCCAATTCTGGACAGATCTTAATTTCCCATGGAATCCATACTTCCCGGTCATGTCCTTCCAAGATTCCCTTTGGCACTGTTCCTTCTTTTTTTAGCCCGCATACCATGCGTGCAATATATTCCGCATAAATGTCAGAGTCTGCCTTCACGGTTCCAAGCATCTTCCCGTCTCTGACTGCCATAAGCCCTTCCTCCGTGCCATCGATGCCTACCACACTGATATCTGTCCTGCCCTCCTGGCGAAGTGTCTCGATCGCGCCAAGTGCCATATCATCATTGTTACATAAAATCAGTTCCAGCTCTTCTTCCTTCAGCCACCGTCCAACGATTGCTGCCGCCTGCTCTTTCATCCAGTTTGCAACCCCTCCTGTGATCCTTTTTGCAGGAACTCCAGAAGATGTCATTGTCTTTACTGACCACTCGGAACGGATAATGGCATCCTGATGCCCGGTCTCCCCCTCTAAAACGGCATACCCTACAACCCCGTCTCCGTTCTTATCCAACACCGCAGGATCCTTTCGATATACTGATGCCACAAGCTCTCCCTGCAATCTCCCGGACTCCTGTGCATCTGATCCTACATAATAAATATGCTGCCCTTTTCTCAGATCATCCTGTACCGGCTGACGGTTAAAGAAAATCAGAGGGATCTCTGATTCCTCCGCACGATCGATCATCGTCGACACATTTGTCCGATCCACTGCATTGACACAGATGACATCATACGCAAGCGCTGCGAAATGTTCCACCTGCTCATTTTGTTCATTCTGATCATTTTCTGCGGATACAATCTTGCAATGAATCTTGATCCCCTGCTGCTTCTCGCATGCTTTCAACTGCCGCTCTATTTTTTTTGTCAACAAATTTACATAAGTATCATCACCTTGATAAATCGAGATCCCGACTTTGAGTGTGTCCTCTTCTTTCTGTTTTTCTTTTCTTCTTGAAATGCCCGCTGCTGCCACACAGATCACTGCCACTGCCACCGCCAAAAGCCCCATCTGTGTTTTCCACTTTTTGTACTCTCTCATCACTTATCCCTGACCTTCCACTATGAAATTGGAAACAACAATGCCTCATATTCCTTGTCGTAGAGATTTTCCTGTCTTACAAGCACCTGCTCCATCTTTACTGTCCGCTGTCTCGTCCCATTCTGGATACTTTTCATCGCCGCCTCCACACTCAGATATCCTTTATCATATTCGTTGCAGATCACTGCCGCACACACTTTTCCTTCTTCAAGCAAAGTCAGCATCTTGTTCGAACAGCCAATTCCGTAAAGCCTGTCGGGAATTTTCTGTAAATTGACGATTTGCGAAAACGTGTATGGATCTGCTGCAACGACAACTTCTCCTTCGATCTCAAATCCTTGACGGTACTGTCTGCGGATCACAGTGCAGCCTCCGTCTTCCAATTCTTTTTCTAATATATCCAGACAATTTGCAGTCTCTTTTGCCGAGACATCTGATGCATAAAGAGCAACGCTTGCGTCTTTCTTTTCTTCCAGTACAGCTCTCGCCAGCTTTTTTGCTGACTTTTCACTGTCACAAATATAGGCTCCAAATTTTTTTTCCGAATGAAGCTCCTTTTCCAGCGTGATCACCGGAACCTGAAGCTTACTCTGATCCAGAAATTTTTCCATCTGTACCTGGTCTGCCGGCACTGTGATCACCGCCTGCGCGCCATTTTCCACCGCCTCTTCGATCGCAGCCTCCTGCTCTGCAGCATTTCCACTGAGATATGGTGCATCCACAACTAGATCTACATTCCACTTCTTCGCAGCCTTCTCCATACCCTTCCGGAGGGATTGAAAGCGGTCATCTGCACTTCCGTCAGTTACAAATGCGATGGTATACACTTCTTTTCGGTTCTCTTCCAACACAAAATCTGTGGATGCAATTAAAAATAGAAGGATAATTCCACAGAGCGCCGCGATAATTCCTATTTTTTCTGCTTTCTTCACAGCAATTCTCCCTCCTGCCCATACGCTATTTTAGGCTGCGTCAATGTAATACAAGTGCCTTCGTCCGGCTCCGACTCAATTTGGATTCCATATTCTTTTCCATATGCAAGCTGGATCCGCTCTCCGACATTTCGCATACCGATCCCCGAACCTTTCTTCGAAGAGACAACTTTCCCCGCGCGAATCTCTTCCAGACGCTCCGGCATAATTCCCGGACCATTATCCACAACTTGAAAAATCAACTTTTCTTCTTTCAAATATGCTTTGATAAAAACTTCTCCATCCCCATCTTGAAACTCCATTCCATAAGCAACTGCATTTTCTACAATCGGCTGCAGGATCAACTTCAGCGTAGATAGCTCAAGGACTTCCTCCTCCACCTCAAAGTAATATTCAAACTTATTTTTATAACGCATCTTCTGAATCGTCAGGTAATTTTTTTACATGTTCGATTTCATCTCGGACTGTAATGATCGTCTTCCCTTTGCTCAATCCAATTCGAAAAAAATCGTGCAAGAGCCGTCAGTGCGCGTACTGCATCCTGTGGTTTCTCATTCTCGACCATCCACACGACAATATCCAGTGTGTTATAAAGAAAATTGTGGATTGATCTGTGACTGAAGCGTATCCAGTTCGTTCTTTCTCTGAATCTCCTGCTCCCTCACAATATCTTCCATCAATTTCTTGATCCGCACTTTCATCTTGCGAATCGAACGTCCCAGATGACTGATTTCATATGCTCCGCGCTCCTCGATCGTTGTTTCCAGATCCCCCTCCGCAATCCGCTTCACAGCGCCTTCCAGATGCTCGATCGGGATTGTCACTTTCTTTGATATATAAGAGTTGATAATTGACAAGATTAACATAAAAGACATGACAAGCGCGATCAGGAAAATAATATTTTTCACTGTGGAAAGCTGTGCCGCCTTATCAGAAACCACCCCAACAATTTTCCATCCTGTATATCCGACAGACTTGATCGTCACCTTCCGATGCTGTCCCTCAAACACCTCATCATGAACCCCGTCTTTGTATGCAGATGCTTTCTCATGATTTTCCTGCTCAATCCCATCTAGGATCAACTGCTGCTGCGGATGATAAATTAAATTCCCCGCTCCGTCTACCAGATAAATATACCCTTCTTCCCCAAGGGAAATATTTTTAAAAATACTCTCCAACTGTTCGTATTTCAGATCGATCAAAAGTACACCATCCTGCACCTCATAGGCATCAGGCACCTGCACCATCCTGCTCAACGTCAGTACATGTGCATAATTCCCCTTGCTGTTGACAAACAAATTCTGTACATGCGGCCTAGAAAAATGCTGATTTTCTGTCTGTGTCACTGCATTCTGAAACCACGCTTCCTTCGTCACATCTACCCCAGGCTTTAATTTTGCTGCCGGTGCGGAAACAAGTAAGTCCCCTTCTTTGGAAAAACAGGGCAATGTTCTGGATAGACGACTTGTTCGTATCGTACAAAAGCGCAAAGCCCTCTTCCACCGGAACATTTTCCTCAGACTTCAAAACCGAAAAGTAAAGAGAATCTGAAATTCTCATAATATTCCGCAGTTCTGATGTCAACGTATTATTGACCTGTTCAATCAGCGCCCGATTCTGCTTTTCGACAATTCCCTGAAGCTGAAGCGAAAATCGGTTATAAAAAGAAGTCCCCATCAGCACCGCACCGAGAAGCGCTGTGAGTGTAAATGCCCCCCAGATCACATAGCGCAGGCTGACTTTTGAATAAAATGCGTTCCACTTCTGATAAAATTTTCTATTCATTATGATTTTCCTTTGTATTTGCTTGGTGATACACCAAATTTCTTTTTAAAGACATAACTGAAATAATTGGGCTCCGGATATCCGACTTTCGCAGCAATGATATACGTCTTGTCATCTGTATGATTCAACAATTCCACCGCTTTATTTAACCGTACATCCGTCAGATAGGCAACATAATTTTGTCCGGTTTCCTTCTTAAATACAGTAGAAAAATAAGATGGACTCAGATGCAGACTACTGCACAACATCTCAACAGACAGTTCTGGATTGGCATAATTCTCCTGGATGTACTCTTTTGCCTCCTTAATGATATCAATCGTCATATTTTCTCTTCTCTGCACGAGCTGCGTATGGATCTCACAGCAAAGTTTCAGAAGAAACTGCTCTACTTCCTCTGTCGTCTTCATATGCAGCACCTGTTCATAGCAGTCTGTGCCATATTCAAAAATCCTCTGTTCTTCCAGTTCATTGCTCCATACAACCTGCAAAATACTATTCAATACACTGATGACATAGCTCTTACATTGCCTGGAATAAATCTTCCCATCTGCAATCCGGCCGATAATCTTCGTAAGTTCACACGCAATCTCCTCTTCCTGTTCAAATTTGACAGCATGGATCAGTGCATTTTTCTCCTGCTCCTCAAAAATCAGTGTCTCTGTCTTCTTTGGCTCCACATCTCGAATATAGATCACACTTCCCATATCCGGAACTGCCCGGTATCCACTTGCCTCCTTTGCTTCCATAAACGATTGCGGCACCTGTCTGATCCACTGTTTCCTGCTTCCGACTCCGATGGAAATCTGAAGTCCAAACACTTGTCTGCATACTTTTTGAATCTGGTCAAACACGCCGAGCAGTTCGTTAACCGTCTGCTCCTGCGAAAGCGCAATCACTACTCCAATCTCCTTCTCACAGATAAATCGTGCAAATGGGTACTTTTCTGTCAAATATTCATCGATTACTTTTTCCACTGACACCTGGTGCAATTCTTTTTCCTCTACCACTGCACCTCCCTCTACGGTTTCTTCCTGTTCAATACAAAACATCACAACGATCCACCTATCAGAATCCCGAATCTCCGGAACATATTCCTCCAGCTTCTCATAGAACTCTTCCTTGACGATTTTTTCTTCCATCCAGTCATTTAAAAACTTTTCTTTTAAAATCGGAAAATTCTTCCGATAATTCTCTCTTAAAATCCGGATGTCTCTCTGCTGCTCAAGATACTTGTCTCTTTTCTCGCGGATCCGCTGAAGAATCTCCCCTAATTCCTCACTGTTTACCGGTTTTAAAATGTACTCTGTCACTCCGCACTTCATCGCCTGCTTCGCATATTCAAAATCATTGTATCCAGAAAAAATGACAACCTCCTTCCCCGGATATTTTTCTTTCACTGTCTCTGCAAGCTGAAGTCCATCCATATATGGCATGTGAATATCCGTGATAATCACATCCGGATCAAGAATATGGATCTTCTCAAGTGCGTCTTCCCCATTCTCTGCATCTCCCACTACATGAAATCCCAGTGCTTCCCAATCCATCTTACGGATAATGCTTGTGCGGACTTCTTCCTCATCATCTACCAGCATAATTTTATACGGCATATTTCCTCTCCTTCTGTCTGCCATTCACATTTTGCATAGGTTCTCTGCCTGGTGCTTTCAATGATTTTTTCCAGAAAAAAACAGACTGCATCTTTGACATGCAGCCTGCCTTCTATTTCTTATAATGTGTTTAGGAATCTTGCAAACGCTGTTCTTCCTTCTTCTGTACATTTGTAAACACCTGCATCTTCTAATACTTTTGTAAAGACAATTCCGACTTCTTCTTTTAAAATGTCCATTACATTCTCTTTTGTAATTGTATCATACTTCGGCAGGAATTTCTCTACCCATTTTGTATGTTTCTCGATCATTTCATTTTCAGAAATGTCCTTGCCCTCTACAATGTACTCTGCAAGTGTCTCCAGTTCTTGTTTCAATCTGGACGGCAATACTGCCAGTCCCATTACTTCGATCAATCCGATATTTTCTTTTTTAATATTGTGATACTCGGCATGTGGATGATACAGCCCAAGCGGATGTTCCTCTGTAGTAATATTGTTGCGGAGTGTCAGATCCAGTTCATAGATCTCCCCGACCTTTCTTGCAATCGGTGTGATCGTATTATGTGGTTCTCCATCTGTCTCTGCAAATACGAACGCTTCTTCGTCTGTATAGCCTCTCCATGCATCAAGGATATGTGTTCCCAGTTCGATCAGCCGCTTCTCATCCTTGCTTCTTAAACGGATCACTGACAGTGGCCATTTTACGATTCCACTCTCCACATCTTCAAATCCTTTTACTTCAAAATGTTTTTCGATTGGAGCTTTCGCCATCGCAAATGTGTAATGTCCTCCCTGAAAATGATCGTGGCTTAAAATCGATCCTCCTACGATTGGAAGATCTGCATTGGATCCAAGGAAATAGTGCGGGAATAATTTTACGAAATCAAATAATTTCATAAATGTTTCCTTCTCGATCTTCATCGGTGTGTGTTTTCCATTAAATACGATACAGTGTTCGTTGTAGTATACGTATGGAGAATACTGGAATCCCCATGCACTGTCATTGACTGTGATCGGCATGATTCTATGATTTTCCCTTGCCGGATGATTGACTCTTCCTGCATATCCTTCATTTTCCACACAGAGCAGACATTTTGGATAACTGCTTGCTTTCGCATTTTTTGCCGCTGCGATCGCCTTTGGATCTTTCTCCGGTTTTGACAAGTTGATCGTAATATCAATCTCACCATATGGGCTGTCCACCGTCCATTTCCAGTCTTTCTTTACCCGGTAACGACGGATGTAATCGCTGTCCTGGCTCAGCTTATAGTAATAATCTGTGGCAGCTTCCGGAGATTCCTCATACTTCTTCCAGAAAGTCTCCTGCACCTGCGCCGGACGAGGCATCAGACAGTTCATCATCTTCGTATCGAACAGATCCCTATATACTACACTGTTCTCGATGATTCCACGACTGCACGCCTCATCCAACAGTTCCTCTAAGATCTCTTCTAACTCTTTTTCCCCGTTTACTTCTACTTCTTCATAGTCATCTTCATGAAATAATTCCAGCAGAAGATTTGTTGTGTAGATTCGCTCGCACTCCGGTGTCAATCCTGCATCGATCCCATACTGTACTAATCTTTTAATATTTTCTGATAACATATTTTCTCTCCTAAAACTCATCCTATTTCCTGTCCGCTTTTCAATCAGGCTTATCCATTCAGCACTCTTGCACCATCTCCGATGTCTACTACATAAAATTCTGCCTCATGTCCGACTTTTGCAAGATACTGCTCTCCGATGTTTTTAATAAATCCATCTACTGCATCGTTTTTCACAATGCTGACCGTACATCCGCCGAATCCGCCTCCTGTAATACGAGATCCGATCACACCTTCTGTTTCCCATGCAAGATCCACGAGAATATCGATCTCTTTACAAGAAACTTCATAGTCATCTCTCAGTGATCTGTGTGACTCGTTCATCAGTTTTCCAAATTCTTCAATTCGATTTTCTTTCAGAGCTTCCACCGCACGGATCGTTCTCTGATTTTCATAAACAGCATGTCTTGCTCTCTTCTGTCTGATTTCGCTCTTGATTGCATCTTTATGCTTCTCAAATGCTTCCTCTGTCAAATCTCCCAATGTCTGCACAGCAACCACTTCCTGCAATTCCTTCAACGCCGTCTCGCACTCGTTTCTTCTGTCATTGTAAGCAGAATCTACAAGACTATGTTTTACTTTGCTGTTGATGATAACAATCTTCGCATCTTCCAGAACAACCGGTGCATATTCATACTGAAGTGTATTCGTATCAAGGAAAATCGCATTGTCCTTCTTTCCCATCGCACTCGCAAACTGATCCATGATTCCGCAATTGCATCCATTAAAATTATTCTCTGAAAACTGTCCGATCAGAGCAATATCTGTCATAGAGACATCAAATCCAAACATATCTTTTAAAATCACGCCCGTCAACACTTCTAAGGAAGCAGAAGAAGACAATCCGGAACCGTTTGGAATATTTCCATATAATAAAATATCCAGTCCATTCGGCAATTTGTATCCTCTCTCCTCAAATGCCCACATCACTCCCTTTGGATAGTTCGTCCACTCTGCAGCTTTGTATGGTTTCAGATCCTCCAGAGATGATTCGATCACTCCAAGCCGTTCAAAATTTACTGAGTAAAATCGAAGCTTATTATCTTCTCTCTTCCTTGCAATCCCATATGTTCCAAGTGTCAGTGCACATGGAAACACGTGTCCCCCATTGTAATCTGTATGTTCTCCGATCAAATTCACGCGCCCAGGTGCAAAGTAAGTGCGGATATCTCCTTCCGCGCCAAAAAGTTCCTGAAATTTCTCCACTAATTTTGCCGTCATTCTTCTTTTTCCTTTCTTTTGTTTTAATATTCTTGTTTTAAAACACTTTCTCTGTTTATTATATCATAGATCGCAGGCGTGTCAAAGGATTTTTTGTTGCTCTTGTCTGTTTATTAACAATTTTGACTATCTTTTAACTTTTATTGCTTTTTTATTCAGCATAAGTTACAATCGCTGTAAGAGAGTCTTTTTTGCTTTATATAAATTTTCTTTTCGATGGAAGAAGCTTTCTATAAACTCAAAACGACAAATATTTATGAGAGGTGATATTATGAGCAGACTTGAGATTTCGACTCCGGATAAGGCCCAGCTTGTTGTGGAAGGTCTCTACAAAGACCTCGAGAGAAGGATCGAATCCAGTCCTCCGGGCTTATGTCCGGTCGACATATCCAGAGCATTTCTGGAACTTTGTCATGCACAGACTTGTGGAAAGTGTGTCCCTTGCCGTATCGGACTTGGACAGCTTAAAAATCTGATCACAGATGTTCTTGACGGAAAGGCAACTCTGAAAACACTTGATCTGATGGAAGATCTTGCGCTTTCCATCATGGATTCTGCTGACTGTGCAATCGGCTATGAAGCCGCACATATGGTATACAAAGGCCTTATCGGCTACCGGGAAGACTACGAAGAACATATCCGTCAGGGACGCTGTACCTGCACGTTCCACCAACCAGTACCTTGTGTTTCGCTCTGTCCGGCAAAGGTTGATATCCCTGGATACATCGCACTTGTAGGAGAAGGCCGCTATGCAGATGCAGTACGACTGATCCGCAAAGACAACCCATTTCCAACTACATGCGGATATATCTGTGAACATCCTTGCGAAGCCAGATGCCGTCGCAACATGGTAGACGACTCCATCAATATCCGCGGACTGAAGCGCGTTGCCGCAGATTTTTCCGGAAAGGTTCCACCTCCGAAATGCGCCAAATCTACCGGCAAGAAAGTTGCTGTCGTAGGAGGCGGACCTGGAGGACTTAGCAGTGCTTACTTCCTTCAGCTGATGGGACATCAGGTGACTGTTTATGAGATGCTTCCAAAACTTGGCGGTATGCTCCGCTATGGAATCCCAAATTACCGTCTTCCGAAAGAGCAGCTTGATAAGGATATTGAGGCAATCCTGGAAACAGGCGTGGAAGTGAAACACGGACTTAGAATCGGCGAAGATATTACTGTACAAAGCCTTCGCGAACAATATGATGCTGTCCTGATCACAATCGGTGCAAGTACAGACAAGAAGCTTGGAATCGACGGAGAACAATCAGAAGGAGTTCTCTCCGCTGTAAAATTCTTAAGAGATGTCGGAAACGGTAATCCTACTGACTTAACCGGTCAGGAAGTAGCTGTCATCGGAGGCGGAAATGTATCCATGGATGCAGTCCGCACTGCTGTCCGTCTCGGCGCAAAAAAAGTTAGCATCGTCTACCGGAGACGTGTGGCCGATATGACTGCCCTTCCGGAAGAGATCGAAGGCGCTGTTGCAGAAGGAATCGAAGTGCAGACACTGAAATCTCCTTCCCGCATTGTCACGGATGAAAATGGTCATGTACAGGGACTTTATGTCACACCACAGATGATCAGTAAGATCAAAGATGGTCGTGCAAGTGTACGTCCGACTGGCGAGGAAGATCAGTTTATCCCTTGTACAACACTGATCGTTGCGATTGGTCAGGATATTGAATTCCAGCACTTTGAAGAGGCTGGTGTCCCGGTACAGCGTGGACGGATCATGTCCGAGAAAAATGCCGGATTCGAAAACATCCCTGGCGTTTTTGCCGGTGGAGACTGTGCAACTGGTCCTGCCTCCGTCATCAAAGCGATTGCAGCAGCAAAGGTTGTTGCAGCTAATATTGATGAATATCTTGGATTCCACCATATCATTTCTGCTGATGTAGAAATTCCGGAACCAAGACTGGATGACAGAACCCCTTGCGGAAGAGTAAATATGACAGAACGTGAAGTCTGTAAACGTATCCACGACTTTGACGGGGTAGAAATCTGTATGACCGAACAAGAAGCAAAGCAGGAGGCATCTCGCTGCCTTCGCTGTGATCACTTCGGCTTCGGCATATTTAAAGGAGGTCGAGAAACATTATGGTAAATCTTGTACATCTTACAATCGACAATAAACCGATCACTGTGCCAGCCGGCACAACGATCCTGGAAGCAGCCGAACATAATGGAATCCCGATTCCAAAATTATGTTATTTAAAAGATATCAACGAGATCGGCGCCTGCCGTGTATGCGTAGTCGAACTGGAGGGCAAAGATAAACTGATCATCTCCTGCAATAATAAAGTAGAAGAGGGCATGGTCATCTACACTAACAGTCCGAAAGTTCGCATGAACCGGCGAAAAACAGTAGAGTTGATCCTCTCTCAGCATGACTGCCGCTGTGCAACCTGCGTAAAGAGCGGAAACTGTACTCTCCAGAAAATCGCAAATGACCTGAACATTCTTGAAGTGCCGTTTCAACAAGAATTGGAACAGACTCCGTGGAACAAAGATTTCCCATTGATCCGCGATTCTTCTAAATGCATCAAATGTATGCGCTGTATTCAAGTCTGTGACAAGATCCAGAGTTTGAATATCTGGGATGTAGAAAGCACCGGATCCCGCACAACTGTACACGTATCAAAGAATCGTAAGATTGAAGATGCTGACTGTTCGCTCTGTGGTCAGTGCATTACCCACTGTCCGGTAGGTGCACTTCGCGAACGCGACGACACTGAAAAAGTCTGGTCTGCACTTGCCAACAAGAAAAAAATCACTGTCGTACAGATCGCACCTGCTGTTCGTGCAGCCTGGGGGGAAGCACTCGGCATGAAACGAGAAGAGGCAACGGTCGGAAAGATCGTCGACGCTCTTCGAAAGATCGGTTTTGACTATGTATTTGACACAGCATTCTCTGCTGACCTTACGATCATGGAAGAAGGAGCAGAATTTTTGAGAACGGCTCCAGAACGGCGAACTCAAAGACCGCCCGATGTTCACCTCCTGCTGCCCAGGATGGATCCGTTTCATTAAATCCCAGTATCCGCACCTTGTGCCGCAGTTATCAAGCGCAAAATCTCCACAGCAGATGTTCGGTGCGGTCATGAAAACATACTTTGCGAAATCAATTGGTGTAGATCCGGAAAATATTTGTACGGTATCGATCATGCCTTGTCTTGCAAAGAAAGGCGAACGCAATATGGAACTCTTCTATGAAGAATATGCCGGCCATGATGTTGACATCGTTTTGACAACCCGTGAACTAGTGCGCATGATCCGCTCCGCTCACATCGCACCATCTACTTTGGTAGATTCCCCTTGTGATACGCTGATGCAGGATGGTTCCGGCGCCGGAGTCATTTTTGGGGCAACCGGAGGTGTTATGGAAGCGGCGCTTCGCTCCGCATACTTCCTCGTAACCGGAAAGAACCCGGATGCCGATGCATTCTCTGTTGTCAGAAGCAACAACTTAAATCACGGTGCTGTCTGCGCAGAGATTCCAATCGGTGATACAGTTGTAAGAGCAGCTGTTGTCAGCGGACTTGGCAATGCCAGACAACTGATTGAAATGATCGAGCGCGGTGATGTCCACTATGACTTTGTAGAAGTCATGGCCTGTCCGGGCGGATGTGTCGGCGGCGGCGGACAACCGATCCACGATGGTCAGGAGCTCGCCCTTGAACGTGGAAAGAATCTGTACTTCCTCGATAAAAATGCAAATATCCGATTCTCACACGAGAACAAAGATGTATTAAAACTGTACGAAGACTTTATGGGCAAACCACTCTCACACAAGGCACATCTGTTGCTTCATACCGATCATAATGCGTGGGAGATGCCAAAACGACCTCGCTAGAAAACTTTCTTTGCTTCTGAGATATTGATGCAAAGAAAAGCCAGATAAAATCCGTATAACAGTCTCAGCAAAGACCAACAAAAAACAGATATATCCACAGGAAATTTTTTTCTCTGTGATATATCTGTTTTTTTATTCTCGGATTTCTTTTTCCATATTTTGTAAAATCTATTCTGCCGCAATTACGAGAACCACATCTTCATGACAATGTCCTGCGGATAATCTCCAAATCCATTGCCAAACAGGTTCATGCCTCCTTTGTGTACCGCATCTTCTTTGACTCCAATCCTGACTGAAATATATTCCTGCTCTTCCAGCTTAAATTCTGCCAGCCCATGTTCCGTCACTTTCTTTCCATCGAGGTATGTTCCATCTTTTTTCAAACACCATGTCTTGAGTTCTCCATACTGCGTGTTCTGCTCTGGCCACCAGTTCGGTGTCAGTCTTCCCTTTCTTCCGCCAAAATCGCTTGGACATTCGTAAGTGCCTGCTTCGATCTCATTGACCCATACGGTAATATCGGACGGATAGTCCATATTATATTCATGATCCTCCGCGCATACTTCCGCTGAAATTTCCAGTTTACGGAGTGTATTTTTCTTGAGTGAAGCATTGGAAAAGCGATATTCCAGATACCCATTCCCAAACCAGAGAAGCTTTGCTTCTACTCTTCTTGGGTTGTAAAATACTGCCGGCTCATCTTCCATATCAATATGTCCATCTCCCGATACAATTCCACAGGTCGGTTCCACATGGTAATCCACATAATTTCCGATCGGCATACTGATCTTCTCCACCTTTTCATCCTTTTCCTTCCGAAGCTGAATCATAAGGCTGTCGACACTTTTCCTGCACATCTTCATAGAACCACGCACTGCCGCTCGAAGTTCCGTCTCGATCAATCCTGCCTCCTCCAGCACCCGGACATGCATTGCCGTCGAAGAAGCCGGAAGTTCCAGAAGTTCTGCCAGCTCATTGACATTGTGTTCCTGTTCTTCGAGTGCCTCTAAAATCTGTATCCGAATTTCGGATGAAAGCGCCTTTCCGATTGCCGCCACCCTGTCTGTCTGATTAAAGTTCAAATTTTCTGTCCGTTCCATAGTTTCCTCTTTTCTGTTTTATACCAATATTTCTGTTATAAATATTTTATCCCTCGATCTTCTATTCGTCAACTTTATCTTAGCAAACAAAAGTAGTATTTCCTCTTTTTTTGTTGTATACTTGAGAAAAAATCAGCAGATACGAGGAGAGTATAGACTCATGTACATATTTATTGTAAATCCAGCTTCCCGCTCCGGACACGCGAGCCAGATCTGGACAGAAATAGAAACACTCCTGAAAGAACGGAACATTTTATATCGCGTATATTTCACTTCTCACCGAGGACATGGCACAAAACTTGCACAACAGCTTACGAAAGACCTCTCTTCCCGCACAACACTGATTGTTGTAGGCGGTGACGGAACGGTCAATGAAGTATTAAATGGCATAGAACATCCGGAGCATATTATCCTGGGATATATCCCAACCGGTTCCGGAAATGATTTTGCAAAGGGAATGGCTCTCCCATCGGATCCACAAAAAGCATTGGAACTGATACTGTCTCCAAACAGTTACCGAACCGTTGACATTGGAGTTCTCAAATATTCTGAAAAAGACACGGAAAAAATACGGAAGTTCGCCGTCAGCACCGGAATCGGTTTTGACGCCGCAATCTGTCACCATGCTCTGGTGTCCAGACTGAAAGTCTTACTGAACCGTATCCACTTAGGTAAGCTTTCCTACGCATTTATTTCACTGCGCGAACTTGCGCTGCACAAACCTTGCCGCTGCCGCATTTCGTTTGACAACGGAACAGAAGTCACTTTCGAGAAGCTTCACTTTGCCGCCGTGATGAACCAACCTTTCGAAGGCGGAGGATTTCGCTTCTGTCCGAATGCTCAGAACAATGACGGCAAGTTAGATCTCTGTATGATCCACGATGTTTCTAAGATAAAACTATTATTTTTGATGGCAATTGGATTATTTGGCTGGCATACCTCTCTAAAAGGCGTCGACACATTCCGATGCAAACAGGTCCATATCCATACCAGCGCTCCTATGCCGGTACATGCAGACGGTGAGTCTGCCTTTCTTCAGGATGCCATCTCCGTCACCTGTGAACAAGAATGCCTGCTCATAATCGCACCACAGACAATACAAAAGTAATTTATAAAATTTTTCCGGAAAATTATTAAGATACTATGAACTTAGTTGTTGTTCCATTTCATTCATGTTATAATCTCCTATAACTTAAACTGCCTTTACCCTGTTGTTACAGGCTCTGTCAGGCAGTGATCCGACAATGACGAAAGAGAGTTGTAAAAACTATGAAAACATTTTTGAAAAAATATAAGCATGCGTGGGTATTTCTCTATGGACTGATCTATCTGCCATGGTTTTTTTACTTAGAGCAGCATGTGACTACAAAATTTCATGTTATCCACACCCCGTTGGATGATAAGATTCCTTTTATCGAATACTTTATAGTTCCATATATGCTCTGGTTCGCTTTTATCACTGTGACGATCGGATACTTTTTCTTCTGTAATACGAACGAATTTTACAGACTCTGTCTCTTCCTTTTCACAGGAATGACTATCTTTTTGATTGTATCCACGCTATATCCAAATGGTCAGTTATTAAGACCGGATACCTTTGCCAGAGAGAATATATTTGTAGATATGGTTCGTACCCTCTATGCTACAGACACGCCGACGAATATTCTGCCGAGTATTCATGTGTACAATTCCCTTGGTGCCTACATCGCCATCTCCCACAATCAAAAGCTCCGGGAGAACACGCTGATCCACTACGGCTCTCTCGCATTGACTGTACTGATCATTTTATCAACAATGTTCTTAAAACAGCACTCTGTTATCGATGTACTTCTCGCCGGTGCGATGGGCGCTGTGATGTATGTTCTCGTATATATGAGGGAACCCAGTAAAGTAACAAAAGTAGCGGAACAGACCGTATAACTTCTACTAGAAGATACCTTTTTAAATCTTATCTTAAATTTTTATACTATTAAAATCAAAAAGTGCCGCAGCCCACATCCTGCGACACTTTATTTTTTATATTCTTTCTTATATTTCTTTCTTCATTCTACACTATTAGAAAGAAATGCGTCAATGACTCTTTGATGAATTTCCCCCTTCTTTTAAGAAGCGCGTCCTTCTTTCATCCGGATGACACGATCTGTAATCTTCATTGTAGACTGTCTGTGGGATACGAGAATAATGGTCTTATCTTTCTGTTGTTCTTTAAGCACTTTTAAAATCTCTGCTTCATTTAAGCTGTCTAGGTTACTTGTTGGTTCATCAAGAAGAATAACCTCACTATTATGCAGAAATGCTCTTGCAATTCCAATTCTCTGCCGCTCTCCGCCGGAAAGCTGATGATTTCCTTCTCCGATCACTGTGTCATAACCATTTGGAAGACTTTCGATCCATTCATGGATATTTGCCTTCTTACATGCTTCCACCACTTGCTCATGAGTACTTCCAAGCCGTGCCAACTTTACATTATTTTCAATGGTATCTTCAAATAAATATGTATCCTGAATCACGTAGCTCTCCAGTGCGCGAAGACCGTTTGTACTCCACTCTTTGATCGGTTTGCCGGAAATGCTTATCTCTCCTTTCTCTGCATCCCAGAATCTCATCAGCAATTTGATCAAAGTTGATTTTCCAGAACCACTCTTTCCTACGATTCCAAGTATCCCGTTCTTTGGAATTTCCAGAGAGACATCCGACAGGATCTGTTCTTCCTCCTCACCCTGTTTGTAAGAGAACGTAAGCTCCTTTATGTGGAAGCCATCAAAAAGAAGGTTCTGCTCCTTTTTCTTCTACCTCCTGGATCAGCGGCTCTTCTTCTAGCAGTTCCAATACCCGGTTACCACTCGCAAATGTGTGAAGCAGGTTATTTGCGAGATTGCTGAGTGCTGTCACCGGTCCGAAAGAGCCAAGCATCGAAATCGTACTGATCACAACCCCCTCTGTATTTAACATCCCTTTCTGGAAGAGATATACAGAAGTCATTAACATCAGAAACGAGAAAGCGAGAATTGCACAATCGCAGTTTGCTCTTGCTTTGCCTTCGCAGTTCTTTAATCTGCCCTGCAGTTTTGTCAGCGCTTCACTTTGCTGATCTATATTTGCCAATCGCTCTTCTCCACAATCGTATTGAATGACCTCTCGAAGACCTCGGATACTGTCAAGAAAATAAGTGTTGATCTCCCCGAACTGATTGCGATAGCGATTTCCATCCTCTTTTCCCATCTTACTTGTGATCATCGGAAGAATAACTCCGACTGTCACATATCCTGCCAAGGCAATTAGCGCAAGTGCCGGATGATAGCTGGCAAAAAAGGCAATCATCACCGCACAAGTCAACACAGCAATACAGACCGGCGAAATCGTATGTGCATAAAATACTTCCAAAAGTTCAATATCACTTGTCAGTATTGCAATCAGGTTTCCCTTGTCTTTTCCTTCCAGTTTCGCCGGAGCCAGTTTACGAAGTTTCTGAAATACTTTATCCCGAATCAGAGCCAGGAGACGAAATGCAATGTAATGGTTACCCGCCTGTTCCCCATAGCGGAGCGCTCCTCGAAGAACCGCAAGCGCTGCCACAACGATAAAAACGGTATGTAAGGACATTTTTGTCTGGACTCCCAGCACTCCGAGAAGACCGTATCCTCCCAGGATCGTAATAAATGTTGCACAGAGATACCCAATCACTCCAAGAATGACCGCCCCTGTCATAATCAGCCACATCGGTTTTACAAGTCCGATCAACTGCATGACGATTTTGATTCCACTTCTCCTCTTCATTATATTGCCTCCTCCCGATATTGTTCTAACGCTTTCTGCAGTTCATACATGTCTGCATATGCGCCTTGCTTTTCAAGAAGTTCTTCCTGCGTTCCTTTCTCGATCACACAGCCTTTTTCCATCATATAAATCTGGTCACTGTCTGCCACATTGGCAAGGCGGTGTGTGATCTGAATTACCGTCTTCTCCCGCGCAAGATTTCTAATCAACTTCAAAATAATTTCTTCACTCTCTACATCAATATTACTTGTCGCCTCATCAAAAATATAGAGTGCACTGTCATGAAGAAGCGCTCTCGCGATACAAAGTCTCTGTTTCTGTCCACCAGACAAATTTGCCGCCTGCTCATCGAGCATTGTATCCAATCCGTTCTGCGTTTGGAAAAACTCATACAGATTAACTTTTTTAAGTACCGCAAGAAGCTTTTCCTCTGTTGCAGATGGATCTCCCATCAACAGATTTTCTCTAACACTCCCCTTAAACAGATAATTTTGGAAAGATACAAGCGTCATCTGTTTCATGCGCTCCTTTACCGGGATCATCCGAATATCCTTGCCACAGATCAGCACCTTTCCACTCTGCGCAGTCTGATACCCCATAAACAGTGATGCCAGTGTACTCTTTCCACAACCAGATGCACCGACAACTGACACGAGCGAACGAGAAGGGATGTCCACTGTCACCTCTTTCAAAATCGGCTGTTCTTCCTCATAGGCAAATGTAACCTGCCTTGCCGAAACTGCATACGGCACACGGTCATTTTTTTCTCCAGCCTTCTCTCTCTCCTGCTTATCGTCCATATCCACTTCCTCTGCTTCCATATCCAGTAGCCGAAACATCTTATCGCTTGCCGCCATTCCATTCATCGCAATGTGGAAAAATGAACCGAGCAGCCGTAGTGGAATGAAAAATTCTGCCGCAAGCAAAATGATTGCCAACGCCTGCATCATATTTAAGTTTCCTGCCCGCAGTTCCATACAGGAAAAAATAACTCCAAGCGCACTTCCCCCATAAGCGATCAAATCCATCAAAGTCACTGAGTTTAGCTGCATCGTCAAAACCTTCATTGTAATTTTCCGGAAATGTTCTGCATCTTTGTTCATCTCTTCATTTTTATAGCCATCACTTTGATAAACCTTCAATGTGGTCAGTCCCTGAATATTGTCAAGAAAATGATCTCCCAACTGCACATAACTGCCCCAATATTTTGCCAGTAATTTTTTTGCAAATTTCTGTATGGCAATGATGGAAGCCGGGATGAGAGGTACACATAAAAATAGGATCAGTGCAACTTTTACACTCATAAAGGAAACAAGAATAAAAAGTGTGATCGGGGCCAGCAGACTGTAAAATAACTGCGGAAGATATTTCCCGAAATATATTTCGAGCTGTTCTACACCCTCAGCTGCCACCTGAAGAATTTCAGAAGTAGAAAATGTTTTCTCATACTTCTCGCCAACTTTCAAAAGATGTTCGTAAATCCGGTGACGCAGTTTCTTCTTTACATACTCGCTGGAACGATGGGAATACGCTGCCTCCAGCCTCAAAAACAGACGACGTGCTGCAATGACACCGGCAAATACTCCTATGCTCAAAATCAAGGAAATATTTCCGGCATTTCCTTTTACCACTTGCCAAAGAACATTGGAAATGTAAAATATGAGACAAATATTGCAAAGGAGCGCTGCCCATTGAAGCAGTACCTGCATTCCGATATACTGCTTTGTCTCCCCCATCTCTTTAATTAATCGCTTGTTGATCATCATGGTATATTATCCCTTTCTTTTCTCTTTTCTTTACCGTCTTGATCCTGCATGTAAAATAGTAATATTTCAATAGTATCAGACACAAAATGAAGGTCCGCCCATATACATTTTCCATCATAAAAAATGCAATCAGAAGAAAGATTGATGCAAATGTCAGTATCACCACTTTTGTCTTTCCTTCCATCTCCCGGTTCTTCACAAATCCTTCCAAATGATTCTTATATACCTTTGTCTGTCTGAACCACTGATCTACCCGTCTGCTTCCCCGGGTAAAACACACTGCCGCCAAAAGCAGAAACGGTGTCGTCGGGAGTACCGGAAGCACGATTCCTGCACAACCAAGCACAAATGCAAAAAATCCGATTGTCAAATAAATAAATTTCATCACATACCTCCTACATGAACGATGACTGCAATCACTGTGAGCACTGCAAGTATCCGGTGCACGATCATCCATTTTTCCTTAAGAACCCGTTTCAATCCATAACTCAACCATAATAAGATCAGAAGTAGAAAACAGATTTTTCCACTGAACATTCCATCCAAATTTCCGGCTTTGATTTCTACAATTCCGTGAAGCAGCGAGACTACGATTATCCATACTCCCATTTTTTTATGTATTTTCCGCAAAAAACAATCCACACTCTTTCTTTGCTTTTCCTTGGATTTTTCCGAAAATCTAAGAATTCCAAGCGGATAAATAACACAGAGCTGTACAAATAATACTGTGGCTGTTACTGAAAGCAATATATTTAACATAATAAGCTCCTTTTCTATAACCTAAAAACAATTTTGAATATAATTTTCAATATCGTTTATATTACCATATGTTTTTCCTATCTTCAATATGATTTTGATATTTATTATCATTTATTGCTTTCCATTTTGTTAAAATACGAAGAACTGTTATAAAATCAAAAAAGAGCTGTCGCTTCACGATTGATCATCGTTAAAGCGACAGCTCCGTCTTCTGCAGATAAATATTTAGTAACCTTCTTCCGCTTTTCCATTGCCTATCCCTAGCTAAGAAAATCAGAGTTGTTTATATCTTTTCTTTTTTCACCGATTTGATAAAGGCCGCACATGCGCCAAACATAATAAATATAAATGGAAATGCTGCAGCTAACGATATCGTTTGCAGTGGTTTCAATCCACCTGCCATCAAAAGACCTATTGCCATTATGGATTGAATAATTCCCCATAAAACCTTTTTACTGTTTGGAGGATTGATTGCACCGTCTGTTGTTAGCATAGATAGCACGTATACACCCGAATTGGCTGATGTAACAAAGAATGCACACAAAGAAATAATTGCAACAATTGCTAAGATTGATCCAAGTGGATATTCCTCAAGAACCATAAATAGTCCAACTTCCGGTGTTGCCACAACTTCTTTCAAGGTTTCAATCGCCATAGCGCCTGTTTCCCCAAGATTGATCCCCAGACTTCCAAATACTGCTCCCCAGATACAAGAAGCAATCGCAGGTACAAGAACTACTCCAAGCAAAAATTCCCGAATCGTTCTTCCTTTGGAGATGCGGGCAATAAATACACCGACAAAAGGAGCCCATGCAATAAACCATGCCCAATAAAATAATCTCCAGCTTCCGAGCCAACTATTATCCCCATATGCATTGACAGCAAGCGCATCCGGAACAAAGCTTCCAATATATTGCCCCATTCCATTTACAAAACTATCCAAAATTTCAATTTTAGGTCCCACTAAAAAACATACAACAAGGAGACCGACTGCAACATATAAATTTGTATCCGAAATGATCTTAATCCCCTTGTCAATACCAGATACCGCCGAACCAATATACAGTATTGATACTACTACAATGATCCCAATCTGAACCGCTAAAGTTGTCGGAAGACCGAACAAACGATTGAAACCTGCATTAATCTGTAATGTTCCAAGCCCCAGAGAAGTAACAACTCCTGCTACTGTCGCAAATACTGCCAGAATATCTACCAATTTGCCGAGCCAACCATTTGCTAATTTTTCTCCGATCAACGGTTCTAATATGCTACTTACAAGACCTTTTTATTTTTCGGAACATAAAGTATGCCAGTGCGAGTCCAATCACCGCATAGTTTGCCCATGGAAGGATCCCCCAATGCATAAAAAGGATTTCATTGCGAAGTCTGCCGCTTCCGGTGTGGCGCTTTCTACGCCCACCGGATTTAAGTAATGTGTCAACGGCTCTGCAACACCCCAAAATACAAGACCTACGCCCATCCCACATCCAAAAAGAAGTCCAAACCACGTAAGATTACTGTATTCCGGTTTAGAGTCATCCCCTCCAAGACGAATCTTTCCATACTTTCCAAAAGCCATGTAGATAACAAATACTAAAAAGATCATCATTGCGAGCAGATACAGCCATCCAAAATCTGTTGTCAAAAACGTAAATGCTGCATTAGAAACTTTTGTAAAACTCTCATTTAACGCCACTGACCATATAGCCATAATCGCAATCAAAACAAGTGAAACAACAAATACTGCATTTCCTGCTTTTGATTTTTTCATTCAAGGTTCCCCCTTTATACTTTGAATACTGTCTGCTCTGTGATATCTGCTGCAAGAGATTCCACCGCCACTTTCGTTCTATGGTATCTTAACTTCCACTGTTCCTCTTTCGTTGTTGCTGGATCTCCCAACGGATATGGAATAGAGATTGTCGGAACAATTCTATTAGAACCAACTGTTTTTGCTACCGGTATCAAGTTACACATCTGCACGATTGGAAATCCTGCTTTTTCTACTTCTTTTACCATCGTTGCACCGCAACGTGTACAAGTACCTCATGTAGAAACCATAATGACACCGTCTACTCCGTCTTCTTTCAGATATGGAATAATCTCTTTTGCCATCCTCTCTGCTTCCGCCTGTGTTGTTCCGGTTCCCACTGTCGTATAAAAGTAAGGATGAAGGCTTCCAAAAACACCTTCTTTCTCAAGCTCTTTCAATGCATCTACCGGAGTAATGACATTCGGATCTGCATCTGCTGCCGCCGGGTCAAAGCCTGCATGAATTGTTTTGTATTCTCCTCCTTTTAATACTGCATCTCCGGAAATATCGTATCTTCCCCACCTTGTTGCCGATGCTGACTGAATATGATCCGGATTTTCTACTGGAACAATACCGCCTGTATTCAACAGAGCAATTTTAGCATGCCCGAGATCTTTGATTGCCGGTGCAATCGGTACTCTGTCCAGCTTTGGCATTGGAAGTTCCGTCTCAAATGGTTGCCCATTTAATTTTTTCACCAGCATCTCTACCATTCTTTCTGAAGCTGGCTTTCCATCTCTTCTCCACACCTGCCTGCGTACTCCACGCGGGAAATAACCCTCTTCATCCGCGCTTCCTACTTCTTCTCCATTTAAAATCTTATTTGCAAGATTTACCATTGCTTTGACATCTGCACGCATTCTGGAAGCAATGTTGCCACCTTTTAAGATGTACATATCTTTTTTGAACATCTCTGCACCCGGATTTTCCTCATTAATCGATGTGATTACCGGTACATTGTATTTTTCTTTGACAGCTTTGCAGATTGTTCCGCATGCTACTCCATATCTTCCCGCCTGAAATGCAGGTCCTGCAAGAAACAGATCAAACTCTTTGTCTGACAACATATCCAAAATCGTGCTGACAGCTTGCTCTGTTTTGGATCCCATAAAGTTATCGCCGCAAATAATGGTATGTGTGATTTCTGCATCCAGATCTTTTGCAAATTCTAATGCCGGTCCGATTTTTCCCTCATGAATCTCAGGAGCAACATCTGCCTTATCTTCTCCACCAATCTGACCAAAAAATTGATTGATATATAAAATCGCTTTCTTCATTATAAATTCCCTCCTTAAAATTCTTTCATGGTCTTTGGTGACCAGCCACATACCTGATCTCCACAGAACATAGAATTGTTTTCCATAATAATAGATCCGTCTTCTCGCACAGATGGTCCGAGTTTCTCATCTGCTGCCCATCCTCCGGACAATCCATCACGTCCAAGAGCCTGCAATTCACCGAGTACGGTTTCCATTGGAGGAAGTTCAATCAATTCTGAAACATTACCACAAGATACAATTGCATCACACTTTTCATCCAATGTTACAAGTGGCTGTGACTGTCCATCGCGCCCTGTACATTCATTAGAAATTCCGACTGTCTTAACCCCGGCATCTTCCAATGCTACAATGCATCCAACAAAATCCGCATCTGGATTTCCATATCCTTCTTCCGCCACGACTGCTCCATCCGCACCTAATGTATTTGCAATCTGGGCCACATAGAGCGCCGCTCTTTCTTTCTGTTCCAGAGCAACATTTAAATTTGACATAATTACACCAAGGAAATTGATTGTTTTTCCATGCTCTTTATATAATGCCTTGATATTCGGGCAATTTTGGAAATCATATGTAGACCATTTAGAGGAAACCGGCATGAAACTTCCTGATACAATTGCTCCATCCAACACCTCATTTGGATGCATCACCGTCGGAAGCATACGATTCATATCCCATCCATAGGCAAGATCATTATATCCTAATTCTTCCATCTGAGACTGCGGCTGCATCACATATACGACTGAAGGAAGTTTTTCTACTTCTTCCCCTCGTTTGATCATAGCTCCAAGATCAAATACTTCTGTCTCCTCCGGCTCTAATTCTTTGACACAGTTTGCAATATATTCTGCCAGTTTGTGCCCCGCTCTTCTCAATGCATCATTTTTCTTCTGCTGTTCATGCTTTTCAAACTCTTCATTCGTATCTGCAACAAGTACAATATTCATCAATTGACCAAAAAGTGTATATTTCTGACCTTCTCCGCTCATATCGATGATTCCATCCTGAAATCCGCCCCAATGTCTTCCGACTACAAGAACACTACAATTTTTCAAAGCATATGTCACACCCTCGCCTGCTCTTGTCATATCCCCTGTGTAACCCGGAAATGCACTTCTCCCATCTGGACGTACACGCGGTTCAATTGCTTCTTTTACCGGACACATGCGAATTTGATCTCCTGGCTTTGCAATGTAAAGTTCTGCTTCTGTAATTCTTTCATCCTGTCTGATATAATTCAGTGCGGCTTCTTTCTCGATTGTAAGAATACCATCTTCATATGAAAGCTCGTTTCCAAAAACAATGTCTTTCACATAGAAATTTCCTATTTCTAGTCTCATGATTTTTTTCCTCCTTGTTTTATGTGCATTCTGCACAATTTATTTTTTACTAATCGCGCTTAGTACGTCATTTATACTATTAAACTATCACTAAGCGCGCTTATTGTCAATAGCTTTTTTCAATATCATTTATCATTTTTTTCTATAAACCTTTTCTCTTGAATTCCCTTCTTTTTCGTACTATACTAATCACATAAGTTTTAACTTATCTAAATAAAGAGTGGGAGAATTGAACATCTATGATCGACTATACAAAAGATAACTCTAAGCGCGAGAATTTGATTCAATTTATCAAAGTAACACAAAAACTTCTTGATGAAGATGGCTTAAAATATCTGTCTATCCGAAAAATCGCCACTGCCTCCGGTTTTCATAACTCTACTATTTATTTTTACTTTCAAGATTTAGATGAGCTGATTATGCTTGCTTCTATTTCTCGTTTCCAAAAATACAGCGAAAAATTAGAAGCTCTAAATTACACTTCTGATGTTTATGAAAAATTCTATGCTATTTGGGATTGCTTCGCAGAATCTGCCTTAAAGTATTCTTGTATTTTCCACAACTTTTTCTTCGGAAAACACAGCGATAATCTTCCTGATTTTTTAAATATTTATTATGATTTATTTCCAGAAGAACGTAATAAATTCAGTTCAGATATTGAGGCAATGTATTTCGGAAAAAACTATACAGAGAGATGCAGAAAGATTCTGATTCCACTAATTGATGATTCGCATACAAGGGTTACAGAAAAAACTCTCGACATTATCACAGACATCACTGTGAGTCTCACAAAAGATCTTTTAGAAAAAAAATGTAATCATCCAGAACTTTGCTCTGAAGACCTTCAGAAGCGTATGTCAGAAATCTTACATTTCGTCATCGATAAATTCTAAATTTCTTTGTGCAAAAAGATTATAATAAATAAAAATTAGAAAAAGACAACAGGTTCCCCTCTCGGATTTCCTGTTGTCTCCTCTTTTTTTCTTTTATAAATAATTAATTTTTTCCTATCAAACTTATTCTTCCCAACGAATCACTCTTCCATTTTGGATTACTGCCTTGAGTGATAAATCTTCCCGAAGCAGCACAACATTTCCAACTTTTCCTTCTGTGATTGAACCATACTTATCATAAAGTCCCACACTCTTTGCCGGATTCATCGTTGCTGCTGCCACTGCACTTTCAAGCGGAATCTGCATCTCTTTCACTGCCACGCGCATACAGTCTGCCAGATTTGTCACGGAGCCTGCCAACGCACCTCCTTCTACCAATGTAGCTCGATTTCCTCTCACCTGTACTGCCTGTCCTCCAAGTGTATACTCTCCATCTGGCATCCCAGTCGCTCTCATACTATCACTGATCAAAACAACTCTGTCATCTCCAAACATATCGAAAGTAGTACGCACAACCGATGGATGGATATGTACTCCATCTGTGATTAATTCTACCATACAATGTGCACTGTCATGTGCCGCCCCGATCACTCCTGGTGCCCGATGTGAAAATGGAGGCATTGCATTGTACAGATGTGTGGCATGATTTGCTCCCAGATCGTATCCTTTCTTCGCAATATCATAATCTGCAAGTGTATGTGCAAAAGAAATATTGACTTCCTCTTTTAATTCCTCAATAAATTCCATTGCCCCATCTACTTCTGGCGCAATATCTACCAAACGATACAGTCCATTTGCAGCCTCCTGCAGTCTGCGAAACATCGCAATATCCGGTTTTACAATATGTGTGGATGCCTGTGCCCCTTTCTTTCCAGGGCTGATAAACGGCCCCTCCATATTGATTCCTGCAAGGTCAGCTCCTTCCGTTGCCTTATAATTTCCAGCAATCTTTGAAATCTCCATCAGTGTCTCCTCCGGAAGTGTCATTGTTGCAGGAACGATCGTAGTCACTCCCTGAGCTGCCTCGTATTTAGCAATCTCGGCAATCGCCTCCTCTGTCCCATCGCAGAAATCATACCCTACACAGCCATGAAAATGAACATCGACCATTCCCGGAATCGCATAACAACCTTCTCCATCGATCACTTCTCCGTCTGCCTCTTTTGCAAAAACTCCGTCTGCGATTGCAATCTCTCCTTGTTGAAACTGTTTTTCTTCTGTAAATACTTTTACATTTTTAATCTGCATTGTCCTTCTTGCAGAGTACGGCGCGCCATCAACTCACACCTTTGCGCGTCGGTTTCCCTGCGCCTCCTTCTTTTTTACTGTATGTTATTATACTACATACAAAGACATCTATACAACATTTTCTCACATAGGAACACTATAAAAATGCTCAGCCTCTTGTGCATCGTTTCCCTTTTCCAATCATCCTTCCATCTTACAATTTCAGCTTCGCAAATGCATCTGCAAACGCCGTATTGACCGGCTCATCTTTCTGCTGCTTCAGATACCGCTGGACATCCTTCTTGCTTACCCCTGCACCCTCTTTGGCTCTCCGTGCCTTGAATGCAGACATCTTTTCCTTATGTCCACACGCGCATACAAACTGCTCTTCATCACCTTTTTTGATAATTTCCATCTTCTTGTGACAATTTGGGCATCTCGCATTGGAAATGCGGGCGATCACTTCTTTGTGTCCACAGGCTCTGTCCTGGCATACAAGCATTCTTGCATTTTTCCCTTTGACCGCAAGCATCGGTTTCCCACACTCCGGACACTTCTTATTTGTCACATTGTCATGGCGGAATTTTCCGTCTCCCTTTTTAATCTCCTCTATCAGCTCCTCCGTATAGTTCCTGATCTCCTCAAGAAATTTTTCTTTCCTTAGGCTCCCCTTTGCAATCGCTGACAACTTTCCTTCCCAATCTGCTGTCAGCTCAGGCTTCTTTAAGTCTTCCGGTACAAGCTCCAGAAGCTGCTTGCCTTTGGACGTAATATGGATTTCTTTTCCTTTTAGCTCCATCAAAAATGAAGAAAATAATTTATCAATAATATCCGCTCGCGTGGCAACCGTTCCAAGCCCTCCGGTCTCCCCTAGTGTTCTGGCAGCTTTTTGATCTCTGCTCTCCATATATCTGACCGGATTTTCCATCGCAGACAGCAGCGTCGCCTCAGTAAAATGTGCCGGCGGTTTTGTCTTTCCTCTTGTCACAGCCGCCCGCTCCACCGGCAATCTGTCACCGGCTTCTATCGTTGGAAGAGACTGTTCTTTCAGTCCTTCCTCCGCCTCTTCTTCCTCATAGTCATAGACGGTTTTCCATCCTGCTTCCTTTACGATCTTTCCTTTTGCAACGAAATGTTCCTCACTGTTTTTTCCTGCATGTTCACCTAAAACCACCGCATGCAGTGTGGTCTGCTCATACTCAAACGGAGGATAGAGCACACTTAAAAACCTTCTCACAACAAGATCGTAAATCTTTCTCTCCTCACTTGTCATATGTTCCAGCTGGACATACTGTTCTGTCGGAATGATCGCATGGTGGTCACTTACTTTTTTATCATCTACAAACGACTTGTTCGTGCGAAGCGGCTTCATCACAAGACTTCCTGCCAGCTTCTTATATGGCCCAACACTAATTGCGCGCAGTCTGTCCTTGATCGTATCTACGATATCCGTGCCAATGTATCTGGAATCCGTCCGAGGATACGTCAGCACTTTGTGATTCTCATAGAGTCGCTGCATGATATTTAACGTTTCCTTTGCAGAAAATCCAAATTTTTGATTGGCGTCTCGCTGCAGTTCCGTCAAATCATAAAGCCCCGGCGCATATTTCTTTTTCGCTGCTTTCTCCACCTTTTTCACAGACAGTTTCTCATTGGAAACAAAACTGCTGATAGTTTCTATCCGCTCTTTTGAAAACGACCGGAAACCTCCCGACTTTTGATCCTGCCATGTCCACTGAATCTTTCCCGCCTGCACCTGAAGACCATAATATTCCTGCGGGCGAAATGCGCGGATTTCTTCTTCTCGTTTTGCAATCATTGCCAATGTCGGTGTCTGCACACGCCCACAAGAAAGCTGTGCATTATATTTGCAGGTCAGCGCCCGTGTCGCATTGATCCCGACAAGCCAATCTGCCTCTGCGCGGGATACCGCTGCTGCATAAAGATCATTGTATTTTCTGCCGTCACAAAGCTTTGCAAATCCCTCCCGGATTGCCTTATCTGTCACAGAAGAAATCCAAAGGCGCTTGATCGGCTTTTTGCATCCCGCTTTCTCAAGAATCCATCTCGCCACAAGCTCCCCTTCTCTTCCTGCATCTGTTGCAATGACAATCTCCCCGATATCTTTCCGAAACAGCTGCTCCTTTACCGCACGGTATTGTTTCGCCGTCTTCTGGATCACAATCAGTTTCATCGGCTTTGGCATCATTGGAAGAACTTCCATCTTCCACTCTTTATACTCTTTGCTGTATTCCTCCGGATCTGCCAGCGTCACAAGATGACCGAGCGCCCATGTCACTACATACTTCTCTCCCTCTATCGCACCAGAAATATTTTTTGTACACTTTAATACACGCGCAATATCTCTCGCAACGGAAGGTTTCTCCGCGATTACTAATGCTTTCATTTTTTGCTCCTTTATCTTATTTTATCCATCATATTTTTGAACTTTTTAACTTAACCCCCTCTATTCTAACGTATTTCTTTTAAATCATCAAACGGAATTCTTGCTTCTTTCTCTGCCCCCTACTGCAATCTGAGACACAAAGTTGACTTTTCTCAATAAAAAAATGCTAAAGAGTTATGATTTCATAGGGTGTTTCTTTCTGATTTTTCAAAATTTCACAACCTCAAAATACATTTCTTTAGCTTCCTTCTTTTCACTATTCTATTTCTTCGGATAACGGATTTCCACCAGCATCAGACCATGTGCCGGAGCAGTCACTCCTGCAGCCTTTCTGTCTTTTGCCTCCAAAATTTCTTTCACTTTCTCAGGGGTATAAAATCCTCTTCCTACGCGAACCAGTGTTCCCACGATAATCCGAACCATGTTATAGAGGAATCCGTTTCCGCTGATCCGGATCGTAATCTCCTCCCCTTCTCTCAAGACTTCCAGCTCGGTCACCGTCCGCACAGTATCTTCCACTTGTGTCCGCACATTACAGAAACTGACAAAGTCATGCTCTCCGACAAGATAATCTGCCGCCTGCTGCATCCTTTCTACGTCAAGATCGTAGGAAACAAAATAGTTTGTCAGTCGCTTGGTCGGAATTGGCGTCCGCGTATTGATATATGGTATTCGTATGTTTTCTCACAATCGCAATACCGTGGATGGAAATCCGTGGCTACTTCCTCAGATTTTACAATCACAATATCATCTGGGAGTCTCTGATTTAATGCCATCGCGATCCGCTCCGGCGGGATGCTTGTCGCACTGTCAAACACTGCCAATTTCCCAAGGGCATGTACCCAGAATCTGTGCGGCTGGCGCGATCACTGCAATATCTTCCCCAGTCAGTTTACAAAGTGCCTTATTGATCACTTCCTCCACTGTGATTCCATTTGGCTGTACCTGCCATCCACAGTAATTTGTCCCGTCATACGCGATCGTCAGTTTGATTCTCTTTTTCTGCATAACTCACCCTCTAAAATATCCACAGATGAAACGGCACATATCTTCCGATTCCAACAACAATGACAAGATAGACTGCCATCACTGTGTAAGACAGATAGTCCCGTGAATGATATACAAGCGGTTTCATCTTTGTTCTTCCATCCCCACCGCGGTAACATCTTGCCTCCATCGCCATTGCAAGGTCATTGGCACGACGGAAAGCAGAGACAAACAGCGGCACAAGGATCGGAATCATATTCTTTGCCTTTTGAATAATATTTCCACTCTCCAGATCTGCCCCCCTTGCAATCTGTGCTTTCATAATCTTATCTGTCTCTTCCAGCAGAATCGGAATAAAGCGCAGCGCGATCGACATCATCATCGCAATCTCATGCACTGGAACATGAATCTTATTCAGCGGTCTTAATAGCTTCTCAATCCCGTCTGTCAACGCATTTGGCGTTGTTGTCAATGTCATGATCGTAGAACCTGCGATTAAAAATACAAGACGGATTGCCATAAATACCGCTGTGCGAAGTCCTCCTTCCGTGATTTTAAAAATCCAGACTTTGACTAATACGTCCCCTTCATTTGTCAAAAACAAGTTAAAAATCACTGTGATCATCAAAAGCATTACAACCGGTTTTAATCCTTTTACAATAAATTTGACCGGAACCTTTGATAACCAGATCACTCCGGCAAGAAAGCACCCGGCAATCACATATCCAAGTACACTCTTAAACAGAAACAAAGAAATCAAATACAATAATGTACAAGATATCTTTACTCTCGGATCCAGGCGGTGCAAAATACTGTCCGCCGGATAATACTGTCCTATTGTTATATCTCGAATCATTTTCTCACCTGCCCATCTCTGCTGCCTGCTTCCTTCTTCTCCCCGGATACCACTCGCAGAATCTCGTCTGCAGCCTCTTCCACCGTTGTCGCCTCGGATGATACCAAAATCCCATTTTCTCTCAAAGCATTCATAATATAAGTAACCTGTGGTGCCGCAAGCCCTACTGCTTCCAGCTCCTTGTAATGCGCAAACACCTCCCGCGGAGTTCCATCATACATCTTCTCTCCGCGATTCATCACAATGATGCGCTCCACATATTTCGCAATATCTTCCATACTGTGAGATACAAGAATGACCGTCATATCTTTCTTTTCATGGAGAAGGGCAATCTGATCTAAGATCTCATCTCTCCCTTTCGGATCCAGCCCTGCGGTTGGCTCATCAAGTACGAGTACCTGTGGATGCATTGCAAGTACCCCTGCGATCGCAACTCTTCGTTTCTGTCCGCCAGACAGATCAAATGGAGATACTTCATACAACTCTTCTGGAAACCCGACAAGTTTTAATGCCTCTCTTGCCCGCTCCTTACACTCTTCGGGAGACAATCCTTGATTTTTCGGTCCGAAACAGACATCTGTGATCACATCTGTCTCAAATAACTGATGTTCTGGATACTGAAACACAAGCCCCACCTGACTTCTCAGCTTTCGCAAGTCATACTGTTCCCCGTAAATATTCTCCCCATTATACTTCAACACCCCGCTCGTGGCCTTGATCAATCCATTGAAATGCTGGATCAGTGTAGACTTCCCGGAACCTGTATGTCCGATGATCCCTACAAACTGCCCGTGGGGAATCTCCAAATTGATATCTTTTAGCGCCTTTTTTTCATAGGCTGTCCCTTCACTATATGTATAATTGATATGTTCTAATGTAATTGACATAATTCTTTCACCAATTCCTCTGTCTTTAAAATGCCGTTTGAAAGCGGCAGACCTCTCTGCTGCAATTCATAGGCAAGCAGCGTGACCTGCGGCACATCCAATCGATATTTCTTTAATTCCTCTACCCGGGAAAAGATCTCCCTCGGTGTTCCTTCCATCACAACATTTCCCTGATCCATGACGATTACCCGGTCAGCATCAACTACTTCTTCCATATAATGTGTGATCAGAATCACTGTCACTTTCTCCCGACGTCTAAGTTCTTCCACGGCACGCAGCACTTCTTTACGCCCATTTGGGTCAAGCATCGCAGTCGGTTCATCCAGTACAATACATTTTGGCTCCATTGCCACAACTCCTGCAATCGCAACGCGCTGTTTCTGCCCTCCAGATAATTTATTCGGGGAATGATGACGATACTCGATCATCCCAACCGCCTCAAGACTTTTCTCAACACGTTTCCAGATCTCCTCTGTGGGCACTCCAAGGTTCTCCGGACCAAATCCGACATCCTCCTCTACCACGGTTCCGATGATCTGATTGTCTGGATTCTGGAATACCATCCCCGCAGACTGTCTGACCTCCCACAGATTATCTGGTTCTTTCGTATCTCTGCCATTTACCCACATCGTACCTTCTGTCGGTGTCAGGATCGCATTCATATGTTTTGCCAGTGTAGATTTTCCTGAACCATTATGACCAAGGATCGCAACAAACTCTCCCGGCTCCACATGAACATCGACCGCATTGATTGCCCGATGACTTCCGATTATATTTCCTTCTTCGTCTCTTTTTTCATATTCATATACAAGTTTCTCTGTCTGAATCATTCGCATGGCTGTTCCTCGCTTTCTACTCATTGTTGCCAGCTGCCTTTTATTGTACTGGAAGCCAAGTCGTATTGCAAGAGAAAAAGCTGCCCACCGGTTGTTTTGGTGTGCAGCTCTTTTCTTCATTTCCAAAGATACTTGTTATCTTTTCTCTGGTTCCGGATACTCTGTTCCCATTGTATCTACAGTCACTTTCTTCATTCTCTGTGTCTCCAACGGACGGTCACTGTAGTCTGTCGCTGTCTCTGCGATCTTATTTACGACATCCATGCCATCTGTTACCTTTCCGAATGCAGCATAAGATCCGTCTAAGTGCGGAGAAGTTTCGTGCATAATAAAGAACTGTGATCCTGCAGAATCCGGATGCATTGCTCTTGCCATAGAGAGAACTCCCGGCTCATGCTTTAAGTTATTTGTAAATCCATTCTGCTTAAATTCTCCCTTGATCTGATATCCCGGGCCGCCCATTCCTGTTCCGTCCGGACATCCTCCCTGGATCATGAATCCACGGATCACTCTGTGGAAGATCAGTCCGTCATAAAATCCTTTCTGTACTAAAGAAATAAAATTATCACTGTATTTGGTGCGATCTCCGGATATAATTCTGCCTTGATCACATCTCCGTTTTCCATCTCAAATGTTACGATTGGATTTGCCATAATCTGTCTCCTCTTTTCTCTGATTTTTGCCGGCCTCTCCCCGGTCTCTCCAGTCTTTTTCCGACTCTCTTATTGTAACGAATTCTTTTCCCCC
>ENA-OQCW01000146-OQCW01000146.1-human-gut-metagenome-genome-assembly--contig:-NODE-146-length-53182-cov-10.397267_pt1 | contig 53182 bp, 48 predicted proteins | sample MGYA00242767_ERZ504593 | MGnify/ENA primary metagenome ERZ504593 (study PRJEB26092, sample SAMD00036307) | human gut metagenome | host: Homo sapiens | study: EMG produced TPA metagenomics assembly of... | reverse complement strand
AGCCATTGCTGCAGAGACTTATGGACTACAAGGAGCGGTTAGTCTTAGAGTGATTCAAAATGTTTTTGGTGTTGTGTTTGCTTTAGCATTTTGTGTTATATTTTATTGGTTTATGTCTAAAAAAAAGGAAAGTGATGTGACCGTACATGCAGAGTGAAGTGAATCAGGAAGAAAATTTGAATAGAATTATTACGGTTCCTAATCTTCTTTCTTTTTTTCGGCTTTGTCTGATTCCGGTAATTATATGGAGTTATTGTGTAAAGAAAAATCCTCTGTTAGCTGGTGAAATCTTATTGCTGTCTGAGCTTCCCGATATGTTCTGGTAAAGACTTGGACCATGGCAGAAGCTCTGTTAGAAAATCAGTTTTTTTATCCTCCACATGTTTAGGGATTTCTCTGAGCAGATGTCGAACTTTCCTATTATATAAGAAAATTCCGCATAGCCGCTGATGATAATGAGCTACATATCTTCCCGGATTTTTCTCAGCACCGAGCAGACTTCCAGTTCAAGTTCTTCCCCCAGGATCCTACCTTCCATCCTTTCTTTTCTGTCATACCCTGCTGTAAGTATAGCATAGACTTTTGTTTCCGACATTAAAAATTCCATCGACATCCGTTTCTGCACACGGTATAATAGGTATCATGTAAAGAAAAAGGAGGTTGTTTTCTTATGTTATCCTGCACCTACGAAGTAGTCGCCATCGATGGTGATTACGCGCATTTACGCCGCAATGACATCGAACCGGAGGACAATGAAATGAAACTGGTTGCCCGCGCACTGCTGCCGCCGGAAATTATGGAGGGCAGTATTTTGAAATACGAGATGCTGCAGTATGAAATCATTGGCTGATGCTGTTTTTCCGGCCGAGGTGTTTTCTCTCCCGCTCTTTCATGGCATCTCGGAAACCGGGCGGACGGCTCTTGTTTCGAGCGGGTGGCTGCGGACGTGTTCGTTTGAGAAAAACCAGACCATTTATCACATGGGTGACCGCGTGTCCGAACTGGGGATTGTGCTGTCCGGCAGCGTTTTCGTGGAGAATACGGATCTCTGGGGCAACCGCAGTATCTTAAGCAAGATCACCCCCGGCCAGGTATTTGCCGAAACGTATGCCTTCTGTCGGGAGCCGATGATGGTGAATGTCACGGCAGCCGAAGCCTCGACGGTTCTCTTTTTCAATCTTCGAAACCTCGACCAGACCGCCGATGGTGATGATGCATGGCTGTCCCAGCTTCGCAGTAACATGCTCCGCATCTCCATGCAGAAAAATCTTACCCTCTCCAAACGCATTTTCTGCACTACACCAAAGACGATCCGCGAGCGCGTGCTGGTCTACCTCGCCGCGCAGTCTGCCAAAACCGGCGCCGACACCTTTACGATCCCCTTCGACCGCCAGGGCCTCGCCGACTACCTGAACCTCGACCGGAGCGCCCTCTCCAAAGAACTCGGAAAAATGCAGAAAGAGGGAATCCTCGAATTTCATAAAAACAAATTTACGCTGCGTCATCCGTCTCTCTAGGCGGTACCGCAGCGTAAATTTTTTACCGTTTCATCGTTTCAAATGCTTATTTTTCATAAACGAATATACACAAAAAGTATTTTTCCGTGGTTATAACCACATACTTTTCCTGTTATATCCGATATTCTGTACGTGTAAATTATGAAACTCCGCGCAGATCTGTTTTTCCCTCTGCGCTTAACCCCTCGGAAATACCCTACAGGAGGAACTATTTTTATGGAACAGAATATGTTTTGCTACCAGTGTCAGGAAACTGCCGGCTGCTCCGGCTGTACAAAATCCGGTGTCTGTGGAAAGCGCCCGGAGACAGCGGCGCTGCAGGATCTGCTGATCTGGACGACGAAAGGACTTTCCGCCGTGACGACACAGCTCCGCCGCGAAGGAAAAACCGTCGATGCCAGCGTCAATCATCTCATCACCGAAAACCTGTTTACGACCATCACAAACGTGAACTTTGATGATGATACGATCCGCGCACGAATTGAGGCAACGCTTGAGACCAAAGCGCTTCTCGCTCAGCTTGCCGACTGCTCCGCTCTGCCGGAAGCCGCCCTCTGGAACGGCACAACCGATGAGTTTACCGCAAAAGCGGTTACCGTCGGCGTACTTTCCACGGAAAATGAGGACATCCGCTCTTTACGCGAGCTCATCACCTACGGTCTGAAAGGACTTGCCGCGTACACCAGCCATGCCAATGTTCTCTTAAAAGAAAACGAGGAAATCGATGCCTTCCTGCAGCGTGCTCTCGCCGCAACGCTCGACGATTCCCTCTCCGCAGAGGAACTGACGGCTCTCGCACTCGAGACCGGCTCCTACGGCGTGCAGGGAATGGCACTGCTCGATGAGGCCAATACTTCCGCTTACGGCAATCCGGAGATCACCACCGTCGATCTCAGTGTCGGCACCCGCCCGGGTATTCTCGTCTCCGGCCACGATCTGCGCGACCTCGAGATGCTGCTCGAGCAGACCGTGAACACCGGCATCGATGTTTACACCCACTCTGAAATGCTGCCTGCACACTACTATCCGGCGTTCAAAAAATATGAACATTTTAAGGGAAATTATGGTAACGCCTGGTGGAAGCAGAAAGAAGAATTTGAAGCCTTCAACGGCCCGATTCTGATGACGACGAACTGTATCGTGCCGCCGAAGGACAGCTACAAAAACCGTATTTACACAACCGGAGCGGTTCGTTATCCGGGATGCCCGCACATCGACGGCGTCATCGGTGAGACAAAAGATTTCTCTCTGCTCATCGAACAGGCAAAGCACTGCGCACCGCCGACGGAACTCGAGCAGGGAACCATCGTCGGAGGCTTCGCCCATGCACAGGTACTCGCCCTGGCAGACCAGATCGTCGATGCCGTGAAATCCGGCGCGATCAAAAAATTTGTTGTCATGGCTGGATGTGACGGCCGTGCAAAAAGCCGCAGCTATTACTCTGATTTTGCACAGGCACTGCCGAAAGACACCGTGATTCTGACCGCCGGCTGTGCAAAATACAAATACAACAAGCTGAACCTCGGCGACATCAACGGCATTCCGCGCGTCCTCGATGCCGGCCAGTGCAATGATTCCTACTCTCTTGCCGTGATTGCACTGAAATTAAAGGAGGTCTTCGGCCTCGACGATATCAACGATCTGCCGATCATCTACAATATTTCCTGGTACGAGCAGAAAGCTGTGATTGTTCTTCTGGCGCTGCTGTCTCTTGGTGTCAAGAACATCCACCTCGGCCCGACACTCCCGGCATTTTTAAGTCCGAATGTCGCAGCTCTTCTCGTTGAAAACTTCGGCATCGCCGGAATCGATACCGTTGAAAACGATATGGAATTGTTTTTCGGGAAATAAAGAAAACCCCTTGCTTTCTTTCATTTTTCCACGTATACTGTATATGTTCAGACAAAAATATCTTTGAATTTGGGCATATCAGAAAACGGACCTCAGATTCCATTTCTATACATGCCCGACACCGATGAGTCATCTCATCTTAATCACACATTTTTAGAACGTGCCTGGGATTTTTTTCAGACACGTTCTCATTCTATCACGGAGATTTATAAATTATGAGCATCATGAAAAATATCAATAAAGCCAAGGTTATGGTCTTAAAAGATCAGGTTTCCTACCAGGAAGGCCAGATCGTCAGCAAAACACTGGTACAGAATGAATCCGTCAGCATCACCTTATTTGCCTTCGACAAAGGCGAAGAAATCAGCACCCACGAGTCCGGCGGCGACGCCTTCGTCACCTGCCTCGACGGAACCGGTGAAATCACCATCGACGGCGTAAAATACGAACTCCACGAAGGCGAATCCATCGTCATGCCGGCAAAACATCCGCATGCAGTGTATGGCAAAGAGCAGTATAAGATGCTTCTGGTAGTGGTATTCTAACGTATCCTTTTTGAACCAATTATTGATATGCCTGGCAAAATAAGGCAGCATGCCTCAGGATTTCCTGTGATATGCTGCCTTGCCTTTTTATTCATTTACGCCTTTTCTATTAGGCATTCATTCTTTTTGGTCTTTTTATCATAATTAATTCCAACCAGTAGAATATCTCCAATATACGGTTCCAATGATGCAATGTACTTTTTCTCTTTGATCTGATCCGTCTCCACCCACAGATGGGCTATGAGCTCCTCAGCAAATGGGATTCCACAAGACCATACGCCGAGGCGGCGCTCTACCACCATCTCTGGTACGACGAAAAAGGCGGCTATCCGCGCGAGTATACCCATAAAGGCAACGACAACGCCATTCTCTACCAGATCCTCACCTGCGCCGATTGTCTCGGTGCGGCAACCGATTCCGTCGGGCGGCTGATCACCGTGGAACGCGAACAGTTATACCGCGAAGTCTTCGGTAAAAACGTGGAGCTGGTTCTATAACTTTGGTTTCTGTTTATGGCGTTAATTCGTATATCCGTATATTGTAGTTCTTTTCAAGCTTCTGTCCGTCTCGCGTGGACACATTGTAGAATGCACAAATTTCATTCAGCCCACATGTTCATTTCGTTAATTTATTAATGAACGTATTTTTTCAGCTTTATGTTTTATGTTAATTTGTGTTCCTTTATCGTTCATCGTTTTGTGAACATCAAGTTGACATCATTAAAAGAAAATAGTTTACATTTTGGGAAAAATATACTAAAATAACAGAAACGGTCAAATCTCCGCCGAAAAAAAACGGCGGAGATTTTTCTGGAAAGAAGGGCGAAAAACGTGTTTGAAAGACGATCGAAAAATTTCGAAGAAAATGCGTAGAAAATCCGCCCGAAAAGGTGAAAAACCAAGCATAAATCACAGGGAGGAACTCATACTATGAAAGAAATCATCCAGGGCTTCTACCAGAAGAAACATTTCTGGACCCGCCTGATTCTGGTCATCGCTGCCGTCATCCTGATGGGCTTTGCGCTCTCATGGCTGCTTCTCGTCGATCTCGGCACCGATCCGTGTACCTTGTTAAACCAGACCATCTCCACCCGCCTCGGCATCAGCATCGGAAACTGGCAGGCGCTCTTCAATACCGTCCTGCTCATCTTCGTTATCATTTTCGGCGGCAGAAACTTAGGCTTCGGAACCTTCGCAAACATGTTTCTCGTGGGATATTCCATCGACTTTTTCTCCTGGATCTGGGCGAAAGTCCTTCCGGCAGACCTCTTCACCTCGATGGGTGTGCGAATCGCCGTGCTGATCCCGGCGCTGATCCTGTTTATCCTTGCCGCATCCTTCTATATGGATGTTGATATGGGAACTGCACCATACGACGCAGTATCCTTCATTATCTCCACCCACCTGCCGAACGTTTCGTTCCGTGTGATCCGCATCGTCTACGACTTCGTTGTCACCGCGATCGCCGTTCTGCTCGGCGGAAAACTCGGCATTGTCACCGTGCTGATGGTTATTACCCTCGGTCCGGTCATTGAATGGCTGGGAAATATCATGAAACAGCATCTGAATATTTTTGATGACTGAAATCATTGCTTTTCCGCGCTTTCTATACTACAATAGAACCACCAGATGATCTTTTTTCTAAAAGAAAAGCCTGCCTCCGGGACTCACATCTCTGTGGCAGGCTTTTCTTCCCTGAAAATAGCCGAAAAAAGACTCAAAAAGCAGAAAATCATTTATATTAAGGAGGTTTTTCCTATGAGCAACACCCCAAACCCTGTTTACGAAAAACTGATGAAATGCTACGAGAGCTTCCGCTCCCAGATCGATTTCCAGCCGGAAGTCGCACTGATTCTCGGTTCCGGCCTCGGTGATTTTGCGAATGATATCCGCGTTACCGCAACCCTCGATTACCATGATATCGAAGGCTTCCCGGTTTCCACTGTTCCGGGCCACGCGGGCCGTTTTATCTTCGGCTACGTCGGCGATGTGCCGGTTGTCTGCATGCAGGGCCGCGTTCATTATTATGAAGGCTATCCGATGACCGACGTCGTTCTCCCGACCCGCCTCATGAAGCTGATGGGCGCAAAAGCACTGTTCTTAACCAACGCCGCCGGCGGCATCAAACAGGGCACAAAGCCAGGCTCTCTGATGCTGTTAAACGGCCAGATCGCCTGCTTCGTTCCATCTCCGCTTATCGGACCGAACATCGACGAGCTCGGCACCCGTTTCCCGGATATGAGCCAGATCTACGACCTTGAATTCCAGAAAATCGCACGGAAAGCCGCAGCCAGCCTTGATATCGACCTGATGGAAGGCGTTTATCTGCAGCTCACCGGCCCGCAGTACGAGTCCCCGCAGGAAATCACCATGTGCCGCACCCTCGGCGCAGACGCGGTCGGCATGAGCACCGCCTGCGAAGCCATCGTTGCACGCCATATGGGCATGCGCGTTATCGGTATTTCCTGCATTACCAATCTTGCCGCCGGCATCTCCCCGCAGCCTCTGTGCCATGCGGAAGTTCAGGAGGCAGCTGACATGGTTGCACCGCAGTTCAAAAAACTCGTTGCCGCAACGATTCAGGGCATCGCAAAGACACTGTAAACACACAGCGGCCGGGGTCTGTTAAAAAAAACAGGCCCCGGCCGCTGAAAACAGCACGTAAAATAAAGGAGAGATCTTTTTTGAATACACGTTTTTACAACGCCAAAATTCTCGTACTCGACGCTGAAAACCATTTTTCCATCGCCGAAGACGAACTTCATGTCACCGGCGACACCATCACCTATATCGGACCTGGTAGAAAAGCAGATCCAGATGCCGCAGAGACCACTGTCTTCGACCGCGAAATTGACGCCCGCGGCAATCTCCTGATCCCGGGCTTTAAAAACGCACACACGCACACCCCGATGACCTTCCTCCGCTCCTACGCGGACGATCTCCCGCTCCACGAATGGCTCGAACGCCAGGTCTTCCCGAACGAGGCAAAGCTCGCCGGGGACGACGTTTACTGGCTCAATATCCTCGGCATCATGGAATATCTGACGAGCGGCATCACCTCCAATTTCGACATGTACATCCAGCAGAAAAACAGCATCGCTGCCACGGTCGACACCGGATTCCGCACCGTTCTTACCAGCGGTCTCAACAACTTCGTCGACAGCCCGGAAATTCTCGAAGAGATGTATAACTATGTCAACGAACTCTCCGACCGCACCTCGTATCTGCTCGGTTTCCACGCCGAATATACGACCGGCGGCCCGCTTCTTGAAGACGTTGCCAAACTCGCCGAAAAATACCATTCCCCTGTCTGGACACACAACGCCGAAACAAAAAGCGAAGTCGAGGGCTGTAAAGAGCGCTGGGGACTCACCCCGACACAGCTGATGGAACGCTTAGGCATGTTCCAGTACGGAGGCGGCGGCTACCACTGCATCTGGATGGAGGACCGCGATTTTGAGATCTTCCGTGACCGGAAACTGACGGCCGTTACCAATCCCTCCTCAAACCTGAAGCTCGCCTCCGGCATCTGCCCGCTGAAGCGTTTTTACGATAACGGCATCAACCTCGCCATCGGCACTGACGGGCCGGCCAGTAACAACTGCCTCGATATGTTCCGCGAAATGTTCCTGACCACCGGCCTTTCCAAAGTCCGCGAGATGGATGCCGCAGGAATCCCGGCCGACGCCATTCTCTACATGGCAACCGCAGGCGGCGCGCACGCCATGCAGCTTACTGACTGCGACCGTCTCGCTGCCGGCAAAAAGGCCGATCTCGTCATGATTGACCTCCATCAGCCGAACATGCAGCCGGAGAATAATCTGATCAAAAACCTCGTTTACAGCGGCAGCAAACAGAACGTAAAGCTTACCATGGTAAACGGTCAAATCCTCTACGAAAACGGCGAATTCCATATCGGCTTTGACCCGGAAGAAATTTATGCAAGATCCAACGCCATTATCCGAAGAATTTCCGGCTCGCATGCAGATAATTAGTGGATTTCACGCAGTTTTTCCTTTGCTTGACATACTTTTTTCTTCTATATTATAATGTAGCCATACACGCAAAAACGCTGTACCTCTTGAAAGGAGAATACTATTATGAAAAAGAAAGTAGTTAGCTTACTGCTTGCAGCCGCCATGACAACTGCTGCACTCGCAGGATGCGGTTCCTCCAACGGATCCTCTTCCTCCGACGCATCCACAGGCGCCGATTCCACCAGCGCAACTTCCGCTTCTGCTTCCACAGACGGAGGAAAAAAAAGACGCCGCAGGTGAGAAAATTGCCATGATCACAGACTCCGGAGATATCACCGACGAATCCTTCAACCAGATCACCTGGGAAACTGTATGCGCCTACGGCGATGCAAACGGCGTAGAGTACGAGTACTACAAACCGGCAGAGGATACCGATGAAGAGCGTATCAACTCCATCGATCTTGCTGTTTCCGAGGGTGCTACCGTTGTTGTAATGCCAGGTTACCTGTTCGGACCTGCCATCGCTGAAGAGCAGGACACCTATCCGGATGTAACCTTCATCGCAGTCGATGTTACCGAAGGTGATATTGTAAAAAACGGCAAAGCTGTTGATCTCGGAAAGAACGTGTACATCTGCTCCTTCGAAGAAGAGCAGGCCGGCTACCTGGCTGGATACGCTGCAGTAAAAGACGGCTACACAAGTCTTGGTTTCCTCGGCGGTATCGCTGTTCCGGCCGTTATCCGTTTCGGTTACGGTTATGTACAGGGTATCAACGCTGCTGCTGAAGAAGACGGCGTAGATGTAAACGTAAAATATTACTATGGCGGCCAGTTCTACGGCGATGACTCCATCACCGCCCGTATGGAGGGCTGGTATGCAGACGGAACACAGGTTGTATTCGCCTGCGGCGGCGGTATCTGGACATCTGCTCTGGATGCAGCTGAGACACACGACGGAAAAGTTATTGGTGTAGACGTTGACCAGCGTTCCAAAATCGGCGAGCGCTGCCTGACTTCCGCTATGAAAGGTCTTCCAAGCGCCATCAACAACGCTCTGGATTCCTACTTCAGCGGAAACTTCTCTGAACTTGGCGGAACTGCTCAGCAGCTTGGACTGAAAGACGGAGATTACATCGGCCTTCCTACCGATTCCGAATCCTGGGGATTCACAACCTTCACACAGGATCAGTATGAAACTGTACTGGCTGGTATCCGCGATGGTTCCATCGAAATCTCCAGCGATACAGAAAATCAGCCGGAAGTAGGTTCTCACGTAACCGTTGATTACATCAGCTAATGTGCATACTGTTTCTGTAACAATATGCCTTTTGGGGAAGAGAATATTATTTCTCTTCCCCTTTTTTTCTGTCACACAAAATGCTATACTAGACATAATGAAAGCCCGCAGTTCTGCCCTGTTTTCCATGCCTTCGGCAGTCCTGCAAAACCACGCTTGAAAGGGAATATGTATATGGAAAATGAGTACATTATTGAGATGTTGAACATCACCAAAGAATTCCCGGGTATCAAGGCGAACGACAACATTACATTACAGCTCAAAAAAGGAGAAATCCATGCTCTGCTTGGAGAAAACGGTGCAGGAAAATCAACCCTGATGAGTATTCTTTTTGGTCTGTATCAGCCTACCTCCGGAATCATCAAGAAGAATGGGCAGGAAGTCCATATCAACACGCCGAACGACGCCAACGATCTCAACATCGGTATGGTGCACCAGCACTTTAAGCTGGTCGAATGTTTCTCGGTTCTCGACAACATCATCCTCGGCGTAGAGCCGACCAAAGGCCTTTTCCTCGAGAAAAAGAATGCCCGTGCAAAAGTCATGGAGCTGAGCGAGAAATACGGTCTGATGGTCGATCCGGACGCTCTGATCTCGGATATCACCGTCGGCATGCAGCAGCGTACCGAAATTCTGAAAATGCTCTACCGTGACAACGAAGTCCTGATCTTCGACGAGCCGACCGCGGTTCTGACGCCGCAGGAAATCGACGAGCTGATGAAGATCATGAAGAACCTCGCAAAAGAAGGAAAATCCATCCTCTTCATCACCCATAAACTCAACGAGATCATGGAAGTTGCCGACCGCTGTACGATTCTCCGCAAAGGAAAATACATCGGAACCGTCAACATCAGCGAAACTTCCAAAGAAGAGCTCTCCCGCATGATGGTCGGAAGAAACGTCAGCTTCTCCGTCAACAAAAAGCCGTCAAAACCGGGCGACACCGTTCTGAAAGTAGAGCACATGACCGTACCGAGCAAGGTGCACGGAAACAACGCCGTCAAAGATGTTTCCTTTAATGTAAGAAAAGGCGAGATTGTCTGCATTGCAGGTATCGATGGAAACGGCCAGTCCGAGTTCGTTCAGGGCCTCACGGGACTGGAAAAAGTATCCGGCGGTAAAATTCTGTTCAACGGACAGGACATCACGAAAGCTTCCATCCGCGACCGCTCCAAGATGGGCATGAGCCACATCCCGGAGGACCGCCATAAACACGGCCTCGTGCTGGATTACTCCATCGAGCAGAACGTGGTGCTGCAGCGTTACTGGCAGCCGGAATTTGAATCCTTCGGCTTTATCAAATCAAAAGCCGTGCGCGAATATGCCGAGCGCCTGATCGAGCAGTACGATGTCCGCAGCGGCCAGGGTCCTGTGACCATCACCCGCAGCATGTCCGGCGGAAACCAGCAGAAAGCGATCATCGCGCGTGAGATCGACAAAGATCCTGATCTTCTCGTTGCGGTACAGCCTACCCGTGGTCTTGATGTCGGAGCCATCGAATACATTCACAGCCAGCTCGTTGCACAGCGCGACAAGGGAAAAGCCGTTCTTCTGGTTTCTCTGGAACTGGATGAGGTTATGGATGTTTCCGACCGTATTCTTGTTATGTACGAAGGAGAGCTGGTCGGCCAGCTGGATCCGAAAACCGTTTCTGTCGAAGAACTCGGTCTCTACATGGCAGGTGCAAAACGGGATCCTGTTCCCGAAGAAGTATAAAAGAGAGGTAAGAAAAGCATGAACGAAAAAACGAAAAACGCTCTTCTGTCCATTGTCGCTTCTCTTGTATGTATTGTGATCGGTCTTCTTGTGGGATTTATCATTTTATACTGCATCAACGCGGAGAACGCAGTGGATGGATTTACACGAATCATCAAAGGCGGCTTTTACTTAAAGCCGAAAGGAATCGGAAGTGAAATCGCTCAGTCCGCTCCCCTGATTATGACCGGACTTTCGGTTGCATTTGCTTTTAAAACAGGTCTGTTCAACATCGGTGCTGCCGGACAGTACACCGTCGGTGTCTTCGGCGCCCTGTATTTTGCCATCATCCTCCACATGCCATGGTATGTATGCCTTCTGGCTGCTATGGTCTGCGGAGCCATCTGGGGAGCAGTTCCTGGTATCTTCAAAGCATACTTCAACGTAAATGAAGTTATTACTTCCATCATGTTCAACTGGATTGGTCTTTATCTTGTCAATGAGCTGATGTACAACACCATCCCGGGCATGTATGATCAGAAGACCACACGTACTTACAAATTAAGCTCCGCTTCTCCGAAATCCCTGATTCCGGACTGCGGCATGAACTCCATTTTCCGTACCAGTTCCACAACGATTGCGATTTTCATTGCGATTGCCATTGCGGTCATCATCTACATCGTTCTGAACAAAACAACCTTCGGCTATGAGCTGAAAGCCTGCGGGTTCAATAAGGATGCTGCCAAATACGCCGGCATCAATGAGAAGAGAAACGTTGTTCTCTCCATGACCATCGCAGGTGCGCTTGCCGGAATCGGTGCAGGCCTCTACTTCCTCTCCGGTGCATCCGAGTGGAACCCGCAGGTATCGACAGCACTCCCGGCCATCGGATTTAATGGTATCCCGGTTGCGCTTCTTGCACTTAGCAACCCGATCGGCGTTATCTTCGCTGCTCTCTTCGTTGCTCATATTTCGGTCGGCGGTGCTTACCTGCCTACGAAATATTATCAGCCGGAGATCGCGGACCTGATCGTTGCCGTTATCATTTACCTTTGCGCATTCGTTACCCTGTTCAAGGGCATCGTTGCAAACCTGTTCAAGAGCAAAAAAGAGCAGAAAGCAAATGCCAATGCAGACAACGGAAAGGAGGAGAAGAAATAATGTTCCTTTTAATTAAATTTACCTTACTGTACGCCGTTGTTCTGATGCTCGTTGCGATGGGCGGTATGTTCTCCGAACGAAGCGGTGTCATCAACATCGCGCTGGAAGGAATCATGGCGATCGGCGGCCTTGCCGGTGTCTTCGTCCTGGTTCTGTTCCCGGACCTCCCGGCTCCTGCACTTGTGGCACTTTCCATTCTGGCGAGCGCCGTATCCGGTATGATCTACTCTCTGCTGCTTGGCTTCTCCGCCATCACACTGAAAGCAGACCAGACGATCGGCGGAACCGCGCTGAACATGCTGGCTACTGCCATTGCCATCGTCCTGGTAAAAGCATTCAACAACGGCTCGGATGCCGGAAACGGTGCAGCTTCCGCAAAGCTGAACTACACCAACGCCGCTTTCATTTACAAGATCGGACCATTTACCGTGAACATCTTCCTGTTCATCGGCATCATCCTTCTGATCTGCAGCTACGTGTTCCTCTTCAAAACGAAATGGGGACTGCGCCTGCGTGCCTGCGGTGAGCATCCACAGGCAGCCGACTCTGTTGGTATCAACGTATACCAGTGGAGATACACCGGTGTTATCATCTCCGGTGCACTCGGCGGTATCGGCGGATTTGCCTACATCGTTCCGTCCGTTACCACCTGGAACTTCGAAGTCGGCGTAGCCGGTGCCGGATTCCTTGCCCTCGCTGTTATGATCTTCGGTCAGTGGAAACCGTTCCACATTGCCGGAGCAGCCGTATTCTTTGCGGTATTCCGTTCCCTGGCAAACATTGCGGACTCCACCGTCCTCTCCCATCTGGGACTGTCCAAGAACATTTACAACATGATGCCGTTTATCGCATCCATGATTATTCTCGCCTTCACATCCAAGAATTCCCAGGCTCCGAAAGCCGAAGGTATTCCATACGATAAGGGCGCAAGATAATATGTAACTATTCAGAGCCATGTGAAATGGAAGAAAAAATTGCGAATCATGCTTGCATGAATGAGCGGTTTTTTCTGGAATTTCATATGGCGAGCAGCCACATCGAGATGCAGCGCAGCGGAATCGAGATGTGGCTCTGAATAGTTACAATTTTTAAAGGCAGAGCCGTTAAATCCGAACTGTGTTTTTTCGGCTCTGCCTTTTCTCTATCATTCTAATTTATTTTTCATCAAAGAAAGGAAAAAATTATGCTGAACACCAAATTATTTGACCACACTATCTTAAAAGCAGACGCAACCGAAGCACAGGTTGCAAAGATCTGCGACGAGGCACTTGCACATGATTTTGCTTCTGTCTGCGTCAACCAGTACTACACCAAATTCGTTGCTGAAAAGCTCAAAGGATCTGACGTCAAAGTCTGCACCGTTGTCGGCTTCCCTCTGGGCATGTCCGATACCCGTGTAAAAGCGTTTGAGACCCGTGCGGCCATCGAAGACGGTGCACAGGAGGTTGATATGGTCATCAACGTCGGAGCCCTCAAAGACGGCAAATACGACTTCGTACGCTCCGATATCCAGACCTTAAAAGAAGTATGCGGCAAGGACATCGTTCTGAAAGTCATCATCGAGACCTGCCTTTTAACCGATGAAGAGAAAGTAAAAGCGTGCGAGCTCGCAAAAGAAGCCGGCGCTGACTTCGTAAAAACCTCCACCGGATTTTCTACCGGCGGTGCAAAAGCGGCTGATGTTGCCCTGATGAGAAAGACCGTAGGCCCGGATATGGGCGTAAAAGCTTCCGGCGGAATCCACAACGCAGACGAGGCACAGGCTATGGTAGATGCCGGCGCAAGCCGTCTCGGAACAAGCGCAACACTGGCTATCATCGGATAAAAAGGAGTTTCTTATGGATACGATACTGATAGGAATTGCCGGAGGAACCGGCAGTGGAAAAACGACACTGGCAGATAAGCTGGTAGAAAGTTTTGGACGCGATGAAGTGAGCATTCTGCGCCATGACAACTATTACAAACGCCATGACGATATTCCTTTTGAGGAGCGTGCCAAATTAAATTACGATCATCCCGATGCCTTTGATACCGACCTGTTATGCCAGCACATTCTCGAGCTGAAAGCGGAAAATCCATCGAGATGCCGGTTTACGATTATGCCATGCATAACCGCTCGGATAAAACGATTCTGGTCCATCCTGCCCCGGTTATCGTGCTCGAGGGCATTCTCCTCTTCGTTGAGAAGGATCTCTGCGATCTGATGGACATCAAAGTCTTTGTCGATACCGATGCGGACGTGCGGATTCTCCGCCGGATCCTGCGCGATGTAAAAGAGCGCGGCCGTTCCCTGGACAGCGTTGTAACGCAGTACCTGACGACCGTAAAACCGATGCACGAGCAGTTCGTAGAGCCGAGCAAGCGCCGTGCCGACGTGATCATCCCGGAGGGCGGACAGAACACCGTTGCTCTTGAAATGCTGATCGAGCGGGTGCGTAAGCATCTGAATCTGGTGCAGAACCAGTAAACATCCGTTTATCGCTATAAAAATCTGCAAAAAAAGAACGAGGACTGAATTTTCTCTTTTTCCGTCCTCGCTCTTTTTATTTTTCCCTTACAGATGTTCCAGCATTCCCTGCAGCCAGATCTGGCCTTTGAAACGTCTTCCCACTTCCGGTACTCCAAATAAATCCTTTTCGTTGATACAGATGTCTATCGGCACATCGTTGCAGACGAGGCCGAGCTCATACACCTGCTCGCCCGTTACCGCGTTCTTCGTTGTATTCATCTCCGTAATTTCACCCATCACGCTGTACTGGTCACATTCGAGACCGCTTGGCATGAAAAAGCTATCTACAATAGAAAAGACATCTTCCTTCGTCAGACGCTGGGAAATCATGGCATATGTGTCAATATCATCCATGGTGAGACTTTCCATCGCATCCTCATCCCCGTTTCTGGCAGCCGAGATCAGTGAATTCTTCTGCTGCGTGCTGCGGCGCTCCTTCTCGACCTGTTCCGGGTCTTTCTGGATCGGAAGCAAAATTGTTCCTTCCGCTGCAAGACCGGAGACAGAAAGCGGGAGCGGAAGCGGCTGCAGCGCATTTTTCTGTTTCATCTCAAGATATTCCGCTGCATGCGTCAGATAAAAGATCATCGTGATGCCAAGCCGCATATCGTCGCAGGCGCCTGCAAACGATTCCTTATCGACGTGGCGCTCCACCGATACCTCCTCGTAGGAGCTGATCTGCCCGCCCTCGAAATAGGGATAATAATATTCCATCTGGAAACGGTTGTTCTCATCAATTTCCCCACAGACCGTGATACCACAGTCATACGCATATTCTTTCGAAAATTCAGCAAAAAGGTGGTGTTCTTCTGTTTCCACAATCTTTTTACGGTCGTAGTTTTCTACTACATCACGAAGAATCTCCTGGAGTTCCTTCGTCGTCTTGATCTTTGAAAATCCAATAGTTTTCAGGTAAGCGTGCATAAGAACACCTCCTCTCATTCCTTTGTATTTCTTATGCGATTAGTGTTTCGGAACCAGTTTTTCTTTTCCGCCCATGTACATACGAAGAACTTCCGGAATGCTTACGGTTCCGTCTGCATTCAGGTTGTTCTCCAGGAATGCGATCAGCATACGCGGCGGAGCAACTACGGTGTTGTTCAGGGTATGTGCCAGGTATTTCTTTCCGTCCTCGCCGTTGACACGGATTTTCAGACGTCTTGCCTGTGCATCACCAAGGTTGGAGCAGCTTCCTACCTCGAAGTATTTCTTCTGACGCGGAGACCATGCCTCAACATCGACAGATTTTACTTTCAGGTCAGCCAGGTCACCGGAGCAGCACTCCAGAGTACGAACCGGGATATCCATGGAGCGGAACAGGTCTACGGTGTTCTTCCACAGTTTGTCATACCACATCATGCTGTCTTCCGGTTTGCAGACAACAACCATCTCCTGTTTCTCGAACTGATGGATACGATAAACACCACGCTCCTCGATGCCGTGTGCTCCTTTTTCTTTACGGAAGCACGGAGAGTAGCTGGTCAGGGTCAGAGGCAGTTTCTCCTCCGGGATGATGCTGTCGATGAATTTACCGATCATGGAGTGCTCGCTGGTTCCGATCAGGTACAGATCCTCGCCCTCGATTTTGTACATCATGGACTCCATCTCAGCGAAGCTCATAACACCGTTTACGACGTTGCCGTGGATCATGAAAGGCGGTACGCAGTAGGTAAATCCGCGGTCGATCATGAAATCTCTTGCATAAGAAAGGATGGCAGAGTGGAGGCGTGCAATGTCGCCCATCAGATAATAGAATCCGTTTCCTGCAACTTCTCTTGCTGCATCCAGATCGATTCCGTCGAAGGACTCCATAATGTCGGTGTGATACGGGATTTCAAAATCCGGTACAACCGGCTCGCCGAAGCGCTCTGCTTCTACGTTCTCACTGTCATCTTTTCCGATCGGTACGGAAGGATCGATGATGTTCGGGATCACCATCATGATCTTCTTGATTTCTTCTTCTACTTCTTTTTCTCTTGCAGAAAGAGCCTCGATGCGGGAACCGTCAACAGCTACCTGTTTCTTTACTTCCTCAGCCTCTTCTCTCTTGCCCTGGCCCATCAGTGCGCCGATCTGTTTGGAGATTTTGTTTCTTTTTGCACGAAGTGCTTCTACTTCCTGTTTGATGTCACGGTTTTCTTTGTCCAGCTCGATGACTTTATCAACCAGCTCCAGTTTCTGATCCTGGAATTTATTTCGGATATTCTGTTTTACAACTTCCGGGTTTTCTCTTAAAAACTTAATGTCTAACATAATTTCCTCCTAGTAGATCTTATCCCCTCATTTTGGCGGGATTCTTTTTGTTCTTTCCAGCCCGGAACCACTGCCGTTTTTCCAGCATTTATGCGGGTTTGGCGCGTTCCAGTACCATCATATAACAGTATATGCATTTTTTCAAGCGTTCTTTCATGCTGTTTTTCTGCGGTCCGCTTTTACATCAGATCGATCGAATTCATCGTAATTGCCTGGCGCAGCGCGTCGATTTCCTCGGTGCTCAGCATGATATAGGACTCGCCTTTTACGATCTCTTTCAGATATAAAAAGCAGTTGTCACGGCTGTGGATTGCATTCAGGATAAAACCTGTGTTTTCTTTGTCGAGCATTGCCAGCGCAAAACTCATCTTTCCGCCCACATCGTCAAACGCATCATATTTTACGATTCCGTATTTGTTCAGCGTCATGCCCTGGATCTTTTTCAGATCCGCAAGATTTTTTTTCGTCAGCTCATTCTGCTTGTTCAGTTTGTCAATTTCCTTGAACCGCTGATGAAACAGCTTTTCGAGTGACTGGGCGTCTTTTCCCTTCATAAAGCTTCTGTACTTCTGGTTCAGTCTGCTCAGACGCAGCGACATGCTGACCGTCATAATCATCATCACGATAATCAGTACAATCAGAAGAAGTACAACAACGCCAAGGTCAATTCCTACCTTACTAAATAAATCGCTCATTATTCTACCTCTTACTGTATTGATTCAAACAGATCCATGATTCTCTCGAGCTCTTCCTGGGAATAATACTCGATCTCGATCTTTCCTTTGTGCTTTGCCCCGCGGTGAATGGAAACCTTCGTACCAATGATACTCTTAATTTTCTCTTCCAGACTTTCGTAGATGGCTTCCTCTTCCAGATTGACTTCTTTCTTTCTTCACCTTCGGATTCAGGATCTCTTTGACCAGGCGCTCGGTCTCACGGACACTGAGCTTTTCATCGAAGATTTTCATTGCCGTATTGTACTGGAGTTCTTTATTCTCCAGCGCCAGCAGCGTACGCACATGACCGGTTGTCAGCATTTCATCGACAACCATCTGCTGTACCCTGTCATCCAGTTTCAGGAGACGCATCGAGTTTGTAACCGCCGTTCTGCTCTTGGAAACGCGCTCTGCGATTTCATCCTGGCGGAGATGGAACTCTTCCATCAGGCGTTTGTATGCGTGTGCCTCCTCAATCGGGTTCAGAGATTCTCTCTGAATATTTTCAATCAGGGAAATCTCGACAACTTCCTGCTCGGTAAAATCTTTGATGATGACCGGTACTTCTTTGATTCCGGCAAGCTTTGCAGCCCTCCATCTCCGTTCCCCTGCGATGATCTCATAATAATCATCTTTTTTCTGCACCAGAATCGGCTGCAGAACTCCGAACTGTTTGATGGATTCCGAAAGTTCGATCAGGCCGTCCTCGTCAAAGGATTTTCGCGGCTGTTCGCGGTTCGGTTCAATTTCGGAGATTTTCAGTTTCATCTCAACTGGTTTTTCGACTACTTTTTCAACAACCTTCTCGACTACTTTGACCTCCGGTTTTGCCGGTTTCTCTTTTGCTTCTGCTTTGGCCGAATGTCCCGGTGAAATCAGGGAATCCAGGCCCTTGCCTAATCCTCCTCTTCTCGCTGCCATTACTCTTCATCCCCCCTGTGAATCACTTCGTCTGCCAGGAGACGGTAGCTCTCTGCACCGGTGGACCGCTTGTCGTAATAGTTGATCGGCATACCGTAGCTCGGTGCCTCCGCAAGGCGGACATTTCTCGGAATAATGGTTTTGTAGATATTCTGATCCAGGCTGTCTTTTACGTTTTCTACTACCTGCAGAGAAAGATTCGTTCTCGCATCGTACATGGTAAAGACAACGCCTTCCATCTCCAGTTCCGGATTCAGACGCTCCTGCACCAGCTCAATCGTGTGCATAAGCTGGGATAAGCCCTCCAGTGCGTAATATTCACACTGAATCGGCACCAGAACGGTGTCCGCGGTGGTCATCGCGTTGATTGTCAGCATATTTAAGGATGGCGGACAGTCAATAATAATGAAGTCGTACTGATCGCGGACCTGATCAATTGCGTTTTTCAGGATGAATTCTTTGTCTTCCACCCCGATCAGCTCGATCTCCGCTCCGGCCAGATTGACATTGGAAGGGATAAGGGAAAGATTATCAAAATTCAGAGGAATGATGCAGTCCTCCAGTTTTGACTCTCCAAGAAGCAGCTCATAGATGGTATTTTCCACTTCATTTTTCTCTACTCCCATTCCGCTGGTGGTATTTCCCTGCGGGTCCATATCAATGGTCAGAACTTTTTGTCCCATTTCTCCTAAACAGGAAGAAAGGTTAATTGCGGTGGTAGATTTACCTACGCCGCCTTTCTGGTTTGCAATTGCAATTGTTCTTCCCAAAATATGTATTGCCTCCTTTCATCTTTTGTTTCCATTTGCAGTTTTTCCTTTTTACAGGAAATGACCTGCCGGCACTTCTTTCAAAAAAATGATTCATGCGGCAGGTGTTTTGGCATATAGATAGGAAAAATCTCCTTTTCTATGCCAGTCTATCTGAGGAATTCTTCAGATTCTATCTCAAAATTGCCCCAATTTGGGACAAAGATATTTTATCATACTACGCCGGATTTTACTACTGGAAATGTTTCACGTGAAACATTTTCTGCATTTTTGCATGATTAGGCGGTGTGAAACATAAGAAAATTGGAGATTTTTGGCGATGTTTCACGTGAAACATTTTGAAAAGCACTGTTTTACAATAATTTTTCTCGGTTTTTACGCTGTTTAAAGGCTTTTTGGAATTTTTTCAGCGATGATTTTGCATTTTTTGATGGTTTCCAAGTAATTCTGCAATGTCAGAACATTTTTTTCTGTTTCACACAGTTTTTATAAAATGTTTCACGTGAAACATTTTAATTTTTGACGTTTTTGAGGTATAAATATACTGGAAACGTTATTTTAATCGTGTGATGCTCTTTTTCAAGGAAATCTCAGGTGATTAGGAAGAAAAAATCAACTTATCAGGATATTATTGATACATAGATCAGGAATCAAAACTGTTTATGGTTGTTCGGTGATCGTAAATGTCTCTTTTGTATATAAAATGTATTTTTATTCACTAGAGCTCTGTTTTTTCATCGTTCTTCCTCGCTTTTTTCAAATTTTCAGCATTTTTCTCTTTATTTTCATCAGTAAGAGGCATAATCCGTGAGACATCCTCTTTTTCATTTTTTCTCCAGTTTTTCTCTTTTCGGACGGTTTTTCTTTGATTTTTTTTATTTTACAGGCCAGGCTGCACATTTTCTGTTTTTTATCGATTTATTTGATTTCACTATAATTTTTCTGTTTTTATGGTTTTAATATTTTTCTCTCGCTGCCACGTCTTTTATCCTCTTTTCCATCTTTCTGGCTTACCTTTCTCTTTTTTTTGTAAACAATCTCACTTTTTCTCTTTTATCAACATTTTTTATTCCTTCTCTCCGTTTTTTATCCCTCATCGCCATTTCACACCATTTTCTTGCCTTTCACTGCCTCTCCCTCCCGTTTTTATTCTTTTCGCCCATGTCTATACTACATTTTCCCCTTTTCAGTCGTTTTTTGCCTTTTCTCAACTCATTTTTATCTTTTTTTGCTTTTTCCGCCTCTTCCATCGTTTTACACCCTCTTTTTGCCATTTTTTTAGATCGTCCTTCATTTTTTCGTTTCTACTTATGTCACTTTCCCCGTCTCATTTTTCACGTTTCACGTCTCTCAAAATGTTTCACGTGAAACATCGTTTTTTACGATTTTCGGTCTTCGGCGATCCGCGAGAAGCGATTTGCTTCCCGGCTTTCCGAAAATCACTCTCATTTTTCACCTCTCTTATTTTTAAAATAATCGTATTTTCTATTCTATTTTTGATTTTCTCCGTTTTTTCTACATTTTCCTGTATTTTCGCGTGTTTCACGTAGTTTTTCGTCTCTGTTTTCTTTCTTTTATTAAATTATTTAATTATATTTTTATATTTTCGTATGAATTGAACTTTTACATTCGTTTTTTCGGATTTTCCAAACCATTTACTAAACGCATTTTGGGACCATTTTTTCATGGATTTTTACCAATCTGGAAGGATTTTATCCCATAGTGCCGTTTTCATGCTTTTATGTGTATTATTGCATCATTTTTTCTCTGTTTTTTGCAGTTATGTAAACTATTTAAATATGCCATTCGCCAGTAGTTGACATAACGTAGTTCTCCTGGAATTGTCTACGCTTTTCGTCAAATTGCGTCTTATTTTCGTCTCTTTTTCTCATTTTTCCCTTAATTTTTGCATTGTATCTTTCCCTTTTTTCGCTTATAATAAGCTCAACACAACGTTTCGAACCGATTCCTCCCCTCCGGGAGACCCCTGAAAGGAGTTTTATCATATGAAACACAGCAAAAAACTGGTCACCTTGAGTGTCCTCACCACGATGTCCGGCGCAGCGATTTACTTTCTGAATAAAACGCTCGATACCGCCGCCGTACGGAAAAACCTGCTCGCCTCGGCTGAAAAAGAGATCTTTTCCTGGCAGTTCGGCGATATTTTTTACACAAAAAAAGGCACCGGAACCCCGATGCTCTTACTTCATGACTTACATTGTGCCTCCAGCGGCCGCGAATGGCAGTATATTGAGGATACTCTCGCCCAGGATCACACCGTCTACACACTCGATCTCCTCGGCTGCGGCCGTTCCGACAAGCCGGCGATCACGTACACAAACTTTTTATACGTACAGCTCATCGTCACCTTCATCAAGCAGGTCATCGGATGTCCAACCGACGTAATTGCATCCGGTTTATCCGGTTCTTTCGTCGTAACCGCCTGCAATACAGCCCCGAAATGCTTTGGCCGAATCATGATGATCAACCCGACCGACCTTGCCAAGCTCAACAAAATCCCGGATAAACGCAGCCGCTTCCTGAAACGCATGATTGAGCTCCCGCTTGTCGGCACGCTGCTGTACCACACGCTCACCGGCCGCTCCAACATCGAGCTTTTATTCACCGAGAGCTATTATCACAACCCATTTCACCGCTCACCGGAGGACGTAGACGCCTTCTACGAGTCCGCACACCTCCAGAACAGCGCCGGAAAGTACCTTTTTGCAAGCCTTGCGGGCAATTACGTGAACCTCAACATCGGCCACGCCTTAAAGCACATTGACAACAGCATCTTCCTCATCGGCGGCGAGGAAGAGCCGGGCATCGCAGAAACCTTTGCGCTGTACACGGCACTCAACACTTCCATCGAAACCCAGATTCTGCCAAAAACAAAGCACATGCCGCAGATGGAGGCCCCACAGGCCCTCTTAGACCAGATCCAGATCTTCTTCGCACCGGTACAGTAATACCCCCTTCTGCTCCCGGCCTCGAGCGAAAAAATGAGACCAAAAAAAACGGAGGATTTACTGAATTTTTTCACTCTCAGTAAATCCTCCGTTTTCAATTTTAACCAGATTTTAATGACTCTTTATTCCGCTGATTCTGACGTGCTGTCTGAAGAACTGTCATCCTCCGTCTTTGCCGCAAGCAGTTTCCCGTAATTTTCCAGCATGGTCTTCACGTTATTTTTATTCACAAGAGACGGCACTCCGTCCTCATCTACCGTGTAATAGAAGCTCGAATCATACGGGCTGTAAGCAAATGTCAGGTCGCCGTCTGTCATATGGAAGACTGCGGTAAACTCGGCATCCTTGGCCTGCACGAGGCTTTCATCCTTCGTCTGCGCCTTCAGGCCAATGAGCGAAGAATAGAACGTGGTAAACGTTGATTTATCAATCGTTTCATCGCCGCAGATGTAACTGATTTCCTGTGTTGTGGAATCGCTGTCGTCATCCTTTTTCTCTTCCACATGGCGTACATACGTCTTCGTCTCGCCGTTATACGTAATATCAAGGCTCGTCAGATCCGATACATTTTCCATGCCGATATACATGTTCCAGAAATCAGATGCCTTCTTTCCGGTGAAGGTTTCAACATTCGAAGCCGTCATCAGATGAACTTCATTCGAGCCGTCCAGCTTCACGTAATAAGAACCGCCGTCCTCATTTGCATTGCCGACATACAGTACCAGATCTTTCTCCACCGTAACGGTTGTCGTTTCGGAAGAAGAGCTCGTTGCAGTGCTGTCGCTTGATGCAGAATCTGTTGTGGAATCCGAAGAAGTATCTGCCGTTGTTGTATCGTCAGCCTACCTAACCCCCTGCTCTTCTGTGTAATGCACGCGGATCGTCGTCTTTGGCTGATCCCAGTCCGTACTGGGGAAAGATCCGATGCGTTGTACGTAACAAGATCTCCAAAGCTAAGAGATGCCACCGCACTTGTCATGGTGCCGATCGAATCCGCATCACCGCCATGTGCCGCTCCATCTGCGTCCACAACCTGCCATTCATCCGTCTGGAGTGCCGAATCAGCAGCGCTTACTTCTTTTGTCAGCGTATATCCGTTCTCACCCTCCACCTGCAGCTTCGTAATGTTTTCCGCCGTCACAGATGGCATGGATTCCGTTGTCGCCCACTCCATCATATCGGACGGGAACATCGTTCCAAGTGATGTGCTTACCAGATAAACCTTACTCGTATCATCGTTCAGATAAATATAGTATCTGCTCGAGCTGTTCTTATCTCCGACATGAATCGTCGTTTTCTCGTCTCCCGCAGTCACTACAACCTCCTGAGACGGCGTCTCGAGCCCGAAATCGGCCATAGAATCGATTTCATCGCCTTCAATGACTCTTTCTGCTGTCATGCTGCTAAGAGAGCTTAAAACGCTCGTTATCTTGCCCTCATCCAATGGGAATCCATCCTCCTGGTCGTAGGTCCAGATATCGGTATCATCGTCTCCTGCTGTTTTCGTAAAGGACACCGTCTCTCCATCGATCTGGAACGAAAGCGCTGTTACATCATCTTTTGAAAAATCAACCACTTTTTCGGCGTCTGCACCAGAATCCGAACTGCCGCTGTCCGCATCGGCGGTGCTGTTTTTCTTCGTCAGCACCGCCAGTACGGCAAGAAGCAGTACCAAAAGGATCAGGCAGGCCGCCATCTTTCCTTTTTTCTTCATCACTGTTTTCTCCTCTTCATCCAGATCATCACGCCAATCACAACAAGTACCAGCGGAATTCCCGCAATGGTAATAATAGACCAGGTGTTAACTGCTCCCTGTGTAAATACCAGGTTTGTATAGCTTGTGCTCTTGCTTGGAATAACAACGGTCTGCTCCACATCACACATGGAGGTCAGTGCAGTCGCTGCCAGCTTCGAGTTCGCACCGCTGATTGCCTGGTCAATCTGGCTGCTCAGCATCGATGCACTCGAGAAATAAATGATCTGTGTCTCTTTATCATCTACAGTTTCTGTAATGGAAACGCCAAGGTCAAATGCGCCCGTCTCACTGTCCGCACTCTTCGACCAGGTGCTGTTCTCCGGGTCATTTTCAATATAAGCGTCCTCGGTGGTCGTCAGAAGGCTCTTGATCGTAATGGTATCACGATAAGAATCGAGCTTCTGAATTGCCTGTGCAACCGGCATCAGAATGTAATTACTCTTTACTTCGGTTGTAATGTCATCACTCTGAATGTTCGGCAGCAGATAATACGGCATCTGCGGATAATAATGCTGGGAATCGGTCTCCACAACAATTCCGCTGGAGCGTTTCACGCCGTAGTTCTCCAGTATGGAATCCAGATTCGGCATATCCGTTCCGGTATAGCTGGTGAACATCAGAAGTTTTCCGCCGTTTTCCAGGTAGGTAATGACTTTATTTGCCTCATCCTCGGAGAAATCGGTGGTCGGGGACATGATCACAAGCTCCTCGGCATCCTCCGGGATATCGTCTGTCATCAGGGCAAGATCACTGATTTCCACATTGTTTTTGTTAATGGCATCACTAAAGTTTGTAGAGAGATCACTCTCGGAAGCCTCGCCGTGGCCGGTTACCCAGTAAACCTTCGGGTTGTTTTCACTCGTCACATACGTGATGGCGCTGGTAATCTGACCCTCGCCGTCAAAGCCGGTCGTCTGTGTCTGATAGGTCTGATAGTTTGTGGAAGTCTCCCACATATCACTGTTGCTGACCACCTTGCTCTTATCGCCGCATACGACAATTACACTGTTTGCAGCTACCGTCTGATCGGTATACTGACTCGTAAATTTCGGATACAGATCCGGGTCTTTTGTCTCTACTTTGATATGGTCAGAAAGCTCATCGTAGTGCTCCAGCAGCTTCTCGATCGTATCGTTTTCGCTGCCTTTCTGTACGATATAGTACAGGGTGACGTCTTGATCGAGGTCCTTTAATGCCGTTTTCGTCTCATCTGTAATGGAGTACATTTTCTGGGTACTCAGGTCAATCTGCGTTTTACTGGTCGGAATCTGTGCCACAATCAGGTTAATAACTACAATCACGGCCAGAACAATCACCGTCATAATCGAAGAATAAGAGCCCTGTTTCAGATGCTTTTTCTGCTCCTCGCCGGTAAACACTTCCTTCAGATGTTCTTTGGAGAACGTCGTTTTTCAGCTTTTCTTTAATATTAAAATCATTTATGCTGTTTCTTTCTTCTTTCGCTGCTCATCGTCTCCACCTCCTAATTCCAGCGTTTCTTCTGCAGGGACTGCATTGCAAGGAAAGTGCAGATTGCAATGACGGACAGGTAGTAAACAACACCGCCAATGTCCAGAATACCGTTCACAAAGTTATCCATATGGCCTGCCATGTTGAATACACCGAGCAGATCCTGGATTTTGCCCTCGAGAAGGGTGGATTTTGTAAAGTAAACTGCCGTCAGCGCGCCTTCGCCGATCACGGCAATCACACCGGTAATGATCGGGTTTTTAATCATACTGCCGATCCAGAGGCATACCAGTGCAATGATGATAAAGAACGCAAAGAAAGAGCTTCCGGCTCCTTCCGGGAAGAAGTTTGCGATACCACTCTCCACGTAGCACAGGAACAGGATCACAAAGCCGACAACGGCTGCGATGACCTGGCTCTCGGTGATGGAGGAAACGAACACACCGACCGAAATATAGGCTGCTCCCAGCAGGAAATAGCCAAGGATCGAAGTGTAGGATACAGCGTAGGAAACTGTTCCGTGGGTTCCAAGAAGCAGCGGATACAGGCACATAATCAGCACTGGAATCACATAAATGGTGAGAAGTGCCAGATATTTTCCAAGGATAATATCGGAAATTTTTACCGGTGCGGTAAGGAGCAGCTGATCCGTCTTATTTTTCTGCTCCTCCGACAGGACACGCATTGTCAGAACCGGTACTGCGATCAGCAGAATAAATGCGGAATTCTGCAGCGCGTATCCGATCTCCGGGTAACCCTGCTGCAGATTGATGGCCGTAAAATACAGGCCGAACAGCGCCAGAGTAAACGCCATAAACAGATATCCGATCATGCTTGTCAGATAGCTTTTTAACTCTTTTTTATAAATCGCCGTCATTGTGCGTCTCCCTCCTCCTGTTTTGTTTCAGCGGCTGATTCCGCTGCATCTGTGCTTTTTTCTTCAGACGTTTCCCCGACAGCCGTTTTGTCTGCTTCTGGTTCACATTCTTTTTCACATTCTTTTTGTTTCAGCTGTTCTTTCTCTGCTTTTTTCAGCTTTCTTGCAGCCTTTCCGGAATCATCGGTCAGCTCCAGGAAGACGTCTTCCAGAGACATCGAGGAGGAAGTCAGCTCGAGGATCGGGCAGTTGGCCTTTGCCAGTGCATAGAACAGCTCCTCGCGGATATCCTTATCCTTTTCCGTGGTAATTTTTACCTTAATCTGCTCCTCATTCGGCGTATTTTCATATTGGATCTCTTTTGCATCGAGCGCATTAAGCGCCGGAACCAGCTGCTTTCTCGTTCCGTGAACGGTACATGTAACCGTGTTTGATCCAAGCATCAGTTTACTTAAGTTTTCCGGGGTATCACTCGCAACGAGCTGTCCCTTTGCAATAATCATGACGTAATCGCAGACAGCGCTGACCTCGGAGAGGATGTGGGAACTTAAGATAACGGTATGTTTTTTACCCAGTGATTTGATCAGGTCGCGGATCTCAATGATCTGCTTGGGATCCAGGCCTACCGTCGGCTCATCGAGGATGATGATCGGCGGATAACCGAGCACTGCCTGTGCCAGTCCGACCCTCTGTCGGTATCCTTTCGACAGGTTCTTGATCAGACGGTTCTGCATATCGGTGATCTTCACCAGATTCATGACCTCAAGAATCTGTTTCTTTCTCTGATCCTTTGGAATTTTCTTTAATTCCGCCACGAATTTCAGATATTCCAGAACGGTCATGTCCGTGTAGACCGGCGGCAGCTCCGGCAGATAGCCGATGCATTTCTTTGCCTCCTCCGGCTCCTCCAGGATATTGTGGCCGTTGATCAGCACCTCGCCCTCCGTAGATGCCAGATAGCCGGTGATGATGTTCATGGTCGTTGATTTTCCGGCACCGTTTGGGCCAAGAAAACCATAGATCTGGCCTTCTTCTACGGTAAAACTCAGGTTGTTGACAGCTACGTGGTCGCCATAGCGTTTCACCAGATTTTTAACCTCTATCAATGTTCCTTCCTCCTTGTTTCTTAAAGCAGTCCCAGCCCGCCCTTGGGGGTGAAAGAGCCGGAGATGCTCTCATTTTCTAAAGACACTTTATCTTATTCTGAAAATGTGATAATTTGCTGGAAAATTTGTGAAAAAACAGTGAAGCCATGGAGCAGTTTGTTTGTTTTTCGACGAAAAATCAATTTCTTTTACCATAAGAATCATGTATACTATAACGTATCCGCGGACGGACGCTTTTCCATTTTTGTTCCGCCGCAAAATATTACGCCGGACTTTTTCCCGTCCGGGACTGGAGATTTTAGGAGACTCTATGAATAAAAAAGACTTACTACTGGGCCAAGTATATGCTGATTTTCGGACTTTTTCTGCATCTCTTTTGGCACCATCGATTTTCCTGAAAACCGAACACGCCCCCGATGAGGCGATGCGGATGCTGATTCCGGAATACATCGTCTCACACCACACACTGCCGAACGGCATGGAAGAATCGGTGCGCCATCCGCTGTGGGGATTCTCCTATGCGCTGTATCCGTATCTGACCGCGATCATCAGCTCCGTGTTTATGGCCATTACATCGCTGTTTACGAAAAGTGCAGCGGCTCTTTTAACTGCCGCCCGCCTCACCAGCGTCCTTTCCGGCACCGGCACACTGATCGTTGTCTTTCTGATCGGAGAAGAGCTCTTTGAACGCCGCGAATCGGCACTGCTTGGCGGTATTTTCGTCGGTTTCCTGCCGCAGTTCGTGTTCCTCTCCTGCTATGTAAACAACGACTCGTTCGCCGTTTTCACGGTCGCACTGATCATCTATTTCTGGATTCGCGGCATGAAAAGCGCATTTTGTAAAAAAGACTGCATCGGCCTTGGAGCAGGCTGCGGACTCTGCGCGCTGTCGTACTACAACGCCTACGCGTATCTGCTCTGCAGCATTCTTCTATTCTTCGCGCTGATGATACATTTCAGGAAACCGGCAAAGGAGATCTTCGCCAAAGCTCTTCTGGTCTTTGCCATCGCCTTCCTGATCGGCGGCTGGTTCTTCATCCGCAATGCCGTCATCCACGACGGAGACCTGCTCGGCATGCGCACCACAAAGGAATCCGCATCGCTGTATGCCACTGAGGAGTACAAACCGAAAAACCGCCAGACACCGGCATCCGAAGGCTGGAGCTTTAAGCAGACGTATTTACAGACCCCGGAGGGACGCACCTCCAACTGGCTGTTCTCCACCGTCAGCAGCTTCATCGGCTCGTTCTCCTACATGACCGTCCATCTTCCGATGGTGCTTTACCTGCTGTACGGTGCGCTGATGGCGTTCGGATTCCTGCTGTTTCTGTTTCTTGCCATGATCCCGCACTGGCTCCGCAAAAAGCCGCAGCTTCTCCTCTTTGTGATGCTGCTCCTCGCCTGCCTGATCACGCTGTTCATGGACATGTACAACACGTATTTCAGCGACTACCAGTCGCAGGGCCGCTACCTGATGCCGGCGCTTGTCCCGCTGATGGTCTGGATCGATGACGGCTACTCTTCTCTCACCGCGAAACTTCCCGCTGAGTGGAAACGCGCCTCCTGCCATCTGACACTCCTGCCGGGAGCAGTCTGGCTTGTACTGTTTCTCATCAGCTACATCGGATTTCTGATTCCGGGCTGCTGTGGATAACGAAGAAACAGGTGCTATCTCTTTTTCTCAGATAGCACCTGTTTCTTCGTTACAAGCTTTTAGTTTTTAGATATGTTTCATCCGGTCTTTCCTTTCACTTTCTTTGTTTCCTTTTAATTGCTAAAATAGCTATAACACCAATTGCCAGAATCCCAATTCCTAAAATAATTACCAACATCTTATTTTGATGTTTCACCGGCTGATCTGCAACATCAAGGACAATATTGGTTTCTCCTTGTGCATCGTCAGTTTCGATATAAGACGAATCAGCAACTGTGGAACAGTAAATCTCCAGTGTCTGGCTGATCGGAATATTTTGTTTTCATAATTCTACACCATAACTGGATATGACCTTTATTTGCTTTTTTATACTTGATTTAATACATTCTTTTTTTGTTACACAATGCCCTACAATTTATTTTTTTCTTTTCCTCAAATATACTAATATTCCAGCAAAAACTAAAATGCTTAATATTACTAACATAATCTCTTTTCTTAGACTCTCCTCTATCAATGTATAAACGCTAAAATGTGATGTTTCAAATATAAATTCTCCATTTTTTATTTTCACATCCATTTCTGTTAAGGATCCATCCGCTTCCACCCTGTAAATTTTTGTTTTTCCAAGATAGGCAAAAAGCTTCATTTTTTCTGGAATTGGAATATATACCTGCACATTTTGTTCTGGCTGTATTTCTTCTCCGCTTTCCATAAGTGAAATATTGTATGTGTAAGATGTTCGATCTTTAATCGCATTGTAAGCCGCTAAATTTGTTTTCTTTAGTTCCTCCAATTTTTCAGAATCCAACTCCACTTTAAAAACGCTCAACGATGTTTCATCTGAAAATCCATTTTTGCTCTCCACCCTGATCTGCTGCGATGCCCGAAATCCTTTTTGATTTTGAATATAAACAGAACCCACGCCCTGCGACCTGATAAAATTCATATGCTGCAAAAATTCATTTTCAACTTTTCCCATAACAAATATTGCATCTAAAGCTTTTCCTGCCGGACCAGATACAAAATGAAATATTTTTTCGCCAATACTCACACCGAAATCTTTAGCTGTATCCTCAATGACCTCCATCAAATCAAATTCATTTAAATTTTTTATAATGGTTTCGCTAAATGAACCCAACGATTCTGTCGAAAAAAATACTTTATCTGAAACACCTTTACATAAATTTTGCGGAAGCTCGCTTCCATCTTCAATTAAAGTCACAAATGTTTTACTTTCCAGCAGTTTTTTAGTCAATGCTTTGCTAAATACTTCACTGTCCACATCAAAATTTTTGATCGTCTTTGCCAGTTTGCCAATGCCAATCAGGAGATCCGCTGAATTTATAATATTGACCACTGCCGAATCCTGTGGATCATTGCTGATTTTAATATACCCATCTTTTGGTATTTCTATCTTGACTGACGTCTTTTTTGAAAATCCACTTTTCTGTCGATAACTTCCTATTGTTCCATCTTTCAAATCAGAAATCAACCCACTTGTGTTATCCCACAATGCACCTTTCATACTCGTATTACTGGAACTCATCTTTTTAATCAAAATCACATCTTTTAAACGTCCATTTTCATCATACGTCTCTACACTTCCATATATGTAACTGCTGTTGTATACATCAAACGATACACTTGCTGTCCTATTATCTTTATTTATTTCATATGCATAATTGTCAATATATAAACCATTCATATTATAAATATTGGTAGCATATTCTTTTTCAATATATTGTACAGGCACAGCATTTACCGTATAGGAATGCTCATGGTCTTTATACACTGTAACTGGAATCTCACTCATATACCCTGTATTTGTGTCTTGAAAAAACACATGTGCCGTTCCCGTCTGAATTCCTTTCCATTCTGTATAACGTCGTTTATCTGCCACACCTGTTTTTTTTAGTTCAAGAACTGATGAATCATCTACCCAAAATGTAATTCCGGAAACATCATCCATCAGTTCTCCATTGTTGAAAATTCCAGCACTTAACGTAATGATATTATCTTTACAAATACTCAGACTGGTATAATCTGAATAAACCGCTAATCCATCTTCTGGTGTGCTTTCCTCCTCATTCTTCTGCTGTTCCGTTTCCTCTGCTCCACCCTGATCGAGACTTAAAAATTTATATTTTACTGTATACTGCATATCCGCATCATATCCCTGATACTGCATAGATGCCTGAAAGTCCATAAGAATTTCATCAATCTTTCCTGTTGTTTTATCTATGGTTATTTTTGTTTCTACATCGCTGTATTTTAAATTTTCTACTCCCTCTACCATCTGAGCAGCGGCTACTCCTATCTCATTCGCTTTCTCTGCCGGAATTGTAAAGGTAATCTCATTTCCAGAAATTTTACTCTTTTTCATCATATTCTGCGTTAATGAAGAGAACTGAAAATAATTTGGATTCATCTCAACATCTACCGTTTTGCTTACTGGTTCCTTATATTCATAATGAGCCGTCCCATCTCGATACGTCATATTCCATATATATTTTTGTCCAAGTACAGCCATACTGGCAGAGCCTGTCATTTGAACTGCAGAACTGTCATTCTCATCATAACCAGATACCTCTGTAACTGCATCCAATGTAACTTTCGTTTTCGTTTTTGCTTTTCCCTGGATAATTGTCATATCTGCATCCATATCCAGTTCTTCTTTCCAGTTTCCTGACACGACTGTTTTCTGCATTGCTTCCTGATACGCCAGAAAAGCATCTTTCCCTTTTCCATATACCGTAATCGGAAATACTTGAAACCCTATTATCAACGCGATCAAAATATTCCTCATTTTCTTTTCCATTTGTGCTCCTTTCAAAAAAGGACCCCGTATAAAACATACAGAGTCCTTTTTCATCTGATTTTTCTTCTAAAACAGGTTTCCCATTGTATACAGATCTAAATACCAAGAACGATCTACTTTTATTACAGATATTTCCAGAGAATTGCTTACTTCTGTTTCATCTCCTTTCAAAGTAAACTCAACCTCTACAGTTTTAGCTGCAGATACTTTTACGTTTATATCTTCATAATTGCTTTTTAAATCATCCAGGTCATCATCTGTCACATCTTCAACATTTGTCATTTTATAAGACAGTTTCCAGTCATCTCCCAGCGATTGATCCAAGGAATCCACTTGTTTCTTGAGAGAATCATTCGCCTCATCTACCAACTCTGTTTTGCTATATCCTGTCTCCTCTAATGCTTTATCTACTACCTTTTCCGGAAGCAATTCTACAATAGATTGTGCATCTACCGCAAACTGCGACGTTACAAATGTATCTATTGTCTTTTTGTAGCTTCTTCCCCCAAGTGTATAAACAAGAAGTACGACTGCTACAATCACACACACTGCTAATACAATACCCTTTTCTCTGTTTTTTTTGCAGGTGACTTTTCATTTAGCGCTTTTCCACATTTACTGCAATATTTTGCCCCATCTGGATTTTCTGTTCCGCATTTTTTGCAAAGCATTTATTTCCCTCCACATTTTGAAATTTTTATCACGAACACTATTTTATTTGGATCCAGATTGCCACATTCTTTGCATCCCTTCCATAATTTCGTTCAGCTCTTGTTTTCGGCTCTGAACTTGGTATGCAGATACCCGCATACATAAAATAAATGGTGCATCCAGAATCAAGAAAAACAATGCCATGATTCCGATTCCATTAATGAGCATTCCTGCCGCCGCTACCAGCATCAATACTGACATTATTATTCCTACAATTTTAAATCCTTTAGCCCGTTTTTGGTATGCTTCTATCTCTGCCGTAAGTTCATCTGGATTTCTAAATTTTCTTCCACATTTTTTACAGATCCAATATATCTTCTGTTGTAAACCACTCGCTCCGGCTAATACTCCAGCTTTCGTACCAGCAAATACAGAAACACCCATTCCGCTTGCTACAGCACCTCCTATATCCCGATCTCCTATAATATTTAAGTCTTTTTCTCCACACCGTGGACAACAAATTTTTACATATGTAGCTGTTCCCATATCCTTCCTTCTCTCTTAATTTATTTTTTTATCTATTTTTTTGCTGTTAATGGCCGAAACGATTGAATTGTAATTCCCCGATATTCCAGGATGCCTTCATCTCCTACTGCAATAAATATGGTGTCTGCATGAAAACTTCTAAGCTTTTTACGCTCTCCATTTTCAAATTCAACCACATACCATTCAATGTTTCCTTTTTGTACTGGTTTCTCAAGAATTTTTACTTTCGATTTTTCCAGTGGCTTGGAATTGTCCTTTGATTTCAAAATAAAGTATCCAATCCAGGAAGCGATTCCTATCACTAAAACAACTATAACAAACGCAAAAATATCTTTATCAGAAAAACTGCTGCCACCGATACGTATATATGTCATTTAATTTTTCTCCTTCTTTTCAAACATGAACCATAAATTATTCTTTAAATTCGCTATAGGGAATCGGATCATCATCAAGCCTGTTCGAGTAATATATCACACTTACATCTTGGGCTTTTCCTTGCAGATACAGAAAAACTGAATCTGATTTCCATACTACTGAGTTGCCGTTTGCCAAATTTCCCACATGAATTATTCCACTTGCTGCACCACTTAAGCTGATATTCTCTGTAGATGTAAAATCAAATAAACTCTCTACAGTACTGCCCTCTGGAACTTGAACCACAATGCTGCCATCTGTAACTTCTTTGGTTCCCGATGTTGACTTACCACATCCAATTAGCATCATCATGCTTAAGACCATTAAAAACAAATACATCTGTTTTTTTCGTGTCATAACACATTCCTCCTGCTTCTATATCTTTGGTTTTGGATTTCGATTTTTTCTTTTTCATCCCCCCTACCTAATCCCCCGTTTTCAGAAAGTGTACTTTTGCAGATCAGAAAATACATTCTATTTCTTTATATATTTTCACTAAAATACATTGTTTTTTTCTTCCTAATATTGTATAATACAACAAAGTAATTTGAATTTTCAGAATTTGCAAAAGTACACATTTACAAATTCTGCTCTCCTGTCATTTGCTTTTCATCTTCCATTTTTCTTATCTTCCCATAAAACGTCCCAACCGGCATGTCACATGCTTTCGCAGCTTCCTTTAACGTTATCTTTTTTTCTCTCCATTCCCTATGAACTTCATCAAAATTATCCGGTACCGACCGCGACGGTCTGCCAAATTTCACTCCTTTTGCTTTTGCAGCTGCAATTCCTTCTGCCTGCCGTTGACGAATATTTTTGCTTTCACTTTCTGCCACAAAAGACAACACCTGTAAAACAATATCGCTCAAAAAGGTTCCCATCAGATCTTTTCCCCTTCGAGTATCGAGCAATGGCATATCAAGGACAACAATATCAACACCTTTTTCTTTTGTCAGCACACGCCATTGTTCCAAAATTTCCTCATAATTTCTTCCCAGTCGATCAATACTTTTTATATACAGCAAATCATCTTTCTTTAATTTTCGTATCATTTTACGATATTGCGGACGGTTAAAATCTCTGCCCGACTGCTTATCCAGATAAATATTCTTTTCCAAAACACCAATTCGTTTCAACGATAATAACTGCCGATCTTCATTTTGATCTCGGCTACTTACTCGTATGTAACCATAAATATTCATAGCGTGTTCCCTTCTTTATAAAATTTTGCATCACAGAAAATTTTACATGCTCGACGTGAATCTTGTGATCACAAAATTTCATCAACTTCTCTTTTCAAACACATTATAATAAAGCATCTCTGGGAACACATATTTTTTATATGATGGTCTATTATGTTCACTTATCTGACCATTATTCTCCCAACAAAAAAGCAAGTCAGCATGCCACAAATTTCTCTGTGGTATGCTGCCTTGCTTTTTTATTCAAAATTTTGCGCGTCTAACTCATCATTGAAGTAACGAGAATGCGACTCTCAGTTTTCAAAATATACTATTTTTTACTGAATCGGCTCCTTCGCCGGTGTTCCCGCTTTTCTCGGGTACTTTTTCGGCGTTGCCTTCCCCTTCTCGATGCAGACAAACGATCTCTCATCCTCTGTTCCCGTAAGCTGGAAATAAACCGGCTCTTTTGCCTCGCCGCCAAGCACATGAATCGCTTTTTGAGCTGCGGCAAGCTCCTCATTCAATTTGCCCGATTTATACGAGACAAACCGTCCTCCCACCTTCACATATGGCAGACAATATTCCGAAAGGGAGCTTAAATTCGCCACTGCCCGCGATACCACGAGATCAAACTGCTCCCGGTAATCCTTCTGGCGTGCGAAATCCTCGGCTCTTCCGTGAACCGCCGTGATTTTCGAAAGGCCAAGCTGTCCGATCACCTCATTCAGGAATTTCACTCTCTTATTCAGTGAATCCAGCAGTACAACTTCCACCTCCGGAAACGCGATTTTCAGCGGGATTCCCGGAAAACCGGCTCCCGTTCCCACGTCGAGAATGCGTCCCGCCTGTTCCACATCACAGACCTTCACCAGCGACAGACTGTCGAGAAAATGCTTCGTAATCACCTGATCGAACTCCGTAATCGCCGTCAGATTCATAAACGAATTCCACTCTACAAGCAGCTCATAATACTGCAGAAACTGCGTTTTCTGCTCCTCGGAAAGTGTGATTCCAAGCTCAAAAAGGCCGCGCTCAAATCCTTCAAGATTGTATTCTTTCATGTTGTTCTCCGTTCTACTCTATTCTTCCAAGTGCCCGCTGCACTTTTTGTTCCTGTCCACGCAGTATCAAAACACTTGCTGTTTCGCTGCATAAGAATGTAATTCAGCCATGCATATCTGTCCTTTATTTATGTCCCAGATACACCAGCAGAACCGAAATATCCGCCGGGGAAACGCCCGAAATACGGGACGCCTGGCCGATGTTGATCGGACGGTACAGGTTCAGCTTCTGTTTCGCCTCGATGCGCAGGCTCTGGATCTCGTCGTAATTGATATTCTCCGGGATCTTCTTCTCTTCCATCTTCTTGAACTGCTCCACCTGCTTCATCTGGCGCTTGATGTAGCCGTCGTACTTGATGTTGATGTTGACCTGCTCCTGCACATCCTCCGGCAGCTTGGGTCTTTTCGGATCTACTTCCGCCAGCATCTTATAATTCAGCTCCGGCCGGCGGATCAGCTCTGCGAGCGAACTTCCGCCGGAAAGCAGCGTTGATCCATACTCTTCCAGAAGCTCATTGATGTTCGAGCTCGTTCCCACATACGTATTCTCCACGCGCTCAATCTCTTCCTGAATCTGCTGTTCTTTTACTTTCAGTGCCTCATACTGCTCCTCGCTGATCAGACCCACGCGGTAGCCGTATTTGCGCAGACGCAGATCCGCGTTGTCCTGACGGAGCAGCAGACGATATTCCGCGCGGCTCGTCATCATTCGGTACGGCTCGTGGTTCTCTTTCGTTACGAGGTCATCGATCAGAACACCGATGTACGACTCGGAACGGTCGAGCACAAGCTCCTCTTTTCCCTGCACGCGGAGCGCCGCATTGATGCCCGCGATCAGGCCCTGTGCCGCAGCTTCCTCGTATCCTGAACTGCCGTTAAACTGGCCGCCGGAAAACAGATTTTTGATCGCCTTGAACTCGAGGGACGGCAGAAGCTGTCTCGGGTTGATGCAGTCGTACTCGATCGCATACGCATTCCGCACGATTTTCGCGTGTTCCAGGCCCGGCACGGTGTGATACATCGCAATCTGCACATCCTCCGGCAGTGAACTCGACATGCCGCCGACGTACATCTCGTTTGTATATCTTCCCTCCGGCTCCAGGAACACCTGATGGCGGTTTTTATCCGCAAATTTTACGACCTTATCCTCAATCGAAGGACAGTACCGCGGACCAGTTCCCTCGATCATGCCGGAATAGAGCGGCGACCGGCTGAGATTTTCGCGGATGATTTTGTGCGTCTCCTCGTTCGTATACGTCAGCCAGCAGGATTCCTGATCAATCTGTACGCTCTCCGGATCGGTCGAGAAGGAGAACGGCACAACACGCTCATCACCGAACTGCTCTTCCATCTTGGAAAAATCGATGCTCCGCTTGTCAATACGCGCCGGAGTTCCTGTTTTAAAGCGCACCATCTCCACGCCGTTTGCCTTCAGCGAATCCGTCAGATGTGTTGCCGCCTGCAGGCCGTTCGGTCCCGTATATGTGCTCACATCACCGTAAATACACCGTGCATTCAGATAAACGCCGGTACAGAGAACGGCAGCCTTACAGTGGTAAATCGCGCCGGAAACGGCTTTTACGCCCGTCAGAACGCCGTCTTCCACGATCAGCTCCGCAATCTCCATCTGGCGGATCGTCAGATGATCGGTATTTTCGAGAACCTCGCGCATCGACTGGCTGTACGCCCGCTTGTCTGCCTGCGCACGCAGCGAATGCACCGCCGGTCCCTTTGATTTATTCAGCATTTTCGACTGAATAAACGTCTTATCAATATTTTTACCCATCTCGCCGCCGAGCGCGTCGATCTCTTTTACGAGGTGTCCCTTCGAGGTTCCTCCGATGTTCGGATTGCACGGCATCATCGCGATGCTGTCGACACTTACCGTAAATACAACCGTTTCCAGCCCCATCCGCGCTGCCGCAAGTGCTGCCTCGCATCCCGCATGGCCCGCACCGATGACGGCAATATCAATTGTTTCTTCTAAAACTGCCATTTTTCCTGTCCTTTTCTATCTAAACTCTACGAACTGTTTCGTGACTATTTACCTGTACAGAACTTGCTGAAAATCTCATTCACAAGGTCCTCTCCCACCGCTTCACCGATGATCGAACCCAGCTCCTCATACGCATTCATAAGATCAATGGAAAAGAAATCCTCCGGCATACCCATTTCGATGCTTTCTGCCGTCAGTTCCAGACTCTTTTTTGCTGCAAGAAGCGCCTGCTTGTGGCGCGCATTCGTGATGTAAACCTCATCGTTGAACGAAATTTCGCCCTGGAAAAACATCTTTTTCATCTGTTCCTCCAGCTCTTCCATACCCGTCTCTTCCCGCGCGGAAATGCTGATGACCGGAGCGCCTGTCTTTTGCTCCATCTCCTCTTTTTCGATCACCGCAGTCAGATCCGACTTATTCAGCAGCACAATCGCCTTGCGCCCTTTCAGGATTTCCATGATTTTTGCATCATTCTCATCGAGCGGCACGGATGCATCCACCACATAGAGAATCAGATCTGCGTCCTTTGCATGCTCCAAAGCACGATCCACACCGATTTTCTCGACCGTATCCGCCGTTTTTCGGATCCCCGCTGTATCCAGAATCCGAAGGGAAATGCCCTTTAAGACCAGATTTTCCTCGAGCACATCGCGCGTCGTTCCGGCGATATCCGTTACAATCGCCTTTTCCTCTCCGGCCAGCAGATTCAAAAGCGACGATTTTCCGGCATTCGGCTTTCCAAGAATAACTGTCTTGATGCCCTCCTGGATCATCTTACCCTCATCCGCAGATGCCAGGAGCTTTTCAACCTGCTTTTTCTGCTCCGCAACAACCACGGCCAGCCGCTCCGGGTATCCGTCCAGACTGATGTGCTCCGGGTCATCAAGCGCCGACTCGATAAACGCGATCTCATAAATCAGCTTCTCGCGAATTGTCCGGATCGCCTTTTTCACTGTTCCGCGAAGCTGGCTCTCAGAGCTTTTTAAGGCATAAGCACTCTTTGCCGAAATAACATCCATGACCGCTTCGGCCTGCGTCAGATCCATTCTTCCGTTCAGAAACGCCCGTTTCGTAAACTCGCCCGGATCTGCTGCCCGCGCACCGGCATTTAAGACTGCCTCGAGCACTTTTTTCACCGCCAGCACCCCGCCGTGACAGTCGATCTCGACGGTATTCTCGCCCGTATATGTTTTCGGCCCTTTCATCACCATGACAAGGACCTCATCAATCACTTCCTCCCCTTCGGTAATCCAGCCATAATGAATCGTATGGGATTTGACCGCGGAAAGCTTTTTTCCTTCTTTTTTTGCACGGAATACGCGGTCCGCCACTTCGAACGCATCGTTTCCGCTGATTCTTACAATACCAATGCCCGCCGGCGCCATCGCTGTGGACACCGCAGCAATCGTATCATCCAAATGAAATCCTGCCATTGTTTCCAGTCCTTTCTAAAACCTCTCTTTTTGGGGATCCCAGTATTCAGATCCACATTTTTTCTTTCCTTTCGCATGGCTCTGAATAGTTCCATTTTAGCAGAAAACCAGAAAAGACGGTACCCCGTATTTTACACAGGTACCGTCTTTTTGCATATTTTTTACGCTTTCTTATCGTTTCGGCGCTACAACAACGTGGCGATATGGCTCGCTGCCCTCGCTGTAGGTCTCCACAAATTTATTTCCCTGCAGTGCAGAGTGGATGATTCTTCTCTCGTAAGGATTCATCGGCTCTAAGGAAACCGGTCTTCTGGTCTTTTTCACTTTGTAAGCGATGTTTCTTGCCAGGTTTTCCAGTGTTTCTTTTCTGCGCTTGCGGTAATTTTCCGTATCAAGTTTGACACGAACGTAATCCTTCTGCTCTTTATTGACTACAAGGCTGGTCAGATACTGAAGGGAATCCAGCGTCTGTCCTCTTTTGCCGATCAGGATGCCCATATCCTCACCGGCAAAATCAACTTCAAGAGAACCGTTCTCGGCATTATACTCCATCTGGATCTCAACCGGGAGCTCCATGGCTTTGAATACACCGCTTAAGAACTCAAGTGCCGTTGCCTTGATCTGGGCGATTTCCTCGTCTGTTCTCTGAACTACTTCACGCTCTTCTCTTGGCTCGGAGCGTCTTGCAGTTTCTGCCTGACGCGGAGCAGATTTTCTTTCCGTTTCTTTCTTTACAGCTTCTTTTTTCGGCGCTTCCTTTACCGGTGCAGGAGCTGCCTCTTTTTTCTCTGGTTTCTGGGGTGCTTCCGGTTCTTTTTCCGGTGCGGCTTTTACAGCGGCACGGATCACAGCCGGTTTACTTCCGATTCCAAAGAATCCGGAACTGCCTTCGCTGATGACCTGGATCTCCAGTTTATCGCTGGCAGCCTGAAGCTCGATGCAGGCTTTTGTAATGGCGTCGTCCACGGTTTTTGCGGATACTTCGATAAACTCCATAAAGATTTACCCCCTATTTTTTCTTTTTGCTGTTCTTTTCATCAAACTGTTTTACCATGTTTGCTTTCGCAGCGATGCTTCCGGCGCGGTATTCCTGATTGCTGTTGTAATACTCAGTCGAAGCCTTTCTTGCTGCCTCTTTTTCCTCAGCAGACGGCTCTTCGTTCTCCTGTACCTGAATATTACGCACACTCTGCGTTGCAGCCTGTGTGATTTTCTGCGGCGGAAGGCCGGCTTTTTCTCTCTTCTTTGCAGCTTTTTCCTGGTTTTTGCGGATCACCTCATCCATGTCGATCGAGGACATATGGCGGTTGATGATAACCTGCTGTACACTTCGAACGAGCGCACCGGCGATCCAGTAAATACCAATACCGATGGAGAATGATAAACACATAAATGCGGAGAAAACAGGCATTACCGTGTTCATGGTCTTCATGGAATTTTCCATGGAGTTTGCTGTCTTATTTCCGTTGTTGGAAGATGGTGCCTGCGGCATCAGCTTGTAGTTCAGCCACTGGGTAAACCATGCCAGAATCGGCACCAGAATTGCTCCTGCAATCAGAAGCGCAGATCCGTTTGCCATACCCTCGCGGATGACATCCATCGGAGACTGTGTGATATTAAATCCAAGGAACATGTTGATATGCTTGGACTCCGCGGCGGTTTTTGTAATGGTATCCGCAATACCGGAGAACTCGCTGATGTCAGCCAGCTTCGTCCACTGGGACGGTTTCAGCACATAAAACATGTCCAGAAGGTTATTTTCGGTTAATGTTTCACTTACTTTACTGTACATGGTAACACGGTTATCTGTGATAAACTGTGTCAGGATGTCAGAATATCCTGATACACCCATCATCTGTGTTGTCAGTCCCTGGAATACATTGCGGACACTTCCGATATATCCCGGAATATGATAGATAACCTGGTACAGTGCAAGCAGAATCGGCATCTGAATCAGCAGTGTACTGCAGCTTCCTGTCGGGGAGACACCGTATTTCTGATAAACTGCCATGGTTTCTTCAGATTTTTTCATCTGAGAAGCCTGGTCTTTTTTGTTCTGATATTTCTTTTCAATTCTCTGCAGATCCGGCTGCATTACGCTCATCATCTTCGACATCTTCTGCTGCTTGATCTGAAGCGGCGTCAGAACGAGATAAATGATAATCGTATACAGAATAATCGCAATACCGATATTCGGAATTCCAATTTTTTCCAGACAAAAATAAATTCCATTGATCAGCCAGCCGAGGATCTGGCATACCCACCCGATAATCGGCCACGTTGATTTACTCAGTACGATATCCAAAACGTCTTTTCCTCCTTATTTATCTACGGCACAGGGTCGTAACCTCCGTGTGAAAACGGGTTACATCTCAGTATTCTCCATAATGCCAGCAGACTTCCTTTGAAAGCACCATATTTCTGAATCGCTTCCAGCCCGTACTGCGAGCAGGTCGGCGTATAAGGGCAGTGCACCCTCTTCAGAGGAGACAGGTACTTCTGATAAAACCGGATACCTTTTATCAATACCGTCTTCATTTTTCTGTTTCCTTTAATATATGATGCAGTTTTCCCAGATGCAAAAGTGCTCCCTCTATCTCGAAATACGTACAGTTTTTTGCATTAACTCTTGCGATCACAACTACATCCATTCCACACTGAAATTCCTCTTCATGCAGACGATAACTCTCCCGGATCAGTCTCGCCAGATGGTGGCGCACAACGCTGTTTCCAACCTTTTTACTTACTGAAATTCCAATCCGGTTCCGTCCCAGCTGATTTTTCTTCACATACATGACCAGAAATCGGTTTGCAAACGATGTTCCCTGCTTATAAACCAGCTGAAAATCTCTGTTTTTTTTCAGGCTTTCCGAATATTTCATGAATCCATTCTTTCCTTCATGATTTGTCTAAATTTTCTTTTCATTGAATAGCTTTAGATAGAAGAAAAGACCACATAAATTTTATGCGGCCTTTGGTTTTATGCTGATAATTTTTTTCTTCCTTTTAATCTTCTTGCAGCTAAAACTTTTCTTCCACCTTTTGTGCTCATTCTTGCTCTGAATCCGTGAACTTTAGCTCTGGATCTTTTTTTCGGCTGAAATGTCATTTTCATAAGATAAGGCACCTCCTTTAAATTCTAATCAATAACTGCCTGCAAGGCAGTATTTCACTACATGTATGACAGAAAACATCATTTCAATTATATTCATAAACCCCTGTTTCGTCAACCCTAAAATCAATAATTTTCGCAGTTTTTTCGGGAAAAATGCCGCTCTGACGCGGTTTTCCGGTCTGCCGCTGCCCGTGCCTTCCGTGTGCTGATTTTCGGTTTATCCACAACTTATCCACACTGTCCGCCGCACGCGTACAAATATCAGTTCGATTTTTGTGCTTTCCACACGATATCTTGTAACCGTAATCAACATTATCCACAATCTGTGGATAACCTTGTGGATAACTTTCGGTTTTGCTGTGTACAACCTGTGGGCATTTCCAATTTTTCCAGTATTTACGCCATGTATAATGTGTATATAAATTTTCCAGACTTTACACATTTCGGTTTTTCCAGCCCTCTATCCACAATTTTATCAACATAAGATTCCCTGTTATCCACAAACTATCCTCCATTTCATCAACAGGAAAATTTTTTACACATTCTGTGGATAAAAAAATAATTATCCACATTTTTGGGTTGAATAAAACGGCATTTTATTATATCATATAGAAGTAAAAATGCGACTATTCGGGGAAAATTTCGTTTTCCAGACAGAAGTTATCCCCAAAAAGCAATGATTATAGAAGCGGAGCGACAGAAAAAGCATGGAAATCGTACAAGATAAATGGAAAGAAATACTGCAGAGAGTGCGGGACGAGCACGAATTATCTGAGATCTCCTTTACTACATGGATTGAACCACTTACGATCCATTCGGTTGAGGACAATCTGATCACAATCCTGGTTCCATCCGAAAAAATGGGTCTCGATTACGTGAGCAAAAAATATACTCTTCCTATTAAAGTGGCAATCGCGGAAATCACAGGTGTCAACTATGAGATCCGCTTTATTCTTCCGGAAGAAGTGAAACAGGAAAAAGCGCCTGCTCCCGTCCAGAAAAATCTCTATGTGCCGAACCTGAATCCAAAGTATACCTTTGATACCTTCGTGGTCGGCAGCAATAACAAATTTGCCCATGCAGCTTCTCTCGCCGTGGCCGAATCCCCGGGAGAAATCTACAATCCGCTGTTTTTATACGGTGGTGTTGGACTGGGCAAAACCCATCTGATGCACTCGATCGCACATTTTATTCTTCAGAAGAACCCGTCTTCGCGGATTCTCTACGTAACGAGTGAAGAATTTACCAATGAAGTCATCGAGGCTATCCGAAACAGCAACAACACCGCAATGACCAAATTCCGTGAGAAATACCGCAATATCGACGTACTTCTCATCGATGATGTGCAGTTTATTATAGGAAAGGAATCCACGCAGGAAGAGTTTTTCCATACCTTCAATACGCTGCACGGCGCCAACAAACAGATCATCCTTTCTTCGGATCGTCCCCCGAAAGACATGGATATCCTGGAAGACCGCATCCGTTCCCGTTTCGAATGGGGACTCCTTGCCGACATCCAGAGCCCGGATTATGAGACGCGAATCGCCATTCTCCGAAAGAAACAGGAATTAGACGGCTATTCCGTCAGCGACGATGTGATCGAATACATCGCTTCCAATATTAAATCGAACATCCGTGAGTTGGAAGGCGCTCTCAACAAAATCATTGCATACGCAAACCTTGAAAAACGTGAAATCAACATTGATCTTGCAGAGCAGGTGCTGCGCGACATCATCTCCCCGAACGAGAAGAAGGTGATCACGCCGGAATTTATCATCGACACCGTTGCAGATCACTTCGATATTACGCCGTCCGACATTGTCGGCAGCAAGCGGAGCAGCAAAATCGTATTCCCGCGCCAGATCGCAATGTATCTGTGCCGCGAAATGCTCGATGCCCCGCTGACCGGAATCGGAAAAATGATGGGCGACCGCGATCATACCACTGTCATGCACGGCATTGAGAAGATCGAAAAGGAAATGAGTGCTAAAGACAGTGTCCGCAACACGGTAGACATCTTAAAGAAGAAGATCAACCCGTCGAAATAGGCGGAGCCTTTGTAACTCTGTCAAAACGGTTAAAAACGATTTACATTTATATAAGAAGAAACTCATCGGTTGACAGGCCCTTATTTATACACAAACCGATGTGGAAAGCCTGTGGATGAATTGTGGACAAATTTGGGGCCTGAAGTTATCAACATTTCATACACAGGTTCACGTTCGATTATTCACAGAGTTATACAGATCGATTTTTCCAGTATTTCCGCATTCTTGACGGGGTTTTCCACATATCCACAGCCCCTACGACTAAGACTACGGATTTTTACTATATTTTTTCTTTATAAGCAGACTCACCAAGCAGTGAGGAAAGGAGAGTTATCCACAATTATGAAATTAGTGTTTGACAAAGCAGACCTTGTAAAAAGCGTTGGTATCGCTATGAAAGCTGTCTCCGGTAAAACAACCATGCCGATTCTGGAATGCATTCTGATTGATGCATCTTCCAACGTGATCAAATTTACCTCCAACGATATGGAACTCGGAATCGAAACCATCGTCACAGGTATGATTCTGGAACGCGGTATTGTTGCTCTGGATGCAAAGATTTTTTCTGAGATTGTAAGAAAACTTCCGGATAATCAGGTTACAATAGAAACAGATGAAAATCTGGTAACCACGATTACATGTGAAAAAGCAAAATTCAACATTCCGGGACAGTCAGGAGAAGATTTTTCCTATCTGCCGATTCTCGAAACTTCCGATTGTGTTTCCATTTCCCAGTTCACCTTAAAAGAACTGATCCGTCAGACCATTTTCTCCATTGCAGCCAATGAGAACAACAAACTGATGACCGGTGAGCTTTTTGAAATCAAAGATAACACACTTCGCGTCGTATCTCTGGACGGACACCGTATTGCGATCCGCAGAATTGAGCTGAAAGATTCGTATCCGGACCGAAAAGTCGTTGTTCCGGGAAAAACCCTGAACGAAATCAGCAAAATTCTGTCCGGTGAGATGGATGATCAGATTGATATTTACTTCTCGGAAAACCACATTATGTTCAAGTTCGATGATACAACGGTCGTTTCCAGACTGATCGACGGTGAATATTTCCGCATCGACCAGATGCTTTCGAGTGATTACGAGACAAAAGTGACGATCAACAAAAAAGAATTCTTAAGCTGTATCGACCGTGCGACGCTTCTTGTCAAAGAAGGCGACAAAAAACCGATCATCATCGACATCCAGGATGGAGCGATGGAACTGCAGATCAACTCCGCGATGGGTTCCATGAAAGAAGAGATCGATATCAACAAAGAAGGCAAGGATATTATGATCGGTTTTAACCCGAAATTCCTGATCGATGCACTTCGTGTTATTGATGACGAGGAGATTTCGATTTATCTGGTCAACCCGAAGGCTCCATGTTTTATCCGGAACGAAGAAGAGAGCTATATCTATCTGATTCTGCCGGTAAACTTCAATTCCGTGAGATAAGTCACATAAGTTTGAAATCTGCCGGAACCTTTTCTGAAAGAACTTTCAGCGGTTTTACAGCCACACAGGTTGAAAACTGCGAACTTACGTGAGGAAAAGGCACGGCAGTGCAGGAGGAAAAAATGGAAATTATTACGCTGCGTGAAGATTACATCAAACTGGGCCAGGCATTAAAAGCTGCGGCTCTGGTAGAAGACGGCGTGGAAGCAAAGCTCGTCATCAAGGACGGCTGCGTGACCGTAAATGGTGAAGTAGATACCCGCCGCGGCCGCAAGCTCTATGACGGAGATGTTGTCTGCTACAATGGAAATGAGATACAAATTAAAAAATAAGGCTTAAAAACTTAAGCTGATTTTTCACGGACGAGTGCTCATGTATATCAAATCTTTAGAACTGAAGAACTATCGGAATTATGAGAGTTTATGCATAAATATCAGCCCCGGAACGAATATTCTCTACGGCGACAATGCCCAGGGAAAGACGAATATTCTCGAGGCTTTATATCTCGCGGGTACGACAAAATCGCACCGTGGCAGCAAGGACCGCGAAATCATCCAGTTTGACCGGGAGGAAGCCCATATCCGGATGATGGTGGAGCGGAACGGCAGCACGCATAAAATCGATATGCATCTGAAAAAAAATAAATCCAAGGGAATCGCCATCGATGGAGTTCCGATCCGCAAAGCGTCGGAACTTTTTGGCATTGTAAATATTGTGTTTTTCTCTCCGGAGGACCTGAATATCATCAAAAATGGTCCTGCGGAGCGCCGGCGTTTCCTGGATAGCGAAATTTGTCAATTGTCAAGACTATACATGATCGAGCTTGCCAATTATAATAAAGTGGTGGCGCAGAGAAACAAGCTGCTTAAAGAGATTTCGTTTTCCGGCAGAATGGCGGATACGCTCGAGATCTGGGATGAGCAGATGGTCCGCTATGGAACAAGCATTATTTCCGAGCGGAAAAAGTTTATCAGCCGCCTGAATGATATTTTATCCGAGATCCATCAGAATCTGACCGGAGGAAAGGAGCAGATTCTGATTACTTATGAACCGAATGTGTCCGAGGAAGCGTTTTCCGAAGAGTTAAAAGCCGGAAGAGAGCGTGATCTGCGTTTCGGACAGTCCTACACCGGGCCGCACCGGGACGATTTCTGTGTGCGGGTCAACGACATTGATATCCGTAAATACGGTTCCCAGGGGCAGCAGAGGACGGCGGCGCTTTCGCTGAAACTGGCGGAGATCCGTCTGGTCGAGGAGGAAATTCACGATACACCGGTTTTACTGCTGGATGATGTTTTGTCGGAGCTGGACGGCAGCCGGCAGAATTATCTTCTGCAGAGCATTCACAGCATACAGACACTGATTACCTGTACCGGACTGGACGAGTTTGTCGAAAATCATTTTGAGGCAAACAGCGTATTCCAGGTGGTCGAGGGATCTGTGTTTCACAAAGAAACAGGAGGAATCTAAATGAGTACAGAGAACATGGAAAAGACAGAGTATGGTGCAGACCAGATTCAGATTCTGGAGGGTCTGGAAGCCGTACGGAAGCGCCCAGGTATGTATATCGGCAGTACCTCCGCACGGGGACTTCACCATCTGGTCTATGAGATTGTCGACAACTCGGTAGACGAGGCACTGGCAGGATACTGCAAAAATATTGACGTTACGATTAACCCGGACAACTCCATCACCGTCATCGACGACGGCCGTGGTATTCCGGTCGGCATCAATCATAAGTCGGGCCTTCCGGCCGTTGAGGTTGTCTTTACGGTGCTGCACGCAGGCGGAAAGTTCGGCGGCGGAGGGTACAAGGTATCCGGCGGTCTGCACGGCGTTGGTGCATCCGTTGTAAATGCGCTGTCCAACTGGCTTGAGGTGCGCGTTTATCACGATGGAAAGGTTTACTTCCAGCGGTATGAGCGCGGAAAAACCATGAATAAGCTGGAGGTCATCGATACCTGTCCGATCGAAAAAACAGGTACCGAGGTCCGTTTCCTGCCGGATGACACGATGTTCGAGGAGACGGTTTATGATTACGACGTTTTAAAAACAAGACTCCGCGAGACCGCATTTCTGACCAAGGGACTGCGCATTGTTCTGCGCGATCTGCGCACGGATCCGGTAGTGGAAAAAGCATTCCACTACGAGGGCGGTATCAAAGAGTTTGTCAGCTACCTGAACAAGAGCAAAACGGCGCTCTACCCGGACATCATCTACTGCGAGGGAGAAAGAGACGGCGTTCTCGTTGAGGTTGCGATGCAGCACAACGATTCCTATCAGGAAAATACGTACGGTTTCGTCAACAACATTACGACGCCGGAGGGCGGTACCCATATCGTGGGCTTCCGGAATGCGCTGACGAAAACCTTTAATGAATATGCAAGAGCAAATAAACTGTTAAAAGACAGCGAACCGAACCTGACCGGAGAGGATATCCGCGAGGGTATGACGGCGATTGTCAGCATCAAAATCGAGGAGCCGCAGTTCGAGGGCCAGACAAAGCAGAAACTTGGAAACAGCGAGGCGAGAGGAGCAGTCGACAATATCGTGAGCACTCAGCTCGAGCTGTTCCTGGAGCAGAACCCGGCTGTCGCAAAAACGATCGTTGAAAAGTCCCTGCTTTCCCAGCGTGCGAGAGAGGCTGCAAGAAAAGCGCGTGACCTGACGAGAAGAAAATCCGCACTGGACGGTATGTCCCTGCCTGGAAAACTGGCAGACTGTACCGACAAGGATCCGAAAAACTGTGAGATCTTCTTGGTCGAGGGAGATTCCGCGGGCGGTTCCGCAAAATCCGCGAGAAGCCGTGCAACGCAGGCGATCCTGCCTCTGCGTGGAAAAATCCTGAATGTAGAGAAAGCACGTCTCGATAAAATTTATGCCAATGCCGAGATCAAAGCGATGATTACGGCATTCGGAACCGGAATCCACGACGATTTCGATATCACCAAACTGCGCTACGACAAGATCATCATCATGACCGATGCCGATGTCGACGGCGCGCACATCGACACACTGATGCTGACGTTCCTGTACCGCTTCATGCCGGAGCTGATCAAACAGGGCCACGTTTACCTGGCACAGCCGCCGCTGTTCAAGATTGAGAAAAACAAAAAAGTATGGTACGCATACGATGACGATCAGATGAATCAGATCCTCAATGAGATCGGACGCGGAGATAATAAGATCCAGCGTTACAAAGGACTGGGAGAGATGGATGCGGAGCAGCTCTGGGAGACCACCATGGACCCGGAACGCCGTGTTCTGCGCCGCGTTGTGTTCGATGAAGAGTATTCTTCTGAAATTGATCTTACCTTCAATACGCTCATGGGCGACAAGGTAGAACCGCGCCGTGACTTTATCGAAGAGAGAGCAAAATACGCAAACAACCTGGATATCTAAAAAGTCCTGTGAACTGAAGTGGAGGAAAAGATGGAAGATAATGTTTTTGATAAAATTCACGAGGTCGATCTGAAAGACACGATGGAGGAATCCTACATCAACTACGCGATGAGCGTAATTGCATCCCGTGCACTTCCAGACGTCCGCGATGGCTTAAAGCCGGTACAGAGACGTATTCTGTACTCCATGAGTGAACTGAACAATACGCCGGATAAGCCGCACCGTAAGTGCGCGCGTATCGTCGGTGATACGATGGGTAAATATCACCCGCACGGCGACAGCTCTATCTACGGAGCACTCGTCAACATGGCACAGGACTGGGCAACCCGTTATCCGATGGTGGACGGCCATGGAAACTTCGGTTCCGTCGACGGCGACGGCGCTGCGGCTATGCGATACACCGAGGCACGTTTAAGCAAAATCTCGATGGAGATGCTGGCGGATATCAACAAAGACACCGTAGACTTCGCCCCGAACTTTGATGAAACCGAAAAAGAGCCTGTTGTTATGCCGGCCCGCTACCCGAACCTTCTGGTAAACGGTACTTCCGGTATCGCAGTCGGTATGGCAACGAACATCCCGCCGCACAATCTGCGCGAGGTGGTAAGTGCCATTGTAAAAATTATTGATAATATCATCGAGGAGGACCGTACGACAGATCTCGAGGAGATTCTCGGCATTGTAAAAGGCCCTGACTTCCCGACCGGAGCAGAAATCCTCGGCACCCGCGGCATCGACGAGGCCTACCGTACCGGCCGCGGTAAAATCCGTGTTCGTGCGGTATCAAACATCGAGACACTGCCGAACGGAAAGAGCGAGATCATCGTAACCGAGATCCCGTACATGGTAAACAAGGCGCGCCTGATCGAGAACATCGCCGCGCTGGTAAGAGATAAAAAGATCGACGGCATCACCGGCATTGCGGACCACTCCAACCGTGAGGGTATGCGCATCTGTATCGAACTGCGCCGCGACGCCAATGCAAACGTCATCTTAAACCAGCTGTACAAACATACTCAGATGCAGGATACCTTTGGTGTGATCATGCTTGCACTGGTAAACAATCAGCCGAAAGTCATGAACCTTCTGGAGATGCTGACGTATTATCTGCAGCACCAGGAAGAGGTTGTGACGAGAAGAACGAAATACGACCTGAACAAAGCGCAGGAGAGAAGCCATATTCTGGAAGGACTCTTAAAAGCGCTTGACCATATTGACGAAGTGATCCATATCATCCGTGCATCCGCGAATGCGGCAGAGGCGAAGAAGAACCTGATGGAACGCTTCGATCTGAGTGATGCCCAGGCCCAGGCAATCGTAGACATGCGTCTGCGCGCTCTGACCGGTCTGGAACGGGAGAAGCTCGAGAACGAGTACAAAGAGCTGATGGCGCGCATCGAGCAGTTAAAAGCCATCCTCGCAGACCGCAAGGTGCTTCTTGGCGTTATCCGCAGGGAGATTCTGACCGTATCCGAAAAATACGGCGATGACAGAAGAACTTCCATCGGCTTTGATGAGTACGATCTCTCCATGGAGGATCTGATTCCGCGCGAGAATACTGTCATCACCATGACGAAACTGGGCTATATCAAACGTATGACCGTTGACAACTTCCGCAGCCAAAACCGCGGCGGCAAGGGAATCAAGGGCATGCAGACCATCGAGGACGACTACATCGAGGAGCTTCTGATGACGACGACCCATCATTACCTGATGTTCTTTACGAATACGGGAAGAGTCTACCGTCTGAAAGCATACGAGATTCCGGAGGCGTCCAGAACCGCAAGAGGAACGGCGATTGTCAACCTTCTCCAGCTGCAGCCGGGAGAGAAGATTACCGCTGTTATTCCAATGCGCAAATATGAGAAGGGCCATTATCTGTTTATGGCAACGAAAAAGGGACTGGTGAAGAAGACGCCGCTCGAAGAATACGAGAACGTCAGAAAAACGGGTCTTGCTGCCATTGCGCTCCGCGATGATGATGAACTGATTGAAGTTAAGACAACTGATAACGAGAAAGAGATTATTCTGGTAACGAAATTCGGCCAGTGTATCCGCTTCAAGGAAAACGATGTGCGTACGACAGGCCGTGTTTCTATGGGTGTACGCGGCATCAACCTTCTGGACGGCGATGAAGTAGTCGGCATGCAGATCTGCACGCAGGGAGACTATCTCCTTGTCGTATCCGAAAACGGCATGGGCAAACGGACGCCGATGGCAGAGTTTACCGTACAGCTCCGCGGCGGCAAGGGTGTCAAATGCTATAAGATTACCGAAAAGACCGGAAACCTGATCGGTTCCAAGGCGGTCAACGAGGATAATGAGATCATGATGATCACCACAGAGGGAATCATCATCCGTACGCCATGCTCCGGCATTTCTGTGATGGGACGGATCACATCCGGCGTTAAGCTGATGGATGTGGACGGCGAAATCAAGGTTGCCAGCATTGCAAAAGTAAGAGACAAAGAGGCGTCCGAGGAGACTCCGGTTTCGGAGAAAGAGAACGAAACGGCTTCTGAGAAAACGCAGGAATAATACAGCGTCGCAAAACGTGCCTGAGAGAAAAAAGCTCAGGCACGTTTTGCTCGTTTGGGGAAGGGGAGAAAAACATGAAACGAATTTTACTGATGGTGCTGCGGAATCTGCTTCTGGTTCCGTGGATGTGGTGCCGGCTCTGTTACCATGCAGCGCATCCGGACAAGTACAGTCTGGAAGAGCACTTTAAAATGCTGCGCTTTGTTGTACAGCGGGCGAACAAAGGCGGAAACGTCATTGTGGAATCCTATGGAGCAGAAAATCTTCCGGAGCAGGACGGTTTTGTGCTGTATCCGAATCACCAGGGACTGTACGATGTGCTGGCGATCGCAGGAGCGTGCTCGCGTACCTTTACAGTTGTTGCCAAAAAAGAGGTAGAGCATATTCCGTTTTTAAAACAGGTCTTTGCGTGCATCCACGCGCTGTTTATGGACCGGGAGAATCTGCGGCAGTCAATGCAGGTTATCAATGAGGCGGCCGATGTCGTAAAAGAAGGCAAAAACGTCATTCTGTTTCCGGAAGGAACGAGGAGCAGAAAGGGAAACCAGCTGCTGGAGTTTAAAAGCGGCAGCTTCAAGATCGCAGTAAAAGCAAAATGCCCGATCGTGCCGGTTGCGTTAAAAAACTGTTTTGTTCCGTTTGACTCCAATACCGTCCGTCCCGTAACGGTAGAAGTCCATTTTCTCGACCCGATCCCATATGAGGAATACCAGGGAATGAAGACAACAGAGATTGCCGAGATGGTAAAGAAGAGAATTGAAGCCGTCGTAACCGCGTAGCGGTTTCAGAAAAGAGCGTGATATGCGCTCTTTTCTGCTATTCTGGGGGCTGATTTGGGTTCTGTAAGGCATATTTTCTATAATAGTAAGAAAAAAACAAAAAAATCGAAAAAACGGGTTGACAAGAACGTAAGGTTTTTGTATAATAAACCATGCGTCACGAATGAGTGACCGCACATATCATTTTATATTTAGGCATTTGGAGAAGTACTCAAGTGGCTGAAGAGGCGCCCCTGCTAAGGGTGTAGGTCGGGTAACCGGCGCGAGGGTTCAAATCCCTCCTTCTCCGTTTAAAAGCCAAAAACAAAATGATATTTTTGTGGAAAAATGTTCTTGACAAACAGCTTCACATCTGATAAGATAGCAGAGTTGGCGATGGGTTTGAAAAAACTAATCCCAAAAAATAAATTTGAAAAAAAAGTTCTTGACAAAAGCGAATGAGTTTGATAAAATAAACGAGTTGCTGATCGAAAGAACGGCGAAGAAGTTAAAAAAAACTTCCAAAAAAAATAAATCAAAAAAGTTCTTGACAAACGAAAAGTTCTGTGGTAAAATAAAAGAGCTGATCCGAGTCGGAACAGCAAAGATCCTTGATAATTAAACAATGAAACACATCCTCGAAAGTTCTGAATAAGTAATTCAAAACGATCGAAAGATCCTTTAAAACAGTAAAAGGGATAAATTAGCTAGTATGTTGATTTT
>ENA-OQCW01000145-OQCW01000145.1-human-gut-metagenome-genome-assembly--contig:-NODE-145-length-53194-cov-4.429438_pt1 | contig 53194 bp, 49 predicted proteins | sample MGYA00242767_ERZ504593 | MGnify/ENA primary metagenome ERZ504593 (study PRJEB26092, sample SAMD00036307) | human gut metagenome | host: Homo sapiens | study: EMG produced TPA metagenomics assembly of... | reverse complement strand
CAGATTGTCTGTCCAAGGATTGGTACTTGCCATATCTGGGGGGAAAAGTGGTATAATTTAACGGTAACTTTAGTTCTATTTGAGGGTTAAAATATGAAGAAGGATATTCGATTAAAAGGACAGCTCCGCTTTTTACATGCAGTGGCCGATCTTTATGCTGATCCTGCTCGTAGCGATGACCATCTGGATCTTTTTTACGAGCAGTCAGGCAGGAATCATGATGGCAATCATTGTGACAGTGTATGGAATCGGAGTAGGTGTGCTCTATATGTACAGTAAGTCGCTGATCATGGCAGACCTGGTACAGTTCGCAGCACAGTATGGTGTTGTTCAGAATACACTGCTGAAGGAACTTTCCATTCCGTATGCACTTCTGATGGATGATGGGCAGATTATATGGATGAATGACAGTTTCAAAGTAGTGACAGGGCAGGGCGACAAGGCAGAGAAGTATATTAATAAGGTCATTCCGGAACTGAACCGGGGCGTATTTCCAAAAGCGGAATCTGAGCAGGTGCAGCTGAATGTTATTTACAAGGAGAAGGAATATTCAGTAGCTATGCACAAAGTATCTGTGGAAGGATTTAGTGAGACAGAGGAACTTTTGCAGCTTCCCAAGGAGAAGGAATACTTTATTGCAATCTACCTGAAGGATGTCACAGAACTGAATAAGTACATTCGCGAAAATGATGCACAGAAGATGGTAGCAGGTCTGATCTACATTGATAACTTTGATGAAGTCATCGAGAGTGTTGAAGAAGTCAGACAGTCACTTTTGGTAGCGTTGATCGACCGGAAGATTAATCAGTATATTGCAAAGATTGACGGGATCGTCAAGAAAATGGAGAAGGATAAATACTTTATCGTGATTAAGAAAAAGTATTTCCAACAGTTGAAAGAAGATAAGTTTGCATTGTTAGAGGAGGTCAAGGGCATTAGCATTGGAAATGAGATGCCGGCGACACTCAGTATCGGTCTTGGGATGAGTACCGACACTTATGCACAGAGTTACAACTATGCCCGGGTGGCAATCGATCTTGCACTTGCAAGAGGAGGTGATCAGGCGGTTGTAAAGGATGCGAACAATATTACGTATTTTGGCGGAAAGCGCGAACAGGTGGCAAAGAATACGCGTGTGAAGGCGCGAGTCAAGGCAGAGGCTCTGCGGGAGTTTATTGCCGCGAAGGACAAAGTCATTGTCATGGGACATAAGATCGGGGATGTAGATTCTTTTGGAGCGGCAATCGGTATTTATCGTGCGGCTACAATTATGGAGAAGAAAGTACATATCGTGATCAACGATATCACAAGTTCTGTCAGACCGCTGTATGAGCGTATCCGGGATAATGCGGCATACGATGAAGATCTGTTCCTTACTTCCTCTCAGGTGGAGGATGTGGTAACGGAAAATACGATGGTTGTTGTAGTCGACACAAATAAGCCGGAACTGACAGAGTGTGAGGAACTGCTTGGCATGACAAAGACGATCGTCGTGCTCGATCATCACCGGCAGGGAAGCAACAGCATTGATAATGCAGTATTATCTTATATTGAACCGTATGCATCTTCCACCTGTGAGATGGTCGCAGAAGTGCTGCAGTACATTGCGGATGATATCCGGATCAAGGCGGTGGAAGCAGACTGTATGTATGCGGGAATCATGATCGATACAAATAACTTTGTGAGCAGAACTGGTGTGAGAACCTTTGAGGCGGCAGCATTTTTGAGGCGCTGTGGTGCAGATATCACCCGGGTGAGAAAGATGTTCCGAGATGATATGGATTCGTATCGTGCAAAGGCGGAGACGGTGCGCAGAGCAGAGGTATACAGAGGTGAATTTGCTATTGCGGAGTGTCCGGGCAAAGGAATTGAAAGTCCGACGATCGTCGGAGCCCAGGCAGCGAATGAACTGCTCAACATTGCGGGGATCCGTGCATCGTTTGTATTGACAGCATACAATGGGAAGGTGTATTTGAGCGCCCGCGCCATTGATGAGGTAAATGTTCAGGTGATTGCAGAACGTCTCGGCGGAGGCGGCCATATCAACGTAGCAGGAGCACAGTTTTCCGATATGGAAGTCGAGGAAGTCATTGGGATGATCAAAGGCACACTGGACGAGATGATAGAAGGAGGAGATATATAATGAAAGTAATTTTATTAGAAGATGTAAAGGCACTTGGGAAAAAGGGAGAGATCGTAAACGTCAATGACGGGTACGCAAGAAACTTTATCTTGCCGAAGAAATTAGGTCTCGAAGCAACTGGAAAGAATTTAAATGACCTGAAGCTTCAGAAAGCGAACGAAGAAAAGATTGCGCAGGAGCAGTTAGAGGCTGCCAAAGCACTCGCAGAGAAGATTGCAGCAGGAAAAGTGACACTGCAGATCAAAGTTGGAGAAGGCGGCAGAACTTTCGGATCTGTTTCTTCCAAAGAAGTGGCACATGCAGTCAAAGAGCAAATGGGATATGATATTGACAAGAAGAAAATTCAGTTAAAAGAAGCAATCAAGACATTGGGAACACATATCGTTCAGGTAAAACTTCACACAAAGGTGACAGCAGATCTGAAAGTCGTTGTCACAGAAGCGTAGGTGGAACGCATGGAAGAGGCATTGATCAAGAGAGTCCTTCCGCACAGCCTCGAGGCGGAGCAATCCGTTGTCGGCGCAATGCTGATGGACAAAGATGCGATCATGACAGCGGCAGAAATCGTCAGCCGGGAAGATTTTTACCAGACGGCATATGGCATTCTGTTTGAGGCTATGGTGGAACTTTTCAATGAAGGGAAGCCGGTCGATCTGATCACCCTTCAGGAGCGTCTGAAAGAAAAGGATGTTCCGCCGGAAATCACCAGCCTTGAATTTGCAAGAGATCTTCTGACAGCGGTTCCGACTTCTGCGAATGTAAAATATTATGCAGAGATCGTCATGGAAAAATCGATGCTGCGGAAACTGATCAAGCTGAATGAGGAGATTGAGAACATGTGTTATCTCGGTCGGGATTCGCTGGAGGCGGTGCTTGAGACGACGGAGAAGAGAGTATTTGAGCTTGTACAGAAGAGAAATACCGGAGACTATGTTCCAATCAAGCAGGTCGTGTTAAATGCGTTAGATAAGATCGAGAAGTCTTCCAAGACGAAGGGAACTGTCACCGGAATTCCGACAGGGTTCATTGATCTTGATTATAAAACATCCGGCCTGCAGCCGTCTGATCTGATCCTCGTGGCAGCGAGACCGTCTATGGGAAAGACAGCGTTCGTGCTTAATATCGCACAGCATGTGGCATTTCGCAGCAATAAGACGGTGGCAATCTTCAGTCTTGAGATGTCCAAGGAACAGTTGGTGAACCGTCTGTTTTCTTTGGAGTCTCAGGTAGATGCACAGCTGCTCCGTACCGGTAATCTGAAGGATTCCGATTGGGAGAAGCTGATTGAAGGAGCTGGAGTGATTGGAAAGTCTAAGATGATCATTGATGATACGCCGGGAATCTCTATTTCAGAACTCCGCTCTAAGTGCAGAAAGTTTAAGCTGGAGCAAGGGTTAGACCTGATCATCATCGACTATTTGCAGTTGATGACCGGACGTGTAGGCGGACGTGCAGAATCCAGACAGCAGGAGATCTCGGATATTTCCAGATCATTGAAAGGACTTGCCAGAGAGCTGAATGTACCGGTTATTGCACTTTCTCAGCTGAGCCGTGCCGTAGAGCAGAGGCCGGATCATCGTCCGATGATGTCAGACCTTCGAGAATCTGGTGCAATCGAGCAGGATGCCGACGTGGTGATGTTTATTTACCGTGATGATTATTATAACAAAGATACAGATATGAAGAACATTGCAGAGATCATCATTGCGAAACAGAGAAACGGTCCGATCGGAACTGTGAATCTTGCATGGCTTCCAAATTATACGAAGTTTGCCAATGCGACGAGAAAGCAGGAATAATGGCGAAACTTGCGATGGAAAGAGCAAAAGAACAGACCTTCAATATGTTATAATCTTTATAGGTTATTACATATTGGAGGTTATTTTTATGGGCGAAGTTCACTATATGATTTCAGAAGCTGCAAAGAGAGTCGGGGTGGAGGCACATGTGCTGAGATACTGGGAGGAAGAACTTGACCTTCGATCGGCAGGACAGAATGGGGCACCGTTACTATACAGAAGATGACATCCGTTTATTTCACTGCATTAAGGATCTCAAAGAGCAGAGCATGCAGTTGAGAGAGTTAAAGACCGTCATACCAGAATTAAAGAAAGCGCGGGAACAGCAAGAAGAAAAAGCTGGCAGAGATGGAAGCAAGGGAGAACAGCAGAATGAGTCAGACAGAAGGACAGCTTGTCAAGGCACAGCCGGAAGTGGTGGATACGACAAGTTTTGCAAGTTCAGAGCTTTATCGGGGAGGCACTTCAGAAAGTTATCGTGGAGAATAATACGAAGCTTGCGCAGGAAGTCAGTCATACAGTTACAAAGAATGTACTTGGCGAGATGGAAACGTTGTTTCATCTGAAAGAGCAGAAAGAAGAAGAACATTACCGCAAGCTGGACAGCCTGATCAGACAGCAGCAGCAGATCAGACGCGAGAGTGTGAAGATATCACCGGTTGGAAAGTTGAGAAAATTGCTGGAAGGATAGCATGAAGTGAACAAAAGATGGAGTATAACATGATTTTTTAGGACAAGTTTATGCTGCAAAAAAGGGGACGGATCAGACATTACATCTGATCCGTCCCACATTTTTTTGCCTATATACTTACTGGGCTATGTTGGCTGCCAGGCAGCCATATCTGAATTATTCAGCAGAGATAGCTCCTGTTGGACATTGTGCAGCACAAGCTCCACAGTCTACGCAAGCATCAGCATTGATTTCGTAGTGATCTGCTCCCTGAGAGATTGCTCCAACTGGACATTCAGCTTCGCAAGCTCCACAGCTTACACATTCATCGCTAATTACGTGTGCCATAGTATGTATCCTCCTTTTCTGTGGCAGAATGAACTCTGCCTATTTGTGTTTATTTTAATACAAATGAGCCAAATATACAAGTCTATTTTGTGCTCTGAATTTAATACAAAGAAAAAGAGTTTCAATCAGAGCACAAAAAGACTAGAAGACAACAGAACAGGGACCGGAACAATTTGTCTTAAAGTTCTTCCGACAGTTTGTTCAGACGCTGCTTTTCATGCTTATATGCAGCGAGAACAACACGTTTGGCAGCCTCTGCATCTTCTTTACTTGGTTCTGGAGTATCCTTTAACGGATAATCCATATGAAGGTTATCATATTTTGCCTTTCCCATAGAGTGGTAAGGAAGAATATCAAGCGCTTTGACATTGTTCAGTGTTCCGAGAAATGTGCCAAGTTGTTCCAGATATTCTTGATAGAAAGTGATGCCGGGAACAATCACATGGCGTACCCAGATCGGAATGTTTTGCTCATCGAGATAGCGTGCAAATGCCAGGATACGCTCATTGGAGTGTGCAGTCAGTTTCTTGTGTTCTTCTCCGTTGATATGTTTGATGTCAAGCATGATCAGGTCTGTGACCTGAAGGAGCTTTTCCAGCTTTTCCATAAATACTGCATTGGATGGCTGAAACATAATCCCAGAAGTATCGATACAGGTGTGGATATGATCTTTCTTCAGCTTTGTAAAGAGCTCGATCAGAAAATCCATCTGCATCATTGGTTCACCGCCTGTCACAGTCACACCGCCATGGCGGTAAAATGGGAGATTAGAGTAGAAGCCTTCGAGTACTTCCTCTACACTTTGTTGTTCTCCGATGTTTGGCTCCCATGTATCTGGATTGTGACAGTACAGACAGCGCATCGGGCAGCCCTGAAGAAAGATTACGTAGCGCAGTCCCGGGCCATCTACGGTTCCACAGCTTTCAATCGAATGTATATATCCTTTTGTCATAAAAGACACCTGCCTTTCAGTATGATAAAGTTCGGTATGAAAAAAGGCTGTCGCAGAATGGAAAGATCAGAAACCATTTCGGCGGCAGCCCCTTGAAGTCATTATTGCAATTCGATACGGAGAACAGAACGTCCGATGACATAGACGATATGTCATCAGACGGCTCTCTCTGCCGTTACATTACATTCCTTCGTGGAATGTACGGGAAATAACGTCGTCCTGCTGTTCTTTTGTAAGTTTGATAAAGTTTACAGCGTATCCTGAAACACGAACAGTTAACTGTGGGTAGTTTTCTGGGTGTTTCTGAGCGTCTAATAATGTTTCTCTTGTAAATACGTTTACATTTAAGTGGTGTCCACCCTGCTCTACGTATCCGTCTAACATATTTACTAAGTTATCTACCTGCTGCTGATTTACTGCCATAGTGTTATCCTCCTTGATTTTGGTTTTTCTTTATCTGATTTTTGTATTGTCGGACAGATTATTCGTTGTCGATGCTTTCCATGATGTTTGGAATATTGCAAGCCTGGTTTCCGCATTCTTCGATTCTGTCAAGGTCAAGGTCACCTGCAAAGATCTTATCTTCTTTTCCAAGTGCTCCCGGAATGATAGAGAATGTGTTGGAAATTCCGTCCTGAGCATGTCTGAATGGAATCTTAGCTACAGATGCAAGGGAAGCTAATGCTCCGTGAGAATCACGTCCGTGCATTGGGTTTGCTCCTGGTGCTAAAGGTTCTCCAAGCTTTCTTCCGTCTGGTGTGTTACCTGTCTTCTTACCATATACAACGTTAGATGTGATAGTAAGGATAGAAGTTGTAGGAACACCGTGACGGTATGTGTGATGTTTTCTGATCTTGTCCATGAAAGAACGTACAACAGTTACTGCGATCTCATCTACATCATCATCGTTGTTACCGTATTTCGGGAAATCTCCCTCTACTTCGTAGTCTACTACTAATCCATCTTCGTCTCTGATCGGTTTTACTTTTGCATATTTGATTGCACTTAAAGAGTCAGCTACAACAGAAAGTCCTGCGATACCTGTTGCAAAGTAACGTTTTACTTCACGGTCATGAAGAGCCATCTGGATTTTTTCGTAGCAATATTTGTCATGCATGTAGTGGATGATATTTAATGTGTTTACATATAATTCAGCAAGCCATTCCATCATGTCGTCGAATTTAGCCATAACATCATCGTAGTCAAGGTATTCACCTTCTACCGGACGGTATTTTGGTCCTACCTGTACTTTGGATTTCTCATCCACACCACCGTTGATTGCGTATAATAAACATTTTGCAAGGTTTGCACGAGCTCCGAAGAACTGCATTTCCTTACCGATTCTCATAGAAGATACACAGCATGCGATTGCGTAGTCATCTCCGTGAGTCGGACGCATTAAATCATCGTTTTCATACTGGATAGAAGATGATTTGATAGACATCTTCGCACAGTATTCTTTAAATGCTTTTGGAAGACGAGTAGACCAGAGAACTGTTAAGTTCGGTTCTGGAGCTGTTCCAAGGTTGTCTAATGTGTGAAGGTAACGGAAAGATGTCTTTGTTACGAGCGGACGTCCGTCAACACCAACACCACCGATAGACTCTGTTACCCATGTCGGGTCACCGGAGAATAATGCATTGTATTCTGGTGTACGTGCAAATTTTACAAGACGAAGCTTCATGATGAAGTGGTCAATGTATTCCTGAGCCTGTTCCTCTGTGATCAGTCCTCTTTCTAAGTCACGCTGGATATAGATATCAAGGAATGTAGAAGTACGTCCAAGACTCATTGCTGCACCGTTTTGTTCTTTAACAGCTGCAAGGTATCCAAAGTATAACCACTGGATAGCTTCTTTTGCATTGGAAGCTGGTTTTGTAATATCGTATCCGTAGATTTCTCCTAATTTTGCTAATTCGCCAAGTGCGCGGATCTGCTCAGATAATTCTTCACGAAGACGGATGTTATCTCCTGTCATTCTCACTAAAGAAGTAGCAAGCTGTTCTTTCTTGTCTGCGATCAGCCAGTCTGTTCCGTATAAAGCAACACGGCGGTAGTCACCGATGATACGTCCACGTCCGTATGCATCCGGAAGTCCTGTGATGATACCAGATTTTCTTGCTGCTCTCATCTCTGGTGTGTAGGCATCAAATACACCCTGATTGTGTGTTTTTCTGTATTCTGTAAAGATTTTTACGATTTCAGGGTCAACTTCATATCCATTTTCATGGCAGGCGTTCTGAGCCATACGGATACCACCGTAAGGTTGTAAAGAGCGTTTGAATGGTTTATCTGTCTGGAAACCAACGATCTGTTCTAAGTCTTTGTTTAAGTAACCTGCGGCATGGGAAGTGATGCTTGATACAATTTTTGTATCCATGTCAAGAACTCCGCCTGCTTCGCGTTCCTGCTTTGAAAGATCCATTACCTGAGCCCAAAGAGTCTTTGTAGCTTCTGTAGGACCTGCTAAGAAAGAATCGTCCCCCTCATATGGTGTGTAGTTTGACTGAATGAAGTCACGTACGTTTACTGATGTACGGTTCCAACGTCCTGGCTTGAATCCGTCCCAACTAGAGTTCCAGTTTTTTTCCATTATATTTCCTCCTAAATCGTTGTAAAAAAGTTAGTAGTTTGTAAAATGTTTGTTAAATAATTCACTTAGATTATATCAATTTGCTATAAGAAAAGTCAATAGGTTGGATTGTACTAAATTGCATACAGTATACAAATTGTGAACACTGTATAAAACCTTATAAAAATTTAAGAAAAAATTTCTTCTATTTTTTGTAATTTAGTGTATAGTAGATAGGTAATAACCTAGAGGGTGGACGGAAGTTGATTTTTTTCTTTTAAAATTGTGAGAAGTCATTGTCGGTGCCCGAAGATTTTACGTATATTTACAAGTGTGTGACATAGGCTTTGAAATATACGTTCAGAATGAAAAAATGGAGTGTGTAAAAAATGCAGAGAAGAAGGAAGAGCATCATAGGGCTGGCATGTCTGATGAGTGCAATGCTTCTATTTTCTTCTTGTGGGAAGGAAGCAGAGGAAGAGAAGCAAGATACACAGACACAGGCAGATACAGAAAAAGAGGAGCCGAAAGAGAAAGAAGGACAGGGCAATTTAAATATTATTTCTCCGCAGGCGTATAGCAATGTGGACGGTCTTACCCTGGAACCGGGAACATACATTTCCCTGATCGGGAAGGAAGCCGGAACCGAATATTGGAAAATGGTAGAAAAAGGCGCCAAGCAAGCAGTATCGGAATTGAACAGTGCACTGGGTTACAAAGGGGAAGATAAGATCAAGTTAAATTACAGCGGTCCGAGCGAGAGTGAGAGCGTGGACGAGCAGATTAATATTTTAGATGAAGAACTGGCCCGCTATCCAAATGCAGTTGGGATTGCGATCATTGACTCCAATGCTTGTTCGGTGCAGTTTGATCTTGCTACAGAGAATGGAATTCCAATTGTTGCCTTTGATTCCGGAAGTGATTACCAGGGACTGCAGTCACTCTGCTCTACCAATAATACAGAAGCAGCACAGACTGCGGCAGTGAATCTGGCTACGGCATTAGATAACAAGGGAAAGGTAATCGTATTTGTCCACGATTCTAATTCTACTACTGCGAGAGAGCGTCAGAGTGGTTTTGCGGATACACTCGCAAAAGATTATCCGGAAGTTGAGATCGCGGAAGTTGTCTACCTGGATAATCTGGAAGACGTGAAAGGACTTTTGGCAGAGAAGAAGAACCGGGAAGCGAAAATCAATCCAGAAGATGAGAAGGCAGCGCAGAAGGAAGACTTTACTGATGAGCAGGCAATCCAGTATATTTTGGAGCAGCACCCGGATGTGACGGGCTGTTTTACAACCAATGTGGATGCGACACAGAAAGTACTGTCGATTGTCAATGAGATGAAGCAGTCAAAAGATACTAAGCAGGCAGAGGCTGCCAAGAATCTCAAGATAATCGGATTCGACGGAGGAGAGAAACAGATGGAGGCGCTGGAGAATGGAGAACTGGAAGGTCTTGTTGTTCAGAATCCGTATGGTATGGGATATGCGACTGTGATTGCCTGTGCGCGTTCCATCGCGAATCAAGGAAATGAGGCAGTTGTTGATACTGGATATGTGTGGGTGACAAAAGATAATATGGAAGATAAAAATATCAGCCGTATTTTGTATTAGTGAGGAAAGGAATATGAAATTCAAAAGCAGATAAAGCTGTAATCAATGCAGATACTAATACAAATCATCAAAAAAGAGAAACGACATTTCAGTGGAGGAAATGTGTTTCTCTTTTTTTGTATCGTTTCTTTTCGTGTAAGGAAGAAACTAATTTTCACTGCTTTTTGTGAGTGAGAAAATAAATTCTGTGCCGACTCCTTCGGTGCTGATAACGTTGATATTTTCTCCATGTGCCTGAATGATTTCCTTAACGATCGCAAGTCCGAGCCCGGTTCCTTTTTTGTCTTTTCCGCGGGAGAGATCGCTCTTATAGAAACGCTCCCACACTTTTGTGAGACTTTTTTTCGGAATCCCGATTCCGGAGTCCTTGACGGAGACGAATACTTTTCCATTGCGTTCGGTCGTCTCGAGCACGATGGAAGAGTTCGGATTACTAAATTTGATCGCATTGTCCAGCAAGTTGTATAAGACTTGCTGAATCTTACCGCGGTCGGCAAAGACATTCTGGATGCGCGGGTCAAAGAGCAGTTCAATTGAAATTTTCTTGGAGGTACAAGTTCCTTCAAAAGAAGCGGCAGTGTGTTTGATCGTGTCGTGCAGATTGAAGTTGGTCTTGTCAAGAAGAAGATCTTTCGTGTCAAATTCATTTAATGTCAGCAGATCTTTTGTCAGATCCGTCAGGCGCTCCGTCTCAAACAGTATGATGTTCAAATATTTTCCCTGAAGTTCTTGTGGGATTGTTCCATCGACAATCGCTTCCACATATCCTTTGATGGATGTCAGCGGAGAGCGGAAGTCATGGGAGACATTGGCGATGAACTTCTTCTGATAGTCTTCCATATCTTTGAGCTGTGCTGCCATATAGTTGAGAGAGGCAGACAGATAGCCCATCTCGTCTTCTGTCCGCACCGGGATCTCATAAGTCAGATTGCCGGAGGCATACTGGGTGGCAGCCTCTGTGATCTTCCGCAGCGGCTGGTAAATGAAAAAGTGGAATGCCAGCAGTATGCAGAAAGATAAAATGTAGATGACAACAATGGTAATATAGACATTTCGCAATAAAGAAGAAGTCTGCTGTTCGAGATCTTCGTAAGGTTTGTGCAGCAGCAGATATCCCTTCGTCGTAAAGCCTTGTGTGACCGGTGCAATCACTGTGATGACTTTTTTATCAAAAAGATCATGGTAAGTTCCGAGCAGATATTTGGAACTGCCATTTTCCGCAGGATCAAAGTCTGGGATTTCGGATGGCGGAACCGGCATTTCATCTGCTCCCGCAGATAGAATCACCTGTCCAGTGCGGTCAATGAACCATGTTGATGCATGCAGATAGGTCGACATCCCATTTAACTGCGTGTGAATGTCGGAAAGTGTCAGATCGTCTGTAAAATATCCGGTCAGGTAATCATTGGCGAGCAGGGTGGCTTCTTTATAAAGGGTATCAGAAGTATCTTCTTCCAGCTCGGAGATCGTCAGCTCATGGGTGAGTGTGGCGACTGTGAACAGGCAGAGAAATCCGAAGATCAGATAAATGCTGATAAATTTTAAGTATAAAGTGCTGCGCATACTATTTCACCTCAAACTTGTACCCGATACCCCACACGGTGCCGAGACACCATGTCGGATGGTCCTTGATTTTTTCGCGCAGACGCTTGATGTGCACATCGACAGTTCTTGTATCTCCGATGTATTCGTAGCCCCAGATTTGGTCGAGGAGCTGTTCTCTTGTAAATACTTGATTTGGTGAGGATGCGAGGAAATAAAGCAGTTCCAGTTCCTTTGGAGGCATTTCGACTACTTTTCCGTCACAGACGACAGAGTAGTTCGTCAAGTTGATCTCAATGCCAGGGTAGGAAACGCATTTGCCTTTCTCTGCGGCAGCAGTTTCCTGTCTAGGTGCCTGGTAGCGGCGGAGCACTGCTTTGACTCTTGCGACAAGCTCTTTGGAATCAAAAGGCTTGATCATGTAGTCATCTGCACCAAGTTCGAGACCAAGTACTTTATCAAAGACTTCTCCCTTTGCGGAGAGCATGATGATCGGAGTATCTGATTTTGCCCGAATCTCGCGGCAGACCTGATAACCGTCGATGCCCGGCAGCATTAAGTCAAGCAGTACGAGATTTGGCGAATAGCTGTCAAATGCAGCTAACGCCTCCTCGCCGTCATGTACCATCATCGTGTCGAAGCATTCTTTCAAAAGATAGAGGGAGATCAGCTCTGCAATATTTTCATCGTCATCGACGATTAAGATTTTCTGTTTAGTTACCATGGGGTAGGAATCCCTCCTTTATTTCAAATCTACTACTTAAATTCCACGATCGTGACGCCGGCATCTCCTTCACCGAACGCACCGAGGCGGTAAGATTTTACATGTTTTTGTCGTTTTAAATAGTTATGGATACCGCTGCGGAGTGCACCGGTTCCCTTGCCGTGCACGATGCGGACGGGACTGATGTGCGACATGTACGCATCATCCAAATATTTGTCAAGTTCTGCGATTGCCTCGTCTACTGTCTTTCCGAGCAGGTTAATCTCTGGGCGGACAGACATGGTCTTTTTCATTTTCATCTTTCCGGAGGAAGTCTTCAGCAGATGTTTCCCCGTGATCACAGGTTCATCGATGATCTCCAGATCGGAGATATTTACCTGGGAGCGAAGGATTCCCATCTGTACGAAAAGATCTCCTTTCGCATTTGGAAGAGAACTTACGGTTCCGGTCAGATTGAGGCTGAGCACTTTTACAGCCTCGCCGAGTTTGAAATCACTTGGCTTATGCTGTTTTTTCGGTTTTTTCGTGTCAAGCTTCACACCGGATCCGGTCTTTTTGATCTTCTGGCGGAGTCGTTCTCGCTCGCGTTCCATCTCTGCGGCAGAGATATTTTCTTTCCCAAACTTGCGGAAGTTCTTCATAGTCTCGTCAGCAACTTCTTTTGCCTCGCGGAGAATCGCGTTTGCTTTTTCGTTCGCTTCATTGATAATGCGCTCTTTGCGCTCGTCAAGGCGTTCTTGTTTTTGCTCTAATTTCTGTTTCAGAGCTTCTACTTCGCGCTTGTAGGCAGCGATTTCCTGCTGTTCTTTCTCAATGGTACGTCTGCTGTTTTCGAGGTCTGCAAGGAGATCTTCAAAGGATTCATCCTGTTCGGACAGACGTTCTTTCGCATCTGCGATAATATAATCTGGCAGACCAAGTTTACTGGAAATCGCGAAGGCATTACTCTTTCCCGGGATACCGATCAGCAGATGGTAAGTTGGACGGAGTGTCTCTACGTCAAATTCACAGCAGGCATTTTCTACACCCGGAGTGGAAAGTGCATAGACTTTCAGCTCACTGTAATGAGTCGTTGCCATCGTGCGGATTTTCCGCTCGTGCAGGTAGGACAGAATGGAAGTTGCAAGTGCAGCTCCTTCGGTTGGATCGGTTCCGGCGCCGAGCTCATCGAACAGCACAAGAGAGTGCTCATCCACGTGCTGCAGGAAGGAAACGATATTGGTCATATGAGAAGAGAAGGTACTGAGACTCTGCTCGATACTTTGCTCATCGCCGATATCCGCATACACTTCGTGGAACAGCGCCAATTCTGAGCGATCCAGTGCAGGAATATGAAGTCCTGCCTGCCCCATCAGCGTGAAAAGACCGACTGTTTTTAGCGATACGGTTTTTCCGCCGGTGTTCGGACCAGTTACAATCAGAAGATCAAAGGCATCTCCCAGTGTGACCGTGATCGGGACTACCTTTTTCTTATCGAGAAGCGGATGGCGTCCTTCACGGATATGGATATAGCCATGGTCGTTAAAAATCGGTTTGCTTGCATTTAAGGAGAGGGCAAAGGAACCCTTTGCGAAGATAAAGTCCAGTTCTGTAAGCAGCTTATAGTTTCTGCGAATCTCCGTCACATAGCCGGCGGCATCTGCGCTGAGATTGGCAAGGATCACCTGGATCTCTTCCTGCTCCTTTCCGTAAAGTTCTTTTAGATCATTATTTAACTTTACGACAGCCATTGGTTCAATAAAGAGTGTCGAACCGGTAGAAGACTGGTCGTGGATCATTCCCTGTACCTGGCTGCGGTATTCCGCTTTGACTGGAAGACAATATCTGTCTCCGCGCATCGTAATAATGGCATCCTGCAGATAAGTACGCAGAGAGCCGTTGACAAGCGAAAGCAGCGTAGAATGTACTTTGTCGTTTGTCTGGGAAATACTTCTTCGAATGTGCTTCAGGGTACTGCTCGCGTCATCGCTGATCTCATCTTCATCGATAATGCAGCGGCGGATCTCGCCGGCAAGGATCGACAGTGGTTCCAGCTGATCGAAATACACGTCGAGGCAGTCCTGCTCCTCGTCCACAGTCTCGTGCCGCCCATAAGCTTTGGCACGGTTTGTCACTTCCAGTAATTTGCAGATGCGGAGCAGTTCATTACAGCCGAGCGCTCCGCCAATCTCCAGACGCATCAGAGAATCTTCCACAGTGTATACACCGCTGAAAGAGAGACGTCCTTTTTTTACAATTCTTGTAAAAGCCGCCGCGGTCTGTTCTTGCGCGGTTGTGATTTCGGCCAGGGAGGTCATCGGAGCCAAATGGCTGCAGAGTATCTTTCCGCCCGGGGAAGAAGCCTGCTCTGCAAGTAATTCAGTTATTTTGTTGTATTCTAGTTTTTTTAAAGTCTTTTTATTCATAATCATTCACCTGTTTCCATTCTACCTTATATTTGTAATAAAGGAAAGCAGAAATATTCTATACTTATTGAACATTGACAAATGTTAGGGTATACTGTAAAGAGGATGAAAAAGGAGATACGTCATGTCTATGGAGAACAAGGAAGGACCAGAAAAATTTTCTTTTTTGCAGGAGGTAATCAAGGAGAAGCCTCTGAATCGAAAAAAGCTCATGCATAAGGCAGCCGGGCTGGCGGCGGCAGGAATTCTATTCGGTGCGTTTGCCAGTATTAGTTTTTGTGTGTTCCAACCATGGGTTGATGAACAGCTGAATGCAGAAGAAGAGATTACCATTCCAAAGGACGAGGAACCTGAAGAACATCCACAGGAAGCAAAGGCAGAGGAAGAAGAAAGAGAGCCGGAGCTTACCCTTGAAAATTTTGAAGAGCTGGAACGTGCGATGTACCAGGTCGCTGCGGAGGCGAACAAAAGTATTGTCTCAGTGACTTCTGCCGGAGAAGATGATAACTGGACAGAGGAAGAGCGAAAAGAAGGAACCGGTGCATGTGGCGTGATCATGCCGTCCAACAGTAGAGAATATCTGATCCTGACGATGGGAAGTGCCATCAAGGATGCAGAGCAGATTCAGGTGACATTTGGAGATGGCGCATCCTGTGATGCTGCAGTCAGAAAGAAGGATGCGGTATTGGGGATTGCCGTGCTTGCGGTTGATCGGAATCAGGTCAGTGACAGCACAAAGAATCAGATCCAAGAGGCTGTCCTTGGCAATTCTAACATGACTTACAAAGGAGATGTAGTGATTGCACTGGGAAGTCTGTTTGGTTACTCCAAAGGGATGGGATATGGCATTATCAGTTCCAATAAAAATACAGTCAGTGTAGCAGACCGAGTATACCGGCTGTTGGACACAGACATACCTGCCTCCAGACAAGGGAGCGGTGTGTTATTTAATATCGACGGTGAAGTCATCGGATTTACATTTGCTGCCGAACAGGTGACGGATGAAAGCAGTACACTGCGTGTCCTTGCAGTTTCGGATGTGAAAGAAGAACTGGAAAAGCTGCTAAATGGCAACAGTGTTCCATATATCGGTGTTGTCGGGACGAATGTGACGGATGAAATTGCAGAGGCACAGAAACTTCCGAAGGGAATCTATGTCAAAGAGATTGAGGCAGATTCTCCGGGAATGGCTGCAGGAGTTCAGTGTGGAGATATTATCACTGCAATGGACGGCGATCCGGTGGTGACCGTGAAAGCACTGCATAACAAACTGCTGACATTTCAGCCGGGAGATGAAGTGAAGTTGTCGGCAAAAAGACTTGGTTCCGAAGGATATGTGGAGATCAGTTATACCGTTGTCATCGGAGGAGCCGAGAAGAAATAGAAGAATTAAAATGAGAATATTATAATAGAAAGAGGACAGAAATGAGATATATTAATACATTACATGAGGGAGAGACCATCCGCTGTATTTATTTGTGCAAAGGAAAGCGCTCTGCAGAAACGAGAAATGGAAAGGCATATGACAATCTGATTTTACAGGATAAAACGGGAACTTTAGACGGAAAAGTGTGGGATCCAAATTCCAATGGAATTGCAGAGTATGATGAGATGGATTTTATCGAAGTATTCGGAGATGTCATTTGCTATAATGGAAATCTTCAGCTGAATATCAAGCAGATCCGCAAGGCATTTGAAGATGAGTATGTGGCGGCAGACTACATGCCGACAAGTGAGAAGAGTGTCGAGGGAATGTATCAGGAGTTGATGAAATATGTTGCACAGATTGATAATGAATATCTGAGAAGAGCAGTGGAGTATTATTTCAAAGACGATGCGGCATTTATTAAGCGGTTTCAGGCACACTCTGCGGCAAAGAGTGTACATCACGGATTTGCAGGAGGTCTTTTGGAGCACACACTCAGTATTGTCAAAATGTGTGAATACTATGTAGGGGCGTATCCGATCCTGAATAAAGATCTTTTGTATGCGGCGGCGATGTACCATGATATCGGGAAGACAAAAGAACTTTCCGCATTTCCGGAAAATGATTATACGGATGATGGACAGCTGCTCGGACATATCATTATCGGAGTCGAGATGGCAAACGATGCGATTCGATCTATTCCGGGGATTTTCCGGAAAAAGCTGGCAAGTGAGTTGAAGCACTGCATTATTGCACATCACGGAGAGTTAGAATACGGTTCTCCGAAAAAGCCTGCGCTGGCAGAAGCACTGGCACTTAATTTCGCGGACAGCACAGATGCCAAGTTACAGACTTTGACAGAGATTTTCAAAGAAAAAGATACGACAGACTGGCTTGGATATAACAGACTGTTCGAGAGTAATTTAAGAAAGACAAGTATTTAGAAATAGAAACAGAGAGATGAAAAAGGGTGCTGCAAAACAGAGAATTTCAACAAGATATAGATTGCATCGAATCAGAGATGAACTATACCATGTCTAAGAAATTGATTTTGCGGCACCCGCTTTCTTTGTTACATAGGAAATTCTTATGTAAAAAAACACGCTTCACGCGCGAGCAGTGATGAAAATGCCAAAAAGGCAAAGAGAAGTTGGAAACGGATACAATTTTATGGTAGGAGGAAGATCATGAAGAAAAATGATACAGCGGTCGTGAAGATCGAAGATATCGGGATCAATGGAGAGGGAATCGGAAAGGCAGACGGATATACACTGTTTATCAAGGATACCGTGATGGGAGATCTTGTGGAAGTGAAAGTGATGAAGGCGAAAAAGAACTATGGATATGCGAAGCTGCTTCGTGTCATTGAACCTTCAAAAAATCGTGTGGAAGCAAAATGTCCGGTCGCAAAACAGTGTGGAGGATGTCAGATCCAGGAGATGGATTATCAGGAACAGTTACAGTTCAAGCAGAAAAAAGTCATTGGAAATCTGGAACGGATCGGAGGATTTGCGCCGGAAGTATTAGAAAAGATCACGCAGCCGGTGTGTGGGATGGACGAGCCGTTTCATTACCGGAATAAAGCGCAGTTCCCGATTGGGACGGACAAGGACGGCAAGGCAGTCGCCGGATTCTATGCGGGAAGGACACATCAGATCATCCCGAATACAGATTGTGCGCTGGGGGTTTCTCAGAATCAGCAGATTTTAGAGGAGATTCTTTCGATCATGAATGAGAACCACATCCCGGCGTATAACGAGCAGGATTGCAGCGGACTGGTGCGCCACATTTTAATCCGTTATGGATTTACGACGAAAGAGATTATGGTTTGCTTTGTGATCAATGGGGATAACCTGCCATGTGCGGACAAATTTGTGGATAAGTTATCTCAAATCGAGGGCATGAGGAGTATAACTTTCAGCAAGAACAAAGAAAATACAAATGTCATTATGGGAAAAGAGATAGAAGTACTCTGGGGAGATGGTTACATTACCGATTACATTGGAAATGTAAAATATCAGATTTCTCCGCTGTCGTTCTATCAGGTGAATCCGGTACAGACCGAAAAGCTTTATAAATATGCATTAGAATATGCAGGGCTGACCGGAGAAGAAACCGTGTGGGATCTGTACTGCGGAATCGGAACGATTTCTCTTTTTCTGGCACAAAAGGCAAAGCAGGTGTACGGTGTTGAGATTGTACCGCAGGCGATTGAAGATGCCAAACAAAATGCAGAATTAAATGATATGAAAAATGCAGAATTTTTTGTCGGGAAAGCAGAAGAAATACTTCCGGCATATTATGAAAATTATGCGAAAGAACATCCGGGGCAGCAGGCACATGCCGATGTGATTGTTGTCGATCCGCCGAGAAAAGGGTGCGAGGAAGCGCTGCTTGAAACAATGGTAAAAATGCAGCCAGACAGAATTGTCTATGTCAGCTGCGATTCTGCTACATTGGCAAGAGATTTAAAATATCTATGCGGGGAAGGGTATGCGTTGGAAAAGGTGCAGGTAGTTGACCAGTTCCCGAATACCGTTCACACAGAATGCGTGACATTATTGCAGAGGAGTAGAGGGAAGAAATAATTGAGAAGAGATTAAAATAATAAGGAATATAAGAGCTATGGGATGCAGTGAGGTGAAGCATAGCTCTTATTTTATGTTTGAAAATAGATTTCTTTTTTGTCTCCAATAGGACAAAGTCACATCCAGTGCTATAATAAAATAATAGCTGAAACATATGGAAGGGAAGGAAGAACTTATGAAAAAAATAAAAAAACTTGTGGCAATCCAGCCGGTTTCTATTCTGCAAGAGAGTAAAGAAAAATTGAAGGAATTTTGTGAGGAAATCATTTTCTTTGATTCGCAGCCAGAGAGTGCAGAGGAGATTGTAGAAAGAATCGGAGATGCAGATGCGGTATTTGTCAGTTATACACATGCAATCGGGGAGGAAATCTTAGCAAAGTGCCCAAATCTTGTATACATTGGGATGTGTTGCAGTCTGTATTCAGAGGAAAGTTCTAATGTGGATATTGCTTATGCAAGAGAACATGGAATCACAGTGACAGGAATCCGGGATTACGGTGATGAAGGCGTAGCAGAGTATGTGCTGATGAACTTGATCGGACGGCTTCATGGGACAGATGGGCATCCACCTCTTTTAGGAGAAAGTTCGGAGATTTCCGGTGCGAGGATCGGATTACTTGGGCTTGGGGCAAGTGCGCAGGCAGTCGCAAGAGCATTAGGCGCAATGGGAGCACAGATCAGTTATTACAGCCGGACGAGAAAACCGGAACTGGAAGAGCAGGAGGGGTACCGTTACTGTGAACTTTCAGAGTTATTAAAAGAAAGTGATGTCGTTTGTAGTTGCCTGAGTAAAAATGTGACGTTGTTATACGAGGAAGAGTTTGAGGCACTCGGAGAAAATACGATTTTATTTAACACGGCGCTGAGTCCTTGTTTTGAGCAGCATGCGATTGAGAAATGGCTGGAGCGGAACAATACCTGGTATTTTTGTGACACCCTGATGGGACTTGGAGAAGAATCGCTTCTTGCGCGGGAAAATGTCAGATGTCAGAAGTGTTCATCTGGGATGACAAGGCAGGCCGTAATTCGGCTGAATAAGAAAGTACTTGAAAATCTGGAGAGATACTGTAGTGAGAATATTTTTTAGTTGATCGGGTATACTTTCACCAAAAGAAAGAGAAAGGTGGAAACAAAAATGGTAGAACCGGATACAATTAAATTATTAAGAGAATGTGATGCAGGGATTAAAATGGGAATTTCTTCGATTGAGGAAGTATTGGAATATGTACACGAGAAGAAATTGTACCAATGCCTGTCTGACTGTATGGAAAAACATGAGAAGCTGGAAAAAGAAATCCAGGAAATATTGAAGGAATATCAGGATGAGGGAAAAGAGCCTGGAATGATGGCGAAGGGAATGTCGTGGGTGAAGACAAATGTCAGACTTGTACTGAATGAGTCTGATACGACGATCGCAGATCTGATCACAGATGGATGTAATATGGGGGTCAAGTCTCTTGGAAAATATCTGAATGAGTATCCGGAAGCGGAATTCAGAGTAAAGGAGATTGCCAGAAAACTGATTTGCCTGGAGGAAAAACTTGCAGAGGATCTCCGAATTTATTTGTAATCTGAAAATTATTTTAAGGATATTCGTAAGAAGCTATCAATTATTTTTTCGCAGAATAAGTGAGAACAAGCAGGAAAAAATCTTGCGAAGCACTATATATTGTGGTAATATCAAGAAAGCAATACAATAAATAGTGTGAGGCGATATAAGAAATGAATATAAATCAAGAAGGAAAAAACTACGATTTTCCGGAAACAGAAGGACTTCAGGAAGTATTTTCAGACATCAGCAGGGAATTTCTGGATCCGGTATATAGCTTGGAAAAACTGGAAGAAAAATACCATACATTCTATAAAACAGGATTCTCAGGAGAGGAACAAATGAAGATGCTCCTCAAAGCGGCAGTGGAATTGACGACGCAGGAGGCACCGAAATGGGAGATGATCGCAGCGCGGATTCGCCTGGTAACATTTCGAAATGAGTTGAAAGCACAGATGAAACAGCGGAACGTGAATTCTTTTTATGAGAAAATATGTTATCTGACAAAAGAGAATCTGTACGGTGCTTATATTTTAGAAAATTATACGGAGGAAGAAATCACAGCATTTGAGAAATTGATGCGGGAGGAACGGGATCATCTTTTTAATTATTCGGGGCTGGAACTGCTTCTGAATCGTTATGTGATCCGAGATCAGAAGGGCGTTTTGTTAGAAAGTCCGCAGGAGATGTTTCTCGGGATTGCGATGCATCTGGCGATGAAGGAACCGTGTGATCGGTCTGTATGGGTGGAGAAGTTTTATAATATGTTAAGCAAGCTGCAGGTGACGGTGGCGACACCGACACTTGCCAATGCGAGAAAGCCGCACCATCAGCTTTCTTCCTGCTTTATCGATACAGTGCCGGACAGTCTGGATGGAATTTATAAGAGCATTGATAATTTTGCGAAAGTCAGCAAACTTGGCGGCGGAATGGGAATGTACTTTGGAAAAGTGCGTGCAAGCGGAAGCCCGATCCGTGGATTTGAGGGAGCAGCAGGAGGTGTGATCCGCTGGATCCGTCTGGTCAATGACACGGCAGTCGCGGTCGATCAGCTTGGGGTTCGTCAGGGAGCAGCAGCGGTCTATCTTGATGTGTGGCATCGGGATCTTCCAGAATTTCTCAACTTGCGGACAAATAACGGAGATGACCGAATGAAGGCGCATGATATTTTCCCGGGAGTATGCTATCCGGATTATTTCTGGGAACAGGCGAGAGACAATCTTGAGGGAGAATGGTATTTGATGTGTCCGCATGAGATCTTGAAGAAAAAAGGATATGCACTGGAAGATTCTTTTGGAGAAGAATGGAAGAAAAAATATCTCGATTGTGTGGCTGATCCGGAGATCCAAAAGAGAGTCATTCCGATCAAGGATGTGATTCGGATGATCATTAAAAGCGTTGTGGAGACAGGGACGCCATTCGCATTTAACAGAGATCATGTCAACCGGGCAAATCCAAACAGCCATAAGGGAATCATTTATTGCAGCAATCTCTGTACAGAGATTGCCCAGAATATGAGTGAGATGGAAGTGACAGAGGAGAAGATTACAGAGATTGACGGGGAGCAGGTTGTTGTGACAGTCACAAAGCCGGGAGAATTTGTTGTATGTAATCTTGCAAGTCTCTCTCTTGGAAGGATCGATGTCAATAACAGGGAAGAGTTGTCAGAGATCACGAAGACGGCAGTGCGCGCGCTGGACAATGTCATCGATCTGAACTTTTTTCCGGTACCATACGCGAAGATTAACAATGAGAAATATCGCCCAATCGGGCTTGGGGTAAGTGGTTACCATCATATGCTGGCGAAAAATGAGATTCCATGGGAGAGCGAAGAACATCTGGCATTCGCAGAGCGTGTATTTGCAGAGATCCATTATGCAGCGGTGGAAGCAAGTGCAGAACTTGCCAGGGAGAAAGGGTGCTACACCTATTTTGAAGGAAGTAAATGGCAGACCGGAGAATATTTTGCAGAGAGACATCTGACCGAAGACCGCTGGAAAAAGCTGGCAAAAAAGGTCAGGGAAAATGGAATGCGAAATGGGTATCTGATGGCGATCGCGCCGACGGGAAGTACAAGTATGATTGCCGGAACGACAGCGGGGATTGACCCGGTCATGAGCAGGTATTTTCTTGAGGAAAAGAAAAGCGGAATTCTTCCGCGTGTGGCGCCGGAGCTTACAATGGATACGTTCTGGTATTACAAGAACGCACACCATATCGATCAGACTTGGTCTGTCCGTGCCTGTGGAGTAAGGCAACGCTACATTGACCAGGCGCAAAGTATGAATCTTTATATTACAAATGAGTATACATTCCGAAAAGTATTGCATCTATATTTGCTTGCGTGGGAAGAGGGAGTCAAAACGATCTACTATATCCGTTCTAAGAGTCTGGAAGTGGAAGAGTGTGAAGTGTGCTCTGCGTAGAAGAGTGTGCCTGGGAGAAAAGAGAAAAGGAGAGAACGAATCAAATGGCAGAGTTAAAGAAAAAACCGCTGTTTAATCCGGCAGGGGATACGGAAGTACGCTTGCGCCGGATTGTCGGGGGGAATACGACAAACTTAAATGATTTCAACAATATGAAATATAGCTGGGTGAGTGACTGGTACCGGCAGGCAATGAATAATTTCTGGATTCCGGAGGAGATTAATCTTGGTGCGGATGTCAGGGATTATCGCACGCTTCCGGCACCGGAACGGCGAGCATACGATAAGATTTTATCATTTCTTGTATTTCTGGACAGTATTCAGACTGCGAATCTGCCGAACATCAGCGAATATATTACAGCAAATGAAGTAAATCTGTGCCTGTCGATTCAGGCATTTCAGGAGGCAGTACACAGTCAAAGTTATAGTTATATGCTGGATACGATCTGTGAGCCGCAGGAGAGAAATGAAGTGCTGTATCAGTGGAAAGATGATCCGCATCTGCTGAGTCGGAATGAATTTATCGGAAATCTGTACAATGAATTTCAGAGAGAGAAAAGTCTGGAAGCATTCGTGCGGACGATGATTGCAAACTATATTTTGGAGGGAATTTATTTTTACAGTGGGTTCATGTTTTTCTATAATCTTGGGCGAAATCAGAAGATGACAGGTTCCGTGCAGGAAATTCGTTACATCAATCGGGATGAGAACACACATTTATGGTTATTTACCAATATTTTAAGAGAACTCAGAAAAGAACTTCCAGAATTATTCAGCGAGGAGAAGGAAAAAGAATATCGTCAGATGATCCGAGAAGGCTGTGAGCAGGAGATTGCATGGGGGCATTATGTGATCGGCGATGCAGTGAGTGGACTGAGCTGTGACATGATCACAGATTATGTGAAATATCTGGGCAATCTGCGCTGCAAAAATCTTGGGCTTGCGCCAATTTATGAAGGGCATGAAAAAGAGCCGGAGAGTATGGGATGGGTCAGTCAGTTTTCCAACGCAAATATGATCAAAACAGATTTCTTTGAGGCAAAAAGCACCGCTTACGCAAAGAGCAGTGCGTTGGTCGATGACTTGTAAAATAGTGTAGAGAAAAAGAAAAAAATAAGAACTGCGTTGGGGACGCAGTTCTTGGAGAAAAGTTATGAAAAAGATGTTATTAGTAATAGTATTATGAATGTTGCTTCAGTAATATTTATTACAATAATAACTATACTGGAAAAATGTGTTGATTGTGTGTGCAAAAAATAAAAGGATTGTGAATAAAATAAGAAGAAAAAATGAAGGACTGTTCACAAAGAGAACTATTCGACCTACTCAGACACAACACCGAGAACTTTTCCCAGACATTTGAAATCACTCATCGGATGGATATGGATTGGCGTTGCATTGACATGGAATGGAATCAGTTTAATCGTATTTCCCATATGATATAATTTCAGAATGTACATCTTATGCTGAAAGGAGAATACTCCGATTTCATTGTGATGAACCGGACAGTTTTTCACGGCAAGAATATCGTTGGAGTGAAAAATAGGCTCTAGAATATCCGTATCCGGAATTCTGATGCAGTAATCAGTCTCGCTTGTGATATGGTTAGGCAGGATACTGACTTCCTTTGAGAAACAGTCATCAAGATGGAATGTCCAGGCATTGTGAAGGGTTGGAAACAGGCATGGGAAGGAGACACGTTTCTTCCGGAGAAGACCTTCCAGCATACGGGCATATTCCTCGTCAATGATCAGTTTGGCTACATGTTTTCCATGGTCATTGAGCTGACGGTATTTTTCGATGAGATCTTGTTCGTTTTTTGTAATATTAAAGTCTGTCTGGAGATTGGCAGGCAGATAATCCTGGTATAGATAATTGGCATCACATTCTAATGATTGAAAAAGGCTGATTAATATTTCAAATTTCGGAGTACTGATTCCATTTTCATAGTTGGCCAGGGCTTGTGGAGTAATGTAAGTGATCTCGCTTAATTTTTTTCGACTTAAATTCAGCATAACGCGTCGTTCTTTCAGTCTATCTCCTAAACTCATTGTAAAATCTCCCTAAAATGATATAATATTTTGTTAAACAAACCCATAATATTACAAGATTCTTTTAAAGTCAACAAAAAGATTGACTATTTTAGACAAATACGATAGGGTAAAGGGCAGGTGCTTTCTAAGGATTTACCAGTTTGTCGAAAGGAGTAGAGTGATGAGAGAACGGGTACAGGAAATTTTAATGGAGATTGGGATACCAGCGAATTTGAAAGGATTCAAGTATATTTTGGACATCATGGAACTATTTGAAGAAGACGAAGCATGGAGAAATGCGAAGATGATGATTGTATACGAGAAGGTAGCGCGTATGAATAAGACAAATTATTGCAGGGTAGAAAAGTCTATTCGTTATGCTTTTTCCAACGCGGTTACTTATGGAGACTTGGCGCTGGTAGAGAAATATCTGTCAGTAGTCAATGTGACAAATGGAAATTTACTTCACACACTTTATGCTAGGGTATCAGAAGAACAAAGAGAAGAAAAGAAAGCAAATCTGCCGGAAAAAGACCGGGAAAAACAAAATACATATGAGAAAGAAGTCAATACATTTTTTATCAAGATTATGTGCGAACTGATGGATTTTCGGAATAAATGTATTGGAGAAGAAGATCATTTGTATGAGTCGATGAAAGAGACGTTTGGAAAAGTTGCCGGCTTCTAAAAAAATACGAGGAGAAAATTTGTTTGAAAGAAGGACAAATGAAAAAGCTGCTCCCGAAAGGGAACAGCCGGCAAAATGAAGTGGAAAGCTTCTATCTGAGAAATTGATCAATGACGAACAGAACACCGTCTTCGTCATTGGACTTTGTAATATAATCTGCTTTTTCACGGACAAGCGGCTGGGCATTTGCCATGGCAACACCGAGTCCGGCGCTTTCCAGCATGGTAATATCATTATAACCATCGCCGCAGCAGATCATTTGGTCTGCGGTCAGGCCGATTGCAGATAATAATTTCTGGAGGGTATATGCCTTATCAATATTTTGTGGCATGATTTCCAGAAAGAAAGGCTCTGAGCGGTAAATATTGAGTAGCTTGCGGAAATGGGAGTTCAATTTGATTTCCAGTTCGGCAGTGAGCGACTCTTCACCTGAGATCAACAGTTTGTTTGTAGGAAAATTTATATATGCAGGGAAATTTTCTACACGGCAGATCGGAAGACTGTTGATTCGGGCTTCCAATTCTGTATAGGAATTCGGGCAGATTCCGGAGATGATCGCATCATCGGAATATGCAAGAATATCCACATCATAATCTTTTGCCAGTTCATAGGCAGGGCGTATCACTTCAGAAGGAATCGTCTTATTGTATAAGACTTCTCCGGTACTGCAGTTGATGATTTTTGCGCCATTAAAAGAAAGAACATATCCCCCATATTTTTCTAATTCCAATTCGTGGGCAAGCGGCAAGATGCCGGGGGTCGGCCGGCCGGATGCAAGCACGACGATCTTTCCTTTTTGCTGAATGTCAAGCAGCGCTTCTTTTGTTGGTTCTGTAATCTTTTTTTCAGAGTTGGTGAGTGTACCGTCAAGATCAAGAACTAATACTTCATAATTCATGTCAATTCTCCTGAGTGTTTTTTAAAATGTTAAGTGACAGAGGGCATGGACGATCTCTTCAAAAGCCATTCCATGGGAAGCTTTTACAAGAATTGTATCGTGCTCCTTTATAATAGAAGAAACAGCATTTAAAAAGTCGTTTTTTGTCTCAAAATAGCAAATTTTTGTATCGTTTTGTGCAGAAAATTCGGATGCACCATCTGCCATTGCTTTGGATAATGTCCCAATGCAGCAGAGGAGATCCAGTTTCTTTTCGGCTGCATAGGTACCAACTTCTCTGTGAAGGAGAAGTTCCTTCGTTCCAAGTTCAAACATATCTCCGAGAATTGCAACCTTTCTTGTAAGTGCGGTGGAGAGGACATCCAGGGAGGCCTTCATGGAAACTGGATTTGCATTGTAGCAGTCATCAAGGATTGTCAGATGTTCTGTCTCAATCATGTGGTTTCTTCCGGCAACTGGCTGTAATGCTTCGATTCCGGTCTTGATCTCATCGAGTGTCAGTCCAAGTTCAATGCCGACTGCGGTTCCGGCAAGGGCATTGTATACCATGTGTGCACCTGGGATGGAAATGATCACTGTAAAATCACCTGCTGGAGTGTGAATCTTACAGGAAGTTCCTTTGAGTCCGAGACTTTGAATTTCATCGGCATAGAAAGCATTGTGCGGATCTTTTCCAAAGAAGATAGGAGTCGTATCCCCGGATTTGCCGACAGCGGATGCGGCAGAAGTCTCATCGTGAGTCGAATCAGAATAAGGAACGACAGTTGTACCGTCTTGTTTGGAGAAAGAAGCGGCATGCACTGTTGCAATTTCAGACAGTTTGTCATCATCTCCGTTTAGGATGATTGAAGCGCCCGGACGTCTGTGGGCGAACATCTCTGTCTTTGCTTTCCGCACACCGTCGCGGTCTCCTAAATTTTCCAGATGACATTGTCCGATATTGGTCAACACACAGATGTCTGGCTGTGCAATTTTGGCTAGGCGGTTCATTTCCTGAAAGTCGCTGATGCCCATCTCAAGAACAGCAACCTCATGTTCTTTTTGAATCTGGAAAACGGTCAGTGGGAGACCGATTTCATTGTTGAAGTTGCCGGCAGTTTTTAAAACGGAATATTTCTGTTCCAAAATGGAAGCGATCATTTCTTTCGTACTTGTCTTTCCCACACTTCCACTGATCCCGACTACTTTAATTCCGAGTGCCCTGCGATAATGTTCGGCAATATCTTTGAGCGCCTGGGCGCAGGAACTCACAAGGATATATGGGGAACTGTCAGAAAGCGGGTGCTCGGAGAGTGTGCAGAGTGCCCCTTGTTCCATCACCTGTGGAATAAAAGAATGTCCATCTACTCTGGCTCCTTTGATCGGGACAAATAAAAAATCCTTTCCGGCTTTCCGGCTGTCGATGGCGACACCGGATACTTCTCTTGTAAGCAGTGACGGTTCCCCGTAATAGGTTCCGCCACAGGCTGTTGTAATTTCCTGTAATGACATATGTTCCATAATCAGTTTCTCCTATTCTTGAATACTCATCTGATCTAACAGTTCTTTTTTGACATCATACAATTTCTTTGAGAGGTCAATATACACTTTATGCGGATTGAACAGACGTGTCACTTCATCCCAGAGTGTTTCTTTCTCTTTGCGGCAGTAATCAGCGATTTCCATGACGGTCGGTGATTGGTAGACACAGTTCCCGTTTAAGAAGACTGGTTTTAACAGTTCGCGCATCGTGTAAGTACCACCTTTTAGTTTTGTCTTCTTCCAGGTTTCTACTGGATCAAAGAGTAGGAGATCCTTACTTTCGTCGAAGACTTCATCGACAAAACAGATCAGGTCAGCAAGAAGCTTTCCGGTTTCTTTGTCATAGATTCGGTGAACGGTTTTATTTCCTGGGTTCGTAATCTTTTCCGTATTTTCTGAGAGTTTGATCTTCGGAATAAATTCACCGTCGGCATTCTGAATGGCAGCGAGTTTGTAGACACCGCCGAATGCCGGACAGTCTTTGGATGTGATCATACTTGTACCAACCCCCCAGGAAGTGATTGCGGCACCTTGATTCTTCAAGTCGAGAATGAGGTATTCATCAAGGTCATTGGAGGCCGAGATGAATGCATCCGAGAAGCCAGCGGCATCTAGCATCTTTCTTGCTTTTTTTGATAAATAAGCAAGGTCACCGCTGTCCAGACGAATCCCATAATTTTTCAGTTCGATTCCTTCTTCGCGCATTTCCCGGAAGACACGGATCGCATTTGGAACACCGGATTTTAAGGTGTCGTAAGTATCTACAAGCAGGCAGCATGCGGAAGGGTATAGCTTGGCATAAGTTTTAAAAGCAGTGTACTCATCCGGGAAACTCATGATCCAGCTGTGTGCATGGGTTCCTTTTACCGGTACATCAAACATTCGTCCGGCAAGCACGTTGGAAGTACCGATACATCCGCCGATCATGGCGGCTCTTGCGCCGTAGAGTCCGGCATCCGGTCCTTGTGCCCGGCGAAGTCCAAATTCCATCACACCGTCTCCGTCAGCGGCATAGACGACGCGGGAAGCTTTTGTGGCGATCAGTGACTGGTGATTGATAATGTTTAACAGTGCAGTCTCCACAAGCTGCGCTTCCATCACCGGAGCAATCACCTTCAGGAGTGGTTCTCTAGGGAAGATCACAGTTCCTTCCGGGATCGCATAGATACTTCCGCTGAAATGAAATCCGCTTAAATACTGAAGAAAAGTTTCATCAAATAGATTCAGGCTGCGAAGATAGTCGACATCTTCGTAAGAAAAATTCAAATTTTTGATATATTCAATTACCTGTTCCAGTCCTGCTGCGATGGAATACCCGCCGCCGGATGGATTACTGCGGAAAAAGATGTCAAAGACGACAGGAGTATTTTCCTCTTTGCTGTGAAAATATCCCTGCATCATCGTCAGTTCATAAAAATCGGTCAATAATGTTAAATTTTGTGTTGTCATGGTTCTTAGCCCCTTTCGTGCACGCTTTCGAGCAGTGCAGCGTTTTTATTGATAGTTTCCTGAATGATATTCTGGCAGTAGGCACCAAGGTGCTTGCGTTCTTCCCGATCAAGTGTGTGTGGATAGATTGGCTTGCCATATTCAATAATCACATGCGTCTTCCGGATTTTTGGAAATCCCTTTGTACCTTTCTTTGGCAGATGGTTTTCGAAAATTTCGGCAGTATTGTTCATCGAGATCGGAACGATTGCACATCCGGTCTTGTCGGCGATCTTGAGTGCGCCGTCTTTAAACGGGAGCATACTTAATTCCTCGCCGGTATTTCTTGTCCCTTCCGGGAAAATACAGATGGAAATTCCCTGCTTGATATAATCGATCCCGGTCAGAATTGTCTTGAGTCCTTCTTTTAAATTATCTCGGTCGAGGAACAGGCAGTAGAGATTACGCATCCAGTTGTTCAAAAGAGGGAAGCGTTCCATCTCCTTTTTAGCCACATAGCCGGTTAGACGCTTGCAGCGGGAGTAAGTAAGCAGAATGTCAAAATAACTTCTGTGGTTCCCGACAAATAAGACCGGTTCATCTGGTACTTGTTCCTCGCCGATCACGGTCGTTTCTACTCCGGTGATCCATAAAATACAACGAAATCCCCACTGGACAATGCGAAGACAGCTGTAATCTTTTGCCTTCCGGTTGAACTTCCCGATGATGGCTTCTACAAGCAATACTGGGATGGAAAGAATTAAAAAGGATATTAAAAATATCACTAAAAATGTAAAACGCAGCATAGTTAAAGTCTCCTTCATTATTTTGATTTATTGAAAATATTATACTAGAGAGGGAATGAAAAGACAAGAAAGATAATAAGATGTAGAGAGAATCATGCAGGAGCGGAAGTGATTGTTTCCAGGTGAAAAAGTATATTGGCAGGAAAATAGTTCTTCTTCTTGTTGCCTGTCTGATGTTGACGGTGGGCGGCTGTGTGGAGAAGACAGAGCGGACCGGGAAACTTCGGGACATAGAATTTACGGTGACAGAGAAGCAGGACATTCCGGAAGAATTAGAGGAAATGATTGCAGAGCGAAAGGAAGAAGGATTTCAACTTTCTTATGCAGATCAGGGAGAACTGTACCTTGCAGTGGGGTATGGAACAAGACCGACAAGCGGTTACAGTATAAAAGTGAAAGCATTGTACGAGACAGAAAATGCAGTCTATATACAGACGGAGCTTTTAGGGCCGTCCAAGGAAGAGAAAATCACGGAAAAACAGACATATCCGTATGTTGTTGTGAAAATGGAATGGATTGATAAAAATATTATATTTGAGTAGGAGGATGTTTTATGGAGTTAAGAAAGAAAAATGTACATTGCAGTCAGATTGGAAAGCGGATGATCCATCAGTTTTTTGTAGATGACGATTACAATGTACCCGATGCAAAAAATGATGTACTCCGTGTTGTACAGGGGGAGGGGCATGTCAAGGTCGAAGGGATAGAACGGATGGAAAATTATCTCAGAGTATCCGGAAAACTATATTTTCAGGTGTTGTATGTGACCGATGAGGTGGAACCAAAACTGTCAGCAGTGGAAGGAAGACTTCCGTTTGAAGAGATGGTCTACATCGAAGAAGGGGAAGCACAGGTTACATACAGTGTAGGGGATTACCGAGTGGAGTTTGTGCCGACGCTGATCCATTCCCGGAAAATGAATTTGAAAGCGATGGTAGAGCTTCAGATTTGCCGGGAAGTGCTCCGGGAAGAGGAGACAACAACCGGAATTGAAGAGGAGGAGGAAATTTTCCAGAAAAAGCGGACTGCGAAAGTGCTGGAACTGCACACCGGGAAGAAAGATACTTACCGGATCAAGGAAGAGATTACATTGCCGGGCACAAAGGAGAATATTGGGACGATTCTTTGGACAGATATTGTAAACCGGAAGCTGGATTCGAAGCTGATTGACGATCAGCTTGTCGTCAAAGGAGAACTGCTTGTTTTTTGCTTATATCTGTCGGAGGAACAGAAAGAAGACTGGATAGAACAGACTGTTCCCTATGAGGGAACGGTGGAATGTTCCGGGGCAGAGGCACAGATGTATCATCATCTCTATGCAAATCTGGAGGATACTCTTGTGGACATCCGCATGGATGAAGATGGAGAAATGAGGGTACTGGGCGTTGAGGCGACACTGGATCTGAAGATCACGATCTATCAGGAAGAAGAATTGGAGATTCTTGAGGATGCATATTCTCTGAAAGAAAAATGTAATCTGGAAAAGAAGGAAGCAGCTTATGAGACATTGTTGCTTCAGAATCATTCAAAATGCAAGGTGACAGAGCAACTTGCGCTTCCGGAGTTAAAAGAAGAAATCCTTCAAATCTGTCATAGTAATGGAGACATTCAGGTAGAGCACACAGAAGTGACGGAAAACGGAATTCAAATGGAAGGAATCCTCCATGTCTCCTTTTTATATGTGAAAGCAAATGATGAGGTGCCATTTGCAACGTGGCAGGGCATGGTGCCGTTTTCCTATCTGTTAGAGGCAGAAGGAATGAATGAGAAGACACAGTATGATATTTCAAATAATATTGAACAGCTTTCTATTTCCATGGCGGGAAGTGGAGAGATTGAGGTGAAGGCAGTTCTGGCATTTTGCAGTTTTATCAGACAGCCGGTGCAGACAGAGGTCATTGACAACATTACGATGGAGCCATATCAGACAGAGGAGCTGGAGCGCCGTCCGGGAATCGTCGGTTATATCGTAAAAGAAGGAGAGGAACTGTGGACACTGGCAAAGCGGTACTGCACTACAATTGACGGGATCTGTGCAGTCAATGGGCTGACGGAAGATCAGGTGAAACCGGGGGATAAGATATTGATTTTTAAAGAAAACATGAGTATACTATAAGAATAATGTATACAAGATACACGATTTCTTCTATCGGATGTAGAGGTTCCGATAGAAGAAATCCGTGTGTTGTGGTCGAAAGGGGTAGGAAGATGAGATACTTAAAGTTAAAATCTCTGGCGAAAATTAACCTGGGACTAGATGTACTCGGAAGAAGAGAGAATGGTTATCACGATGTCAGGATGGTTATGCAGACCATCTATCTGTATGATGATGTGACACTGAGACGAACGGAGGAACCGGGCATACGGATTCAGACGAATTTGTTCTATCTTCCGGTCAATGAAAATAATATTGCGTACAAGGCGGCAAAGCTTCTGATCGATGAATTTGATATTCAGGACGGAGTGTCGATCACACTTGATAAGCATATACCGGTAGCGGCAGGTCTGGCAGGTGGAAGTTCCAATGCGGCGGCAGTTCTGTTTGGAATGAACAAGATGTTTGCCTTAGGACTCTCTGAGCAGGAATTGATGGACAGAGGGGTCAAGCTTGGAGCAGATGTACCGTACTGTCTGATGAGAGGGACAGTGCTGGCAGAGGGAATCGGGGAAGAATTGACAAGACTGCCGCAGATGCCGAACTGTTATGTGCTGATTGCGAAACCGCCGATCAGTGTATCCACGAAGATGGTGTATGAAAAATTAGATTCGGGGGAGATTATAGATCATCCGGATATTGATGGGATCCTGCAGGGACTTTCGGAGCAGAGCCTGGAAAAAGTGGCAGCTTCGATGGGCAATGTGCTGGAGAGAGTGACGATCGGGGAATATCCGGTGATCGAAGAGATTAAAAATGTGATGAAAGCGTACGGGGCTTTGAACGCGATGATGAGCGGAAGTGGGCCGACGGTATTTGGTCTGTTCCGAGACCGCAGAATGGCGCGCGAGGCACAGAAAGCAATCAGAGACAGAGAACTGGCAAAGCAGGTGTATATTACGAATATACACAATGCAAGGAGGAAATAAGAGCATGGAACCAAAATTTCAAGTAAGCATGGACGAGTATTTACCATTGAGAGATGTTGTATTCAATACACTGCGGCAGGCAATTCTGCGCGGAGAATTAAAGCCGGGAGAGCGCCTGATGGAGATACAGCTTGCCAATAAGCTGGGAGTCAGCCGCACTCCGATTCGGGAGGCGATCCGCAAGCTGGAGCTGGAGGGACTTGTGCTCATGATCCCAAGAAAAGGGGCGGAAGTGGCCGAAATCACAGAGAAAAGCTTAAAAGATGTGTTGGAAGTCAGACGTGCGTTAGAAGAGCTCGCCGTAGAGATTGCCTGTGAGAAGATGACTGCACAGCAGATTGAGGAGTTGAAAGCAGCCGCGAAGGAGTTTGAAGTGACATTAAAGAGCAAAGACGTGACAAAATATGCGGAAGCCGATGTGAAATTTCATGATGTGATCTATATGGCGACCGACAACCAGCGTCTGATCCAACTGTTGAATAATCTCCGGGAGCAGATGTACCGTTTCCGCGTGGAATATTTGAAAAAGGACGAATCCCATGTGAAATTGTTAGAAGAGCATGATCAGATTATAGAAAATATTGAAAAGCGCAACAAAGAAGAAGCTGCAAAGATTGTATGTCGCCATATTGAGAATCAGGTAGAATCTGTGCTGCATACGATCCGCTCGAAAAAAGAATAGGAACAATGAATAAAAACTGCTCATCGGTACATACTCCTTATATCAAAAAGGGAGGTACATAGTGATGAGTGGGAGAGAACAAGCAGCAGAAACAGAAAAGACAGTTGTGCCGGGGATTACAAAGAAAGCGAAGTACAGGATTTTCATACTTGCAGTATTGATCGCAGGAGTATTGACCGGGGTGGTGACAACCAGGATGCATGCGGCAGCAAAGGAGAAGTTGTCCAATCTTCAGGAGCATATGGCGGGAGAGGTTTTGCGGTTCCATGTGCTGGCAAATAGTGACAGCGAAAAAGATCAGGCATTGAAGATGAAGGTCAAGGAAGCGGTTCTTGCCTATATGGAATATAAAATGCCGCAGCATACCGATCTTGCACAGACAAGAGAGTGGGTTGGGGAGCATCTCGGAGAGCTGGGGGATATTGCTCAGGCAGTAATCTGTGGAGAGTCCTATGACTATCCGGTTCATCTGGAATTGACTACAAGTTATTTTCCGGAGAAAACTTATGGGGACGTCACATTTCCGGCAGGGGAATATGAAGCGCTTCGTATTGAGATTGGAGAGGCGAAAGGGCATAACTGGTGGTGTGTCCTATATCCAAATCTCTGTTTTATTGATGCAGTTCATGCAGTCGTCCCGGAAGATGGAAAGAAAGAGCTTCAGGAAGTGTTGACAGAGGAAGAATATGATCTGGTAACTTCTGATGCAAAAGTAAAAGTGAGATGGTCTTTTTCCCGGAGAAAGATGACAAATAGAAAAACAGCAAAAGAAGAGAGGGATTTTATGACCGATTGGTTAGTAAAACGATTTGTAAAAGACTATGAGGAGACAGGAAACAACGTAGTCCGGACAAGGTATGGGATGCTGGCGAGTGTCGTCGCATCTTTTGTAATGTGTTATTATTCTTGATAAAAATAAGTATCGGGTTTGTTCTGCGAAGTATTTCGGTTATGGCAGATGCATTTAACAACCTGTCAGATGCGGGATCTTCCATCATAAGCTTTGTAGGAGTTCGGATCGCAAGTAAGCCCGCAGATAAAGATCACCCGTTTGGGCATGGAAGAATCGAGTATATTTCTGCACTGGTAGTATCTTTCCTTGTCATTGAGTCGGGTTTACCTTTTTGAAAGATGCGATTCAGAAAATCATGCATCCGCAGGAGATGCACTTTCAGTTGATTTCTGTTATAATATTATTGCTTTCTGTCGGAATCAAGCTGTGGCTTGGAATGTTCAATAAGAAATTAGGAAAACGAATCCATTCCCAGGTGATGCTGGCGACAGCGGCCGACTCGATCGGAGATGTGATCACAACTTCAGCGACGATTCTTTCGCTGATTGTTTTTGGAGTGACGGGAATTAATATCGATGGATTTGTAGGACTGGGAGTGTCACTTGTCGTGATGTGGGCAGGAATCAGCATTGCAAAAGACACACTGGAGCCATTGATCGGAGAAGCGGTTTCCCCGGAAGTCTATGTACAGATCACAAAATTTGTAGAGCAGTATGATGGGATTGTAGGGAGCCATGATTTGATCGTACATAATTACGGACCTGGGAAAAGTATGGCATCCATCCATGCAGAGGTTCCTAACGACACAGACATTGAGACGTCACACGAGGTGATCGACCGGATTGAGCGGGATGCGCTCAAGCAGCTTGGCATTTTTCTTGTCATTCATATGGATCCCGTTGAGACGAAAGATGAGACAGTACTTGCAGCGAGAAAGATGGCAGAAGAAGTGCTTCAGTCGCTGGACGCAGATGCAAGTATCCATGATTTCCGAATGGTAGACGGCAAAGACCAGATCAATCTGATCTTTGACATGGTAGTGCCACATGAATATGATCAGGCAAAGCAGAGGGAGCTGCATGACTTATTTGTCAGATGCATCCGGGAGAGGGATTCCAGATACCAGTGTGTGATCACCGTGGAGACAAGTTTTATCAATGAGAAAGAAAAGTAAAAGAGGCGCAGAGAAATGAAATATCAATGGAAACAACGGATCAGATACAGCGAAGTCGATGGGGAAAGGAAACTGACCATTCCCAATCTTGTCAATTATTTTCAAGACTGCAGTACCTTTCAGTCAGAAGAACTTGGAGTCGGATGTGAATATATGGAGGAGCATCAGAAAGCATGGGTATTGTCTTTCTGGCAGATTGTGATCGAGCGTCGGCCAAAACTTGGTGAGGAAGTTACAGTAGAGACGTTCGCGACCGGATTTGACGGATTGTATGGGACAAGAAATTTTGTGATGACCGATGCAAAAGGGAGTAAAATCGCCTATGCCTATTCCATATGGGTATTCATGGATCTGAAAAAAGGGCGTCCGGTAAGACCACAGCCTCAGGAAATCGCAGGATATGGAACAGAGGAACCGCTTCCGATGGAATATGCAGGAAGAAAGATCCCTCTGCCAAAAGAACGAAAGCAGGGTGAGCCATTTCCAGTGAGAAGACATCAGATCGATACGAATCACCATGTGAACAATAGCCAGTATGTGCAGATGGCATTGGATGTCTGGGAAGAGATGGGAACGCCGTCTAAGATCAGGGAACTGAGGGTTGAGTACAAAAAATCAGCAGTGTACGGAGATATGATTTATCCGTCTATGATAGAGGAACAAGACAACACAACGATCGTGCTTGGAGATGAAAAGGAAAGACCATATGCGATCGTGCAAGTAAGAGGAGAAAATTAGGATGCAGTTAGGGAAAAAACAAGTATTAACAGTAGTAAAAATCGTGGATTTTGGAGTGTATTTGGGAAGTGATGAAGAAAGAGTGCTTCTTCCGAAAAAGCAGGTGCCGGAGGATATTGAAGTGGGAGATCCGATTGAGGTCTTTCTGTATAAGGATTCCAGCGACCGTCTGATCGCCACGACCAATGAGCCGGAATTGAAAGTCGGAGAATTGGCAGTGCTCGAAGTTGCAGATGTAGGAAAATTCGGGGCATTTCTGTCGTGGGGACTGGAAAAGGATCTGTTCCTTCCATTTAAAGAACAGACAGCAAAAGTGGAAAAAGGAGATAAATGTCTTGTAACACTTTACATTGACAAAAGTCAGAGACTTTGTGCGACAATGAAAGTATACGGTCTTCTTCGCACGGATTCTCCATATAAGAAAGATGATATGGTACATGGGATTGTCTATGACACCAGTGATCGCTTTGGAGTCTTTGTTGCCGTAGATAATAAATATTCTGCGCTGATCCCAAGAAAAGAAGTTTTTAAAAATTTCCGTGTCGGAACAGAGGTGACTGGAAGAGTTACTGCGGTCAAAGAAGACGGAAAGCTGGATTTAAGCATCCGCGAGAAAATTCCGGCGCAGATGGATAAAGATGCAGAGTATGTGCTTGGTATCATGAAAAAATGCGATGGAAAGCTGCCGTTTAATGATAAAGCAGACGCAGAAAAGATTAAAAAAGAACTCGGCATGAGCAAAAATGCATTCAAAAGAGCAGTGGGAAGGCTGCTTAAGGAGAGGAAGATTGAGATCAAAGAAGATTCCATTGTGATGAAATAGGCAGAAGAAATGATTTGATATAGGTAAAATACTCCGAAATAAAAGGAACTGTTGTACTAAGAAAATAGTATTACAGTTCCTTTTTGAGTGTTTTCTTTTCTGTGCAAAGGAGATTTTTTGACCGTATTTAATCCGTAGTATTCCGGCGGATCAAAACAGGAGTAATCTGCTTATGAATCGGTTCGCTTAAAGGAACGGGCTGCCTTTTCTTCATCTCGTTCATTTGGAGGATCAGAAGTTCCATAGCTGTTTTGGAAATTTGATCGATCTGTTGTCCGATAGTGGAAATAGGGATGATTGACTCGTTTGCAATAGGGGAATTGTCAAATCCCATGATCTGATACTCTTGTGGTAATGTTCCATATTTTTGAAAAACTAGGTTTAGAAAAATATTTGCATAGGTATCATTGGCGAGAAAAACACCTTTTTTCTTTCCTGGATAAGCATTGTCAATTTTGATAAAGACTTTTTTGATTGCTTCGTAAGTTGTCTCATAAGTGGAACCAAAATCTTGCAGCATCAGTTCATAAGGAACATGGTGTTCGATGCAGGTATCTTCAAAACCACGGATACGATTGTAAGCGGGAACCTGCTTAGGAACCGGAACATTGACGTGAATGAGGATTTCACACTGATTCCGAATCAGGAGAGTGGCTGCCTGTACGGCTCCCATATAATTGTCAGTGTTGACGCTGCAGATATGTTCTGCTTCCCGCTCGATAGCAACGATCGGAATATGATAGGAGGCCAGTTTTTTCTGAAGGAAACGTGTGGCTTAAGACAATCAATCCCTCAATCTTATATGCCATCAGCTCATCTAAATATTGTTGTTCCAGTTCTTTCTGGTCGCTGCTTACAAATACAAGAAATTTGTAACGGTAGTCTGTGTAGCTGGATAAAAGCTGATTCAACATCTCAGAATAATAGTGTAGATAAAGGTTCGGGATAATGATGCCGACAAATTCACTCTTTCCATTTGCGAGAACTTTTGCGAGTTTGTTTTCCTGATAATCAAGCTCGTCCAGTGCTTTTGCAATTTTTTCCTGATTTTCCAGAGTCAGGGAATCCGGATCATTAAAATATCTGGAGATAGTTGTCTTTGGAGAATCCGGTATATTTTGCAATGTCAGCAAAGGTGACTTTCTTTTTTCTCATAATAAAACGCCTCTTTCTATAAATTAACATTAGTATAGCAAGAACAACTGTAAAAAGCAATTTAAAAATAACTGGTAAAGTGACCGGTTATTTAGAGTGGGAGAAAAGAGAGTGATTTTTTGGAAAAAAATGTTGACAGAGGAGTAATTTTATTGTAGTATGAAATCAAAAGTAACCGGTTACTTTACCGGTTGCGGAACCGGTTTATAAAAGAGGAAAAGAAAATGGAGGAACAAAGCATGAGGACGTTTGCGAGAAAGAAAACAGTTTCTGCAAAGCAGACAATGAGGCAGAAGCTGGCGTATGTCAGAAAGAACTGGCAGTTGTATGTGATTTTTTTAATGCCAGCTCTTCTTTTGACGATTATTTTTAAGTATATCCCAATGAGTGGAGTACTGATCGCATTTGAGGATTACAATGTCATCAAAGGAATTTTTGGAAGTGAGTGGGTAGGTCTGGAGTATTTTAAGAGATTCCTGTCTTCACCAGATTTTATGAATTATTTGCTGAACACATTGAAACTGAGTGCATATGGGCTTTTATGGGGATTCCCAGTACCGATTATTTTAGCACTGTTGCTAAATCGGATTCGAAAGGTTGGACTGCGGAAGAATATTCAATTATTGATTTATGCGCCAAATTTCATTTCAGTAATCGTTCTCTGTGGTATGGTTAGAATGTTTTTGTCACCGGTAGGTCCGATCAATCAGGTGCTTGGAATCAATACAAACTGGATGGCAATGCCAGAGGCATTTCGCACCATTTATATCGCCAGTGGAATCTGGCAGGGAGCTGGATGGGCTTCGATCATGTATACGGCAGCGCTTTCCAACGCAAGTAAGGATTTAGAAGAGGCGGCAATCGTAGATGGTGCAAATATTTTACAGCAGATTTGGTATGTAGAACTTCCGGCAATCAAAAATATTATTGTCATCCAGTTTATTTTGCAGGCAGGAAATATTATGAGCATTGGATTTGAAAAGGCATACGCATTACAGACTTCGATGAATCTTCCGGCATCAGAAATTTTATCAACATATGTTTATCGAATTGGTCTGTTGAATGGCGATTACGGATATTCAACAGCGGTCGGTCTGTTCAACTCGGTTATCAATGTTATTTTATTGATTGCAGTAAATCTGATCGTGAAGAAGCTTAATGATGGAGAAGGATTATAGGAGGTGCAAAAATGAAGGCAACAGGAAGAAAAAGAAAACTGGGAATGTCAGATAGACTGATCTTGGGAGTTGGATATTTCGCGTTAGGTTTATTTGTACTTGCGATTATCATTCCGCTTGTATATGTTGTAGCAGCTTCTTTTATGGATCCAAATGTATTGAACAGTCAGGGAATCAGCTTTGATTTTAAGAAATGGACCTTAGATGCCTATCGGAGAGTATTGGAAAATGAGATGATCTGGAGAGGATTTTTCAATTCCTTTTTCTATTCCACAGCATTTACAGTCATTTCGGTGTTTATCACATTGTTAGCTGCGTATCCGATGTCAAAAAAAGATTTTGTCGGAAGAGGATTTTTTAATGTGATTTTCATCATTACCATGTTTTTTGGAGGAGGATTGATTCCGACTTTTATTTTGATCAATCAGTTACATCTGGTGAATACGATTTGGGCGATTTTGATTCCGGGGGCATTTAATGTTTGGAATATGATTCTTGCAAGAACTTACTATCAATCAATACCGAAAGAGTTGCGGGAAGCATCTGCGCTGGATGGGGCAAGCGAGCTTCAGCATTTCTTTAAAATCATGATTCCAGTCTGCAAGCCGATCATCGCTGTTTTGGCATTGTGGTCTTTTGTGGGAATGTGGAATAGCTATTTTGATGCATTGATTTACTTAAATGATGCGGATCTGCAGCCATTGCAGCTTGTGCTTCGGTCTATTTTAGTGCAGAATACGCCGCAGCCGGGAATGATCGCGGATATCCAAAGTACGGCAGAGATGGCGAAAGTGGCAGAATTATTGAAATATGCCACAATCGTTGTATCAAGTTTACCATTATTGATCATGTACCCATTTTTCCAAAAATATTTTGATCAGGGTATTATGGTTGGTTCAGTGAAAGGTTAGGAGGCAGCAGCATGAGAAGAAAGAAGAATACCGTAATTGCAGCAGGATTATCTTTGGTGCTTGCATGTTCTGTTGTGGGATGCGGAGACGGAAAGAAGATGGAAGCAGAGATCAATCCGGATACACCAGTGGAAGAAGTAGCATTTCCATTAAAAGAAAAAGCGGAGCTGTCATTTATTACCAATGCGCCGGCAACTTCTACACAAGATCCAAATCAAAGAGAGATCTTCAAAAGACTGGAGAAACAGACGAACGTACATATTGACTGGACCTGTTTTGTGGCAGATCAGTTTGCGGATAAGAAAAATCTTGCATTGGCTCAATTTGGAAATCTTCCGGACGGGCTTTTCAATGCGGGGATGAATGATTATGATCTTTTACGCTATGCAAAACAAGGAATCATTATTCCTCTGGAGGAGTTGATTGACAAATACATGCCTAATTTGCAGGCGGTATTTGAACAGTATCCGGAATACAGAACAATGTGCACAGCTCCGGATGGACATATTTATTCCTTTCCGTGGATTGAACAGCTTGGAGAGGGAAAAGAAGCGATTCAGGCAATTGGCAACATTCCTTATATCAATAAAAAGTGGCTGGATTTTTTAGGACTGGAAGTACCAGATACGACAAAAGAACTAGAACAGGTACTGATCGCTTTTCGGGATAATGCAGATCTTTTGGAAAGCGAATTTGAAATAGAGGGAGAGGTTATCCCAATGTCTTTTATCATCAATAATGGAGATCAGGATCCAGGAATCTTAATCAATGGATTCGGAGAAGGATATGGGGACACGGGGGATCATTTTGCGGTGACAGATGAAGGAAAAGTGATCTATACTACTGTGCAGGAAGGATATAAAGAAGGCGTTCAATGGCTGCATGGGCTGGTAGAGCAGGATTTGGTCGATCCGGAAGCTTTCACACAAGAGTGGTCTACTTATGTAGCGAAAGGAAAGAGCCATCGTTATGGGCTTTGCTTCACATGGGATATTTCTAATATTGATAATTATGAAGACTATGTTATGCTGCCAGCGCTCGCAGGCCCAGAAGGACTGGTAAACATTACAAGACAGAATAACAGTGAAACGAGCGGGTTTGACAGAGGGCGCTGTGTACTGACAACAAGTTGCCGGAATACTGCACTGGCGGCTGCTTGGATCGATCAGATGTATGCTCCGTTACAGTCTCCGCAGAATAACTGGGGAACCTATGGAGAAAAAGATTCCTTTAATATTTTTGAGATGAGTGAGAATGCACAAGGCGAAAAAATGTTAAAGCATATGGACCTTGGAGAGCAGTCTCCGGTAGAAGTCCGAGAGGCACAGTCGGTCAATGGACCACTGGCAATATTAAATGAGTATTATGATACTTATGTGACACAGCCTACGGATGCAAAATGGCGTCTCGATAATATGCATGAAGTATACTTGGAGGACATGAACAGCAAGTATGTATACCCAAATGTATTTATGAGCATTGCAGATACGAATAAAGTATCTCAGTACGATACTGACATCAAGAAGTATGCAGAACAGAAAAAAGCAGACTGGATTTTAAATGGCGGAATTGAAGAAGAATGGGATAGTTATCTGAAAAAAATGGAGCAGTATGGACTATCCGATTATTTAAAAATCAAACAGAAATATTTTGATCAATACCAGGAATCCTTAAAGAATGAATAGAAAGACAGGTGAGCAAAGCGTGAGTGAAAAATTAGAAAAAGCGCGAGAATATGAAAAAAATAAACAGAAGGAGATTTCTTTCGAAGAAAAACCGGTGTTTCATATCACACCACCGATTGGCTGGATGAATGACCCAAATGGATTTTCATTTTATGATGGGAAAATTCATCTGTTTTATCAGTATCATCCTTATACACGAGAGTGGGGACCGATGCACTGGGGACACAGTGTCTCAGAGGATATGATTTCATGGGAAACTCTTCCTGTGGCGTTGGCTCCGGATGAAAATTATGATGCATTTGGATGTTTTTCAGGAAGCGCTCTGGAAGCAAATGGGAAACATGTGCTTCTCTACACTGGTGTGAGCAGACAAGTGCTGGAAGATGGAAGAGAAGAAGAGCGACAGAATCAATGCATTGCATATGGAGATGGAATTTCTTATGAGAAATCTTCCAAAAATCCGGTAGTGACTGGAGAACTGATGCCGGAGAACTGTAGCCGGATTGATTTCCGTGATCCTAAAGTATGGAAAAAAGGGGATACCTATTACCTCATCGTAGGGAATAAAAATGCAGAACAAAAAGGACAGGTTGTTCTTTTTTCCAGTAAAAATTTAGAAGAGTGGAAATTTGAGACCATACTGGCAGACAACAGTGACGGAAAAGTGGGGACCATGTGGGAATGTCCGGATTTCTTCGCATTGGATGAAAAATATTTTCTAATCTGTTCGCCGCAGAATATGAAAGCACAGAAATACGAATTTCATAATGGAAATAATTCTGTATATTTTGTGGGAGATTACGATGAAAACACACATACATTCCAAAAGGAGATGCCGAAAACATTGGATTATGGATTAGACTTTTATGCACCGCAGACGACAGAACTGCCGGATGGAAGAAGAATCCTGATTGCGTGGATGAAATCCTGGGATGCCTGCGTAATTCCGGAAGAACAAAAATGGCAGGGAATGATGACACTTCCAAGAGAATTACATTATGTAAATGGAAAGTTATATCAGAAACCGGTAGAAGAATTGAAAAACTACCGAAAAAATTCCTGTCGTTTAGAGAATCAGGAAGTATCTGGTACGGTGCAATTTGATGAAGTGAAAGGGCGGATTTTGGATCTGACAGTGGAAATCTGCGAAGGAGTCTTCGATGAATTTTGCATCGAACTGGCACACAATCAAGAATATACGACCAGTTATACTTATTATAGAAAAAAACAGATAATGGAAGTGAACCGAACATACTGCGGTGTGACAAGGGACATCGTATGTCAGCGTGCGTGGAAACTTCCAGAACAAAAAGAACCTTTAAAACTTCGTTTTATTATGGACAGACAGTCTATTGAATTATTTATTAACGATGGGGAGCAAGTGTCTACCACAGCAATCTGTACGCCGATGGAAGCAGAAGAGATTGTATTTTGTTGTGATGGAACAGTAAAAATCAACGTGGAAAAACATGAACTGATTTAAAGAGCAGGAGGAAGGCAATGGATGTAGTAGCATTAGGAGAACTTCTGGTAGATTTTACCAGTGCAGGAATCAGCGGTCAGGGTAATCAGATTTATGAGGCAAATCCTGGAGGAGCGCCATGCAATGTACTTGCAATGCTTCAGAAACTGGGGAGAAATACCGCATTTATTGGAAAAGTAGGGAAAGACTCTTTTGGAGAAATGTTGGTGTCGGTAGTAAAAGAACAGGGGATTTCAGCAGAGGGAATCTGCTATGATGAGAAAATCCCAACGACATTGGCTTTTGTACATAATGCAGCAGATGGAGAGCGTACGTTTTCGTTTTATCGGAATCCCGGTGCGGATATGATGCTTCGAAAAGAAGAAGTTGGGGAAGCACTTTTAAAAGAGACAAAACTTTTTCATTTTGGAAGCCTTTCTATGACATCGTCCGAGGCAGAAGAAGCGACAAAATATGCCATTTGGACAGCAAAACAAAATGGTGCGATAATCTCTTTTGATCCTAATTTGCGTCCGGCACTTTGGAATCATTTAGATGAGGCAAAAGAAAAGATTGCATTTGGGATGAGTCAGTGCGATGTGTTAAAAATCTCTGACAATGAGATCACATTTATGACAGGAGAAACAGACATTGATCGCGGAGTACAGAAACTGATAGAGAAATATCAGATTCCTTTTGTCTGTGCAACGATGGGAAATCAGGGAAGCAAAGCATTTTTTGGCAGTGAGATTGTAGAAGCAGAAGCCTTTTTGATGGAGGACACAATCGATACAACTGGAGCGGGAGATACATTTTGCGCTTGCCTTCTGGACTACATATTAAGATATGGTATACAGAAGCAAGACAAAGAAAGGGTAAGGGAAATGCTACAGTTTGCCAATGCAGCAGCTGCATTGATCACGACGAAAAAAGGCGCTCTGCGAGTGATGCCGGAACGAGAAGAAATTGAAAAGGTTTTGGGAGGAAAATCCTGCTCTTCATTTTGAGGGGCAGGATTTTTCTATTAGAAAAGGAATGACGGCGAGTTTCAATGATGATATACTGGATTCGTAGATTTTAGAATCATTGTAATAAATATTTGAGTAATAAAAATCTGTCGGACCGATTCAGAAGGAAATGGTACTTTCACTGTTTCGGATATTGACAGGAAGAGAAGAAAAGGAGGAAATCAGCAACATCTATGAGTTTTGCACATTTGCATGTCCATACAGAGTATAGTCTTCTGGATGGATCAAATAAAATCAAAGAGTACGTTGCCAGGGTAAAAGAGCTGGGGATGAACAGTGCTGCGATCACCGATCATGGTGTCATGTTCGGTGTGATTGATTTTTACCGGGCGGCTAAGGCTGCAGGCATCAATCCCATTCTTGGCTGTGAGGTGTATGTGGCTCCCGGGTCACGTTTTGACCATGAGATCAATGGCGGGGAGGACCGCTATTACCATCTGGTATTGTTGGCAGAAAATAATCAGGGATATCAGAATCTGATGAAGATTGTTTCCAAAGGGTTTGTGGAAGGATATTATTACAAGCCAAGAATTGATATCGAATTGTTAGAAGAGTACCATGAAGGAATCATTGCACTGAGTGCTTGTCTTGCAGGGGAAGTACAGAAAAATCTTCTTCGGGGAATGTTCGAGGAAGCGAAACAGGCAGCACTGAGATATGAATCTATTTTCGGAAAGGGGAATTTCTTTCTGGAGCTTCAGGATCATGGGCTGACCGAGCAGGCAGATGTCAATCAGCGTCTGATTCGGCTGGCGGCAGAGACCGGGATCGAGCTTGTGGCGACCAATGACGTCCACTATACTTATGCGGAGGATGAGAAACCGCATGACATTCTGCTGTGTATTCAAACCGGGAAAAAGCTGACAGATGAAAACCGGATGCGCTATGCAGGCGGACAGTATTATGTCAAGTCAGAGCAGGAGATGATCGAATTATTCCCATATGCAAGGCAGGCGCTGGAAAATACGCAGAAGATTGCAGATAGATGTCATGTGGAGATTGAATTTGGGGTGACGAAACTTCCAAAATACGATGTGCCAGGGGGAATGACTTCATGGGAATATCTGAATCAACTCTGTTTTGAAGGGTTAGAACGCCGGTATCCAAATCCGGGAGAAGAATTAAAAGAACGTCTTTTCTATGAATTGAGTACGATCAAAAATATGGGATATGTGGATTACTTCCTGATCGTATGGGATTTCATCAAATATGCGAGGGACAATGATATCAGTGTAGGGCCGGGGCGAGGTTCGGCGGCGGGAAGTATTGTCTCGTACTGTCTTGGGATCACGAATATTGATCCGATCCGCTATCAGCTTCTGTTTGAACGTTTCTTAAATCCTGAGCGTGTGTCCATGCCGGATATCGATATTGATTTCTGTTTTGAACGGCGTCAGGAAGTCATCGATTATGTTGTGAGAAAATATGGGAAAGACCGCGTTGTGCAGATCGTAACATTCGGTACAATGGCGGCAAGAGGTGTGATCCGCGATGTAGGACGTGTGATGGATCTGCCGTATGCATTTGTCGATACGATCGCAAAGATGATTCCGACAGAGCTAAATATCACGATTGATAAAGCATTGAAAATGAATCCGGAATTCCGGAAAATGTATGAGACAGACGAACAAGTAAAATATTTGATCGACATGTCCAAACGTCTCGAAGGGCTTCCACGGCATACGTCGATGCATGCTGCCGGAGTCGTGATCAGTCAGAAGTCGGTAGACGAATATGTGCCGCTTTCCAGAGCATCGGACGGTTCGATCACGACACAGTTTACGATGACGACACTGGAAGAACTTGGTCTTTTGAAAATGGATTTCCTGGGCTTGAGAACTCTGACCGTAATTCAGAATGCCGTCAACCTGGTGGAGCAGGCGACTGGAGTCAAGTTGGATATGGGGGAGATTGACTACAACGACAAACTGGTATTGGATTCCATCGGAACCGGGAAGACTGACGGTGTATTTCAGTTGGAGAGCGCCGGAATGAAAAACTTTATGAAAGAGTTAAAGCCGCAGAGTCTGGAAGATATCATTGCCGGTATTTCGCTGTACCGGCCGGGGCCGATGGATTTCATTCCACAGTACATCAAAGGAAAGAATGACAAAGGATCTATCACCTATGATTGCCCACAGCTGGAGCCAATCCTTGCACCGACATATGGATGTATCGTTTACCAGGAACAGGTTATGCAGATTGTGCGTGATCTTGCCGGATATACACTTGGACGAAGTGACCTTTTGCGAAGGGCGATGTCAAAGAAAAAGGCGGATGTCATGGAGAGGGAGCGCCAGAGTTTTGTTTATGGCAATATTGATGAAGGAGTTCCGGGATGTCTGAACAATGGAATTGATGAAAAGACAGCGAATAAGATTTATGATGAAATGATTGATTTTGCAAAATATGCGTTCAATAAATCTCATGCCGCAGCATATGCAGTTGTTTCTTATCAGACAGCCTATTTGAAATATTACTATCCCATTGAGTTTATGGCAGCGCTGATGACATCTGTGATTGAAAATCCGACAAAGGTATCAGAATATATTTATGCGGCAAGGCAGATGGGCATCAAAATCCTTCCGCCGGATATCAACCGCGGAGTCAGTGGATTCTCGGTAGATGAGGGAAATATCCGCTATGGACTGGCGGCGATCAAAAGTATCGGGAAGCCGGTCATTGAAGCAATTGTAAGTGAACGGGAAGAAAATGGATTGTACCGGGGACTGAAAGATTTTATTGAACGTATTTCCTTAAAAGAAATGTTAAATAAAAGAAGTATTGAAAACTTTATCAAAGCAGGGGCGCTAGACAATCTTGGCGGGACAAGAAAGCAGTTTATGATGATCTATATTCAGATTGTAGACAATGTCAATCAGGAAAAGAAATTTTCGATGAGCGGGCAGATGTCACTGTTTGATTTTGTCGACGAAGATCAGAAGAAAGAATTTGAGATCCAGCTCCCAGATGTTGGGGAAATATGAAAAAGAGACGCTTCTTGCATTTGAGAAGGAGGTGCTTGGTGTTTATATCAGCGGGCATCCATTAGATGCCTATGAAGAGCAGTGGAAGAAAAGTGTGTCGGCAACTACACTGGACTTTCAGCTTGATGAGGAGACAAACCGGACAAAAGTGCATGACGGTGCGAAAGAAATCATCGGGGGCATGATCGTTGGGAAGACGATCAAGCATACGAAGACCAATCAAATGATGGCATTTATTACCGTGGAAGATCTGCTCGGAACGGTGGAAGTTGTCGTGTTCCCGAGAGATTATGAGGCGAACAGACAATACTTGGAAGAAGATAAGAAGGTGTTTGTCAAAGGAAGAGTTTCTGAGGAAGATGACCGTCCTAGCAAACTGATTTGTGAGAAAATCATCCCATTTCATCAAGTAAAGAGAGAACTTTGGATTCAGTTTGCAGACAAAAATAGTTATCTTGCGGAAGAAAAGCTTTTGATGGGCATGCTCCAGGATTCTGAAGGAGATGACACAGTTGTAATTTATTGTAAGGCAGAGAAAGCGGTAAAACGTCTTCCGCGTAACTGGAACATTGGGATTGAACCGAATATTTTGAGCAGACTGACAAATTATTATGGGGAAGAACGTGTGAAAGTTGTCGAAAAATGCATTGAAAACAAATTTTAAGTATGTTAAAATAATCACAAAATATATAAATAATAATATTTAGGTATAGGTAAATGGAGGTAATATCATGGCAAAGCGTATACGTACAATCGGTGTCCTGACAAGTGGTGGAGATGCTCCGGGAATGAATGCGGCAATCCGTTCCGTAGTCAGAACAGCTTTGGGGAAAGGACTTAGAGTAAGAGGGATCAGAAGAGGATATCAGGGACTGATGGAAGAGGAGATCATCGATCTTTCAGCAAGAGACGTATCTGATACAATTCAGCGCGGAGGTACGATTCTCCAGACTGCCAGATGTAAGGAAATGCGTACAGAAGAAGGACAGCAGAAGGCTGCTGCAATCTGTAAGAAATACGGAATTGAAGGGCTTGTTGTCATTGGTGGAGACGGTTCTTTTGCCGGAGCACAGAAGCTTGCAAAGCTCGGAATCAATACAATCGGAATCCCGGGAACAATCGATTTGGATATTGATTGTACAGAGTATACGATCGGTTTTGATACAGCGGTGAATACCGCAATGGAAGCAATTGATAAAGTGCGTGATACTTCGACTTCTCATCAGCGCTGCAGTATTGTAGAGGTTATGGGAAGAGATGCAGGGTATCTGGCATTGTGGTGTGGAATCGCCAACGGTGCAGAGGAGATCCTTCTTCCAGAAGAGCACAATTACGATGAGTCAGAAATTATCAAGAGAATTATTGATAACAGAGACCGTGGAAAGAAACATTATATTATCATCAATGCAGAAGGTGTCGGAGATTCCATCAACATGGCAAAGAGAATCGAAGAAGCAACTGGAATGGAGACAAGAGCGACGATCCTTGGACACATGCAGCGCGGTGGAAGCCCGACAGCAAAGGACAGAGTGTATGCTTCTATTATGGGTGCAAAGGCAGTAGAACTTCTCTGCGAAGGAAAGACGAACCGTGTGGTAGGATACAAGCATGGTGAATATATTGATGTGGATATTGATGAAGCGCTGAACATGGAAAAGAAACTTCCAGAGTATCAGCTTGAGGTTGCGAAAAAACTGGCAATTTAGTGATTTTATAAGAGAAACAATCTGTCTGTGAGGACGGCAGAGTAGATGGCTTTCTCTGACTGACAAAGGAAGAAAGAACATTTTCAATTCGGACGGGCATCCAGTGACGGGGGATGATTGAAAATGTTCTTTTTTTGCTTCTCATTGGACCGGGATTTTGAGTAAAGGGAACATGCCCTTGAAATCTGCCTGATAAGCGGGTACAATAGAGAACAGATATGGCAGATAGAAGGAGAAATGTTGTGAAGATAGAGAATAAGAAAGATATGCCGATCGGCGTATTTGACTCCGGAGTCGGAGGACTTACAGTGGCAAGGGAGATTATGCGGCAGCTTCCTAATGAGAGTATTGTGTATTTCGGAGATACTGCAAGAGTACCTTATGGAAGCAAGTCGGAAACTACAATTATCCGCTATTCCCGTCAGATTATCCGCTTCCTGCTGACGAAGGAAGTGAAGGCGATTGTGATTGCCTGCAATACAGCGAGTGCGCTTGCTCTGGATGCGGTGCGGAAAGAATTTAAGATCCCGATCATCGGTGTTGTTGCACCGGGAGCGAGGGCGGCAAGGGAAGAGACGATCAATAAAAAAATCGGAGTGATCGGTACAGAGGCGACGGTCAAAAAGTGAGATTTATAAAAAACTGATACAGGCAGAGGACCCTCAGATCAGTGTATCCGGAAGAGCATGTCCCCTGTTTGTGCCGCTTGTGGAAGAAGGATTTGCAAAACATAAGATTACCCGGGAAGTCATTGATATCTATCTGTCAGATATGAGAGAATCTGATATCGATACACTGATTCTTGGCTGCACACATTACCCACTCTTACGCTCAACGATCCGGGAATATATGGGAGAAAAGATTCATCTTGTGAATCCGGCATATGAGACTGCAATGGATCTTAAGCGGCTTCTGGAGGAAGAAGAGATGCTCAGAGACACTCCGGTGAATGACCAGGAAGAACATGGAGAGTATTCCTTCTATGTCAGTGATGCGGCAGATAAGTTCAAGCAGTTTGCCAATTCTATTTTGCCGTATGATATTGAGACGACAAAGCAGATCAATATTGAAGAATATTAGAATGCAACAATATGAGAGATGACAGACAAAAAGTACAGGTGAGAGTATGACAAAAGACGTATTAATAAGTATTTCGGGACTGCAGATGGACGTACTGGAGGAGGAAAAAGAGTATGAACCTATTGAAGTCGTTGCTCCTGCTAACTATTTCCTCAAAAATGGAAAACATTACATTTTATTCGATGAAGTTACAGAGGGTATACCGGGCATTACAAAAAATCGAATAAAGATTACCGGAGAGGACGCTTTGGAAGTGATGAAGAGCGGTGTATCAAATGTGCACATGGTATTTGAGAAGAATAAAAAGAACCTCACATACTACCAGACACCGTATGGACAGCTTCTAATCGGCATCCATACAAAAGAAATGGAAGTGGAAGTGTCAGAGGATAATATCAATGTAAAGGTCGGATATATATTGGATGTCAATCATGAGCCATTGGCAGACTGTCAGATCCGAATCAATGTAAAGTCTAAAGATGCAGGAGACTTTCAGATTACAAAAAATATGGATTTCTAAAGAAGAATGAGAAAGGAAAGTGTTGAAAATCTAGAGGGAAGAGTAAAGGAAACCTCCAAAAATGATGTGTATTAACTGGCATCAATTTTGGAAGGTTTCTGTAATCTCCAGACATTTCCATGAAATGTTATCTTCCTGTAGGAATGTATTAGATTATTTATTTTTCTTTGTAGATTCTCTACTCTTTTTGTTATCGTTTTGTTCGTCTTTGTTCTTTTTGAATTCTTGCGAAGAAGCCTTTTTTTCTTTTCAGGCATTTTGGTACAATAGATAGCGATGACACGCCGGAAAAAGCAAGGAAAAAGGTGAAAAAAGAACAATACAAAAAAGTGTCGCTTAACTAACAGTTAAGCGACACTTTTCGATTTCATTCATGTACGCAGGAACAGCTGATTCTTAAAAAAATTTATTTCAAGGAATTTTTATCACAAAGATGTCGATCATAAAAATGGATATTCAGGATTAGGATTAAAAGAAACTAAGAAAATTTTAGAAAAAAATGAAAAATGTCCTTGTTTCCAGCGATTGACTCCCCTATAAAAGGATGCTATAATCTACAGGAGTATAAAAAGAATAGATTAATTTTGTGATGTTTTTTCAAAAATAGACAAAAAAGTGTCGCTTAACTGTTAGTTAAGCGACGAAAAGAGGGGAACGCTTATGAGCTGGTATGTACTGTACTGCCGTCCGGGACAGGAGACAGAGATCATAGAGTCCCTGAAACAGCGCCTGCCAAAAGATGCGCTGTCGGAAGCCTTTCTGTTTCAGTGTGAGAGACTGTGGAGGGCCGGCGGCGGGAACTGGAAACTGATCAGAAAAGAAATGTTTCCCGGGTATGTGTTTCTTGAGAGTGAGGATTCTGAATATTTGTCTGAGAAACTGGAGGCATATCGGGGAATTGTGCGGGTGATGGAGGAGCCGGGATATCTGATTCCTGTATACAGGGAGGAGGAGGAACGGCTCCGCCGCCTGTGCGGCCCTGAACATATTCTTCGCCTTTCCTATGGATACAGGGAAAACGGAGTCAACCATGTGGTGGAGGGCCCGCTGAAAGGAATGGAAAGGCAGATTGTGAAAGCCGACTGGCACAGGCGCTTCGCGCAGATCGAGACTGCGGTGGGAGGAAAACGGACTGTGATCTGGGCAGGGCTGGGGCTTCCGGGAGAGATGGAGCGATGGAAGGCCGGATAAAGGCCGGGAAGCTGTATCTGATAAGAGGAAGTTGACCCGGCCGTAAACAGGAAGAAAACAGTGGGATGGATAAGGGAAAAGTCAGCCGGGCAAAAATAGATAAGAGGAGGGAAATGCAGATGGAGAAGCAGGAGGAGAGCAGGTACGAAACCTGCATTTTCTGCAGAAAGGCAACAGATGTACCTAAAGAAAAAGACATATCAGAGCGAAATTACTATATCGAGGGAGCAGGACAGCTCTGCCGGGAATGTTATTTTGAGATTTATGGAAGCCGCCGGCCTCAAAACGGAAATACAGGTCTGTTTTAAGGCGAGGAAAAGGGCCCGAAGGGGTCGGAGGCAAAAGATAGAAAAGAAATAAACGTCAGGATGTTCTAATTTTCCTCCCAAGCCTGTCATTTTGATATACTGACCTAAAAGCCCTACAGGGTAATTATCGAATCCTTCTTTTCCGAGACTAAGCCTGTAAGTAAAACAAATTATCCAGTTTTACCATAATCGGAGAGCTTTCTGAATAAAGCGCAGTCAATATAATCATTATAGAAAATAAAAAAAGCATAGAATATATTTGTTGTATAATATACTCTATACTTTTTAGTGTCCTTTAAAATCTACCATATTTTGTTGATATTTTTCAATATCATTTTGTCTATAAATATAAATAATTTTATTTATATTAGCCTATTAATAAGATTTTTTTGAAACACATATACAAAAATTATACTTATACACAATCTATAAATGAATATAATTTCCTGATAGCTATAAAAAAATCAAGGCATAAAATATGCCTTGTTCAAAAAGGAGTAACATTGAAAAAATTTATCTAGCTTATATATTTAAGTAAAATTTTACTTAAACTGCC